>JGI24159J19872_10008683_pt1 | contig 13311 bp, 10 predicted proteins | sample Ectturendosymbi4_FD_19872 | JGI IMG/M metagenome (IMG submission 19872) | reverse complement strand
ATATGTCTTTACACAAAATATCTTCTGCTCCATCGACCAAGGCATCATTAGACTATTTTTTGTTTAATATATAGAAAGGTTAACTATTTCCCTATGATAATCTGGAAAGAAAAAAATGAATAAGGTCATCGATAAAGGTTTTAGAAGCTGCCGTTTTGTTTCAACAATTGTGAAACACCCTGTATGCTGTGGCACTGTTCGTTGCAGTTCGTATGTTTTTGCCACTTTTGAACTCGTTCTGTCGCGCATCGTGTGTTCTATTTATGTGTGTGTGTGTTTTTTCCTTATGCTTTTCTTTATAAAAATCCTAATGCTTGTTTTGCCTTTCTGTTTGTTCCTTTTTAGAACTGGATGACTTGTAGACCTTACGGTCAGTTCGTCAATCCTCGTAATCTTTTTGTTGAACGTCGTCATATATTAACACCGCGAAAAAATACAAATTGAATGATTGATTCTACAAAACCAGTCTAATCTTTTCTCGTTGTGCCCAATGACTCCACAATGTCAAATCCTACAAACTAATTACACAACAGTGAACACTCTTATTAAAATCAAATTTTGATTCTGCATGGTGGCAATGGTTTTTGCAAATTTTTGCATTCATTACATCAGTTATGTACGCTTACGAACGAACGTGCCAATCACGCATGACCACGGTATTGAGAACATATCAACATAGGGTTTCACGTTTATATTTTTCAGAAAGAAATTCGTCACTGAAAGGTTGTCTTTCGATTTCAATACTTGGTTTCAATCCCGTTTTTAACTATTTCACTAACAGTTTATAACCTGTCAATACACCACATGGGAGTCCATGGTTCCCAGATTAAGAATCCAAGATGTGGTAACTATTTTTCATCTTGCCCCCAAGCACCAGGGTTGTGCTTAATAATGCCATGGGATAGAACACATCCACCTAACAACATGGCAGAAGAGTTGTTTTCGTAGCAAATAGATTACTGATTTTCTATAACACATTTCCGTCAAGTTTTGATCTCTGAAACCTGATTTTTTTATCAGAGCTTAGCAGAGAGCATTTGTCAGCAATGTGGAGTGATTCATTGAATTGAAGGCTTTCATTTGATTTATGTAAACACGTATGTTTCTTATTGTTTTCGTCCAGGTCTGTAGTGGCCAGGGATGTGGAATGGTTATTGCTATAACCGTATTGTTGCTGACTCAGCTAATTGTTTTTGGTAAAACAATCTTTCAGTATTATATACAACACTTTTTTAAATATTTTTGGCAGGTATCTTAGCACTCACTGATATCGGTCTGTAGTTGGTGGGATTTTCGCTATCTCCCGACTTAAGATTGACACCACTTTAGGCAATTTAAAGGTTGTCCCGAAAGACACCAACACGCATGCATTTGCAACTTTTTTCATCTTTGGCACTTTAATCAAACAATCGGAGTATACTTGGAGTGCCCTCATACGATCTTCAATACGTTTTTGGATGTTTATTTTGTTACTCCTACAACTATTTCTTGCCAACATGGCCGAGTGCAGTGGCAAAAATCATAGGTTCTTCTCTTGGTTGCCACTGATTTAGAGTAGGAAATGCTTTAGAGTGGAATTGGTACTTCATGGAAACTCTTTTCCATTAGGTTTATTCACTGTAAGTAGTGTTTTGAGAATTATTCGTGAGAATTAGAGAAATAAGTAGTGTTTTGAGGATTATTTTAGCCTGCACACTAGGCCCTCAAGGTAATAAAGATGTACTCTGATAGTTTGGTCCCTCAAATCATAAGCTAGGATTTCACGAAGGAGACCAAAATTCTAGATTGGAGGTTTTTAACACTCTAAACTTAATCTCATGAAAATTATGTACAAATAACTAACCTGTGAGTAATTGTCAGTGTCTTTTTAAATGACGTTGCTAAATTACTTTATAGGATTAACGTTATCGGTCAAACAGTGAACACTTGCGAAACGTAAATTTAAGAGTGAAATCAAACATAGAATAATAACAACAGCTCACAGTCATTTACCCACTCGAAGTAATGGATATCAAATGTGCTACGACAGTCGCTAACTAAGATCTGCGCAAGGAACACTTTGTTCATGAGCATAACCAGTGTTTTTAAGGCGTTTTGTGGGGCCGAAACGGTCTCTCAAAATTTTCCAACGGCCTTTCAAAATGCAGTAGAAGCTCGCTGTATAACCACCACTAAAATACTCTGAAACTTAGCTTCATGATCATGTCGGCATTCAGATGAAATAGCTGCAGTCTCAAAATTTATTAAAGATCACCAACGTCAAACCTTAAAAAAAAACTGAGCATAACGTGCGTCACTGAACTCACAAACCGCACATAATTACCAGTTCTACTTAGAGATACAATTCCTACATGTGAAAATAACTTGTATTCTTTACTAGATTATTTGGCGAACACCTGGTCACTTTCACCTAATACGTTTTAGTTAAAGGGGATGTGCCCGAATTCTTGTGTATATAATTGGTCAACAAAATATTTAGACAACCTTACTGACATTTTTGAATGATTGCAATCATTTCAACAAATACTTTTTGAAACTTCTTTCCCTTTCACAAAAAGTGGCATTTTCCAATTGTTCAAGAAAGACACTTCAACAACCTGCCACCGAGTCCGAGGTGTGGATGTTCTACGTCTGATGTTCTAAGATCGTGGCATGCAGTATGCAATTTGACGTTTGTGATTTTGCACCGTCTGCATTTCAGTGATGGCAGTTGGATTGAGGCAGATTCAGTAAGGCTGTTATACTGTAACGGTAGCTTTCAGTTAGTAAAAACTTAGCTGTGGATGGTACTTTTGCATGTGCGATTGTTTATTTACGGATTCATTTTAGTTGGTTTAAATAGAATACTACAGCATCAAGGTAAACAGTATCGTCTGAAGTATCCCTTCCATTGACTGGCTTTTAAGATGGTTTTATATTTTCTGATCACCTTTGATATCAAATTTGTTATGCACACGTTACCCACAAACTATGACTGGCTTTGCACAAGTACTTTGACACTGACAACCACAATTCGTCCCGTTTGACCGCGTGTTTCTTTTCTTATTCTTGACGGAGGGCAAGTATTTCTACAAGTCGTTTCTCTGATAATATCCAATGTGAAATTGAACGAAGCAGCTGTGTCAGTTTTCAAAAAAATAGGAATATCTTTTTAAAATGTACATATTTGATGTCCTTTATTTCCACAGAAAAGCTTAAGATGAAGTATGAAAATAGTTTTAGAATAGTTTTGTCAACATTTTTTACCACTCAGCTTTCTGTTGCACAAGGTGGAAGCTGTGGAACTATCACTATTCTTTTTAAAATTTTCACACCTAATTTTCCATTAACATACCGTAGAAGCAAAGAGATTTCAATTTATGCTCTTATTTTAAATGTACGTATATTGAACAGAATAGTCTTCACGTTGAGTCTAAACGGTATGACTCAGATCAGTGAAGTCAGATTTTAGTACGTGGGTCATTCATAACCATGATTTAATTTGCATGTAAGGAAGAATTATTAATTTCAAATAAAAATTATTGCGTAACTTCAAAACGGGTAAGTGTAGGCGTCCCCAAAACCGTCGCCAGAAAGCCGTTCCCAGGGGGCTTTGCGTTTGTGCGAGGGGACTTTACATTCGTGCAGGGGGGGCTTGACATTCAAATTTGACAAACGTTCCACTAACATATAGTGTTTCATATTTCAAATCGGGGGGCTTGGAGCTTTGTTTGGGTTGGATAAGCCCACCTACGCTCTCCCCGTGGCGACAAGACCAGGCGTCCCTCTTTAAAACTAAATTCCTTCCTGGTGGCTCAAGAGTTGCAAGTTGGGTCGGGCCGGGTTTCAGCTTAAGTTTGTCAAAATATTTCGGGCTTACATGCAAAACTTTTTTATAACATTCAGAATAACGAATTTTTTCCTTCGTGACATACACTTGTGCTCATCAAGGTGACTTCTGTGAGTGAAGTGATTAGGATTTTTCTTCAGTTAATTCTGTTTGCAAACGCAGCTGCTTTCTTTTGTTCTCTGCTGGAATTAGTCTCATATTCCTTTTAAGAAAGCGACAGCGGTGAGGAAATTAGCACGCGATGGCATTGCATCGAAAAGATCAATCGTTTAAGCGATTGTTGGCATGGTTTTAAGCAAACGATGGCTTACAAACCGGCTTTTCGTGCCTGTAGTGCTACCCTAGATAATTTGTTTTATGCCTATAGCGCCATTGTGAATAGCTTCATGATAGTTTCTCTTTTGTTGAGAAACTTTACATTCCGCAGTATTATGGTTGACTAACAAGCTAAGTTTGTGCCCGTTTAAGTCAATTTTTTGGTTAAGGTGGTTGCTATTTTGGGTGTAACAAAACCATGTATCTGCAGCTATACGTGTAAAGTATACATTATGATTTTTGATAAACCGCAGATACGCATGTCTTGACTCACTCGGTAAATCTGTCTTTCGGGCCCAAATCGGGCTTAAACAGAAAATGTCGGGCTCGGATCGGGTTCGGACTTGTGATTTCGTGTTCGGGCCAGGTTCGGATTTCACAATAAGGCCCGTTTACAACTCTGTGGTGGCTTACCCAGGCAAAATATCCAATTGCCCCTGGTTGTGAAAGGTTTGATTGTGTCAGGTTCTGTTGCGCACCGGCAGTCGATTTGGATTCATTGGTGATAAATTTTAAACAGCAAATGCGTTTCAGATGACAACCTTTATATTTCTGAAATAATTTAATTCAACTCTGTGGCAGTTACTAAACCTGACATCAGATATCCACTACACTGTTAGTTTTAAATGTCACCATGGACCACTGACTTCTGCTGGAGAGAATTCGTCTATGTGATCTTGAAGATTACCCTTTCTTAGTAGAAAATGTTTTGCCATTTTTTAAGTGCAAGAAAACCAAAGTGTCACTGCTTTTCTATGTAAATGCATTGAAATTTAGTAGTGAGCAAATGAAAGCTGTGCGCAACTGGATCACACATCAAAACAGATGTACGAGTGCGTTCAGCAGCATTCAAAGAGCAACTGCGAATAAAAGAGACAAAGATTTAATGGAGCTGTTTTTCAGACAAAAAACAACTACATTCCACTGGTTTTAACCAGCGCGACTTCCAACAACGTTCGATTTGGAATTTCCATAACTGCCCTAGGGGACATTGACAGAGACGGCTACAAAGATGTTGCAATTGGAGCTTCAATGGAATATCGAACAGCAACAAATAGGGGAGCTGTATACATTTATTACGGCAGTTCAACGGGACTTAGTGATTCAAGGAAACAGGTGAAATTGTTCAACATACTGCGTGTTATATGCGTTACAAAATTAGTCTAAGAAATGGCATTTAAATTAACAGTTAATAGACAAAGGGCATGTATGAAAATAAGGAGTTTTCGCATTCTCTTCGAAAATGGAAATCATCTGACAAGAAAGTTTTTGTGACAAACGTACTGCGTTATCTCAGGAACTGTCTCATTTTCCGGATGGTTTCCCAAGTGATTCGTTTGGTTACTTGCGTGTAACAGAAAACTGTACAAGCTAGTGAAAAGAATATTGGGATTATTGGATAGTTTGTGTTGTATGGAATAAACGTGCAAAGCCTTGTAGGAAACGACAGAGATAAATTTAAGGAATGAAAACATGAGCTTCTTTGCTCTAATTTATTTTGATAAAATAATTTGCAAACTTTGTTGGTATCAAACGAATTTAGAGATCTTGCTCGGTTTCAAAATACGTTTAGATTGATAATTATTTGAAACGTTCTCAACCTAACTTAAACAATGTCCTTGATACGCTTAGATTTATAGATCTCGGCAGAAGGTTTAATGTTCAACACCTCTCTTGCCATTTTCCAAGTGTGTACAAAGTTAGCTTTAGGATTTTCATATGTTCAAGCAGCAAAATACAATGTATGGTTTAATTTGCCACAGTGGAACTTGTTGATATTCCATGAACAACAAAATATTACCAACAGGTGTNCTAGTAGGGAGGCAAACAAATAACCGTACGACTGCCGACTGATACCCTGGTTAGCCAACATCAAAAATATTAATATACATGCACAAACACACAGCAAAGAGTAAAGCACTATTGCATGCAAAACGCACCTGATAGAATGAATAAGCACAACATTGAGAGATTATATCAATATCGTAATCAATTTTACACATACCTGGTTTACGTGCCTGACGGTATAAACAGCGGCGTAACGAGAGGGGGCAAGGGGGCACACTGGGGTGCCGAACCACTGCGGGCGGCGCCGAAAATTCCCAACAATGCCGCAAGTACTGTTTTCAATACAGTACATTTTGCTACCGAAAGACCTCAGTCTCGAATATGGGGACGCCAATCTAACCTCGTTACGCCCCTAGGTATACATGCAATCAAAACTCATTTGAACTATGTTCTTTAAACAAATGGCAAAGGATTGAACGATCAAACAAGGTGCTTAAAAATTTGAATCGCCAATCGTGTAACCGGTAGTTTATATTGTCATAGATTACAGCATTCGATAAAATGATGGAGAATTTAAAGTAGCAGCCATAATATATCTAATGTTGAAACGTGTTTTATCGGAAGCAGCCAGGGTAATACCACATTGTTCTTGTTAAGGTGTTACTTGTATGAACACATGTATGCCCATAAAAAATGAATAACAATTATCACGAAAAACACGTTATTTTTCGATTTTACTCGACACCGAAATTTCAGACTCGGATTACAAACACGAACACAAAATGTGGCATGCGTTCCGAATGCATAAACGAAAGACTACCGTGACTTTTATCTTAAAGCTTTGACGTTTTTCTTTTGATTGTTTTTTTGAAATGCAAATATGTTTCCAACAAAAAATTTTCTAAAGATTTGTCCTGAAGTCTTGCGTAAAACTGAAGCAGAAGTTGAATTATTCAGAAGCTCAGATATGCTATGACAGAAAATCGAACCAGTAGCAGTATTTCAAGTGATTCCACATAAGCATGCTTAAACAAAAAATAGATACACAAGAAGTTACCACACGAGTAAATCATCAAAAACATGCAATACCTAGACGCAAATCATACATACAGATGGGCTATGACATACAAATTACCATGAGGTGCTTAAAAAGGAATGAGTATTTAAGAACTCTTGAAGTGCAATCAAAAAATGATTCCGGGTTTACGCGTGTGAAATAAATACATTTTGTCCTTTAAAAATTAAAATGCCTTAAGTATGGTTTGAAATTAACAAAGGTTCGCAGAGGGTAACGTTTGGGCAGTCCCTTTTGTTAAAGTTTTACCTTGAGTTCAATAACAAACAACGACGGTTATCCAAAAAAACACATCTAAAAAAATTTTCAAACTTATGAATAATTTCGTACTTCGCAAAACAATGGGAAATATATGAAAACGAGTAAATATTCATCTGGTTAAACACAGATATTAAAGCTGTGAAATGATTGTGAAAACCAAAATTTCAATTGCACTATTTTTGACCAACATTTAGTAGCTCATCAATTGAAAAGCACAACACATCACATGAAACAATTCTTTGTGGAATGCAACAGTTTCTGAACTCTGCCACAACATCCAGTTTGCAAACTACTATTAGACATTAAAAAAACTACTTTCTATCGATGTTATCAATTATTCTTAACGTGCTTGGAATGTTGTTCGCGCTCATAAGTTCTATTTTCAGCATGCGTTGTTGTCTTACCCTTTGATTTATTGATGCAAAAGCTTCTTCCTTGCAAAGTCTACGCACGTATAAAATCGTGACTTCTTTGTTGCCCAAACACAATGTATTAATTTTTACCAAAGTTTTTTTCTAGTATTTTTGCTCACACTTTTATTCATTCTGTCAGCATCTCAAGTAAGTATCATTGTAATAATATTTATATTCATGAGTAAATTGCACCAGTGTGTTCTTTCTGTTTCTTTCAAATAACAGAGCTGGCAAGAGTACCCACCGATTGATTTTTGTTAACATTTTGCACCATCTTCTTTGTCAATTATACAAATTTTAACTCTTTCCAATTAGTTTGATCATTAACAGTACCCTGTGTCACTATGATCAATCTTTCATTTTGTGTATGGATGCTGTAAGACAGTTACGTCAATGTGCTACATTTTATATTTTTTGCATTGAAGGCGTAATAGGAGTGACGCAAATGCATGAACTATTTGATATCGTGCATAATTGTTACAACGTCAAGAAAGCGCTCCAGTTTGATGAAAACTCTCTGCATGCAGGGGCGGCGATTTCAGTAATATTTGGTAGTCAAGCTCCTAATAGCTTGGCTACTGTAAGAGAGATGAAGTATACTTCACAACACTGCTGCGAAAAAATGGCCATATGCAGCGAATGTTTTTTTCCGAATTGTACAAAATTATGGTGAATAAAGTTAATTTCGTAGGTTTTAGCGGGTCGATCGCCCCAATCGCCCCCCTTTGATCCCCCTGTCTACATGAATCAAAGTTATCGATGTGCACATTTTGTTATCACACCATAGCAAAAAGAAGCGCTCACTTCAACTCGTAGAGCAGCTCTACAAGCAGCAGATTAACAATACAATGCAAACCAGACTGGGTTTTCGATAGGACTTAGTTGATAAGTTTATCTTGCTATGTACTTGCAAACAAAAATGAGCTCGGGCTACATGTTGACCATAAAATATCTTAGCACCTTGCTGATACATTTTTGCAGTCGACGCATAAATCGTTTTGTGTGGTTTGGTGATAGACCCGTAATTTATTTGGCCTTTTCAAACGAATTTCAAAATTTCTAGATTTGCGTTACTGGTAACTGATTGGATTTTTTTAATTTTGGACATTTACATACTGCTGCGGTTTTCAGGTGATTCTGGGTTCTTCAATAAAACCCAATCTCTGGGGACTAGGGAAATCTGGAGTAAAATCGGGCACAAGAGGAGTCGACATTGATAAAAATCAATATCCTGATGTGATCATGGCTGCCCCATCAAGTGATTCTGTCATCATTCTTTTCTCTCGACCTGTTATTGACGTCACAGCCAGTATCACGTTCAACCCAGTAGTAATAGACGTTATAAAGTGCATGAAGAACGTTTCTGAACCCTGCGCGTCATTGGAAATTTGCCTTACTGCTCGACACAGAGCTGGTGACATCAACCAGCCTGTTGGTAAGTAAGATCTGTTATACTGGTGTTAACGGAAATCAAGCAAATTTTTAAGTTTGCAATTTGTTTAATTGTTTGTGATTTACTGCTGCGTTTACTTTGTCTGCTTTTCATTAAAAAATGATTTTTCAGAACTGACTACTACGCTGTCATTGGATGACGTAAGGCAAATTCTTGTTCAAAAACTCCTTGTTTTCTACAACAGCACAAACAGCACTGTCAAAGTTGTCAAACCACCCCGACCTTACACAAATTTTTGCGAAAATCATATCATTAGCCTCCAGGTGAGATTACACATGAACCAAAGAATGCCAGACCAATCACGTGCATAACAAACTTTGATATCTTTTTTAAGTTATCGGGCTTCGAAGCTCCTGGTTTGTCTTCAAGTCCACCGCGAGTGAAATTCGCGTTCGAAATTTCAAGCTCGAAGCAAAAAGAAGTTTTATCAGCTGTTATCAATCCTTTCGCCCCCCACAGCACTTTCAAAGACTGGTCATTGGATGGCGGTTGCACTAGGAATAGTTCGTGCATTCACGATCTCACAACGGAAGTTGTGTATTCGTAAGTTACTTCAATTTTCCAAGATTTGTGAAAAGTTTTTAATACCTTTTTTGTAAGAAATGTATTATTTGTACACTATTACCAGAGAAACCTAAGTTTTTATCTCAGGCCTAAGGTGAAAACAAGTTAACAAAGCACCACAGAACTACGACAATTTTGGAAGACTAAGAGTTCTACCAAAGTGCATATGTCATTCAAAGGTTAGTTGGCACATCATCTGCGCTAGTGGTTCATTAGCCACAACCGGCTTAGACTGAATTTCCATTTACCACAACCCAAATCGAATTGAACTATTTGCACCAACTCAGATGCAAAATAAAACGTGAAAAAACAAAATATTTGTACAACACTGTCAATTCGGTTTTTGCACTATTTTGGTAATGATCGATGGATTGCCAGGTTTCGATGTTTGAGATTGTACATCGCAAATATGACTCTGGATCAAACAACTTGTTACGAGCTTTGTTTTTACAGCAAGGAGGCTTGAAAAATCTGACTCATGGAACTAAGTGGAGAGGAGTGTAGCTAGCAATGCCAATTGTGTTGCAGCAACTTTAGGATATGCCGAAAATTTATCCAGGGTTTCAGCAATAAAAGAACCCTTGGCTAATAACTAGTGCATCAGCTCCAAAAACTGTTTTTAATATCTTCATCTTCCAGCAAATCTTCAACAAGTAATCTGAATGGATTTCCTGTAAATCCCATCACAGGAGTGTCGTTTTTAAAATCGCGAAAATAACTTTGAAACTCCTCAAAAAACTTGTTGAAATAGCCAACAGTCTCACTTTGAATAACTTTCAAATATCAAAATTTCCATCTATGCGTTCAACTATGATATTCAAGTTGTCGTAAGAGCCGAAGTTTTCATAATAAAAATATGTATCTGCACCACTAAAAAACATTTTTTCTCTGAACATGCCTCGCTGCGAAAGAAATAGCGAGTAAAGTGCCTTCACAATCATTTATTCTAAAGCGTTCAAATTAGTCAATACTTAATTTTACATTTGCGTAGGCACAATTCACAAAGGTGACCATTGTTACCTTCAAAGTGCTGGGCCAGTTGTAAAGACAGCTTTGCGTATTGAATGTGCACTTTCTCTCTGATTGATTGTGCAGTTATGAACATGTCCCTCCAGAACCTGAGCAGAGTTTACTGAAGCTCTTCTCCAAGGGATGAGTGATAAACCATCCAAAATCACGGAATCATGACCGCATTTAAGTTAAGCAAATACTTAGCCAAGTCAACAAACGCATGTTGCAAGTGCGTGATATAAAACATGACGTGTCAATTTTAGCTGGTGCACCCTTGCTATTCCACTTTTCTTAATTTTTTCGGCCATTGCAGCAACATCCATCATGCACTGTAAACATGGGCAATCGGTTGGTCGAATCACAGCACGCACAGGATCTCTAATTCAAATTTCCGCACCGATCGCTTTAACCTCGCTCAGGTGTATTTAAAAAAACAGTATGGTATAAATTGCTCCACTCTGGCAATTTGTTCCAATCTTAACCAAAGCTTACGGAAACATTTTAGGTTCACAGGCACGTGTTTAAAGAACTCAGAAGCTATTCTCATGCTCAACTGATCCTAAAAAAGAAAGTTATTGCATGTCGAAAAATTTTGTTACTTCAAAACTAAAAACATGTCCCTCCCGAAAAAACGCGGGTAGCACGGTTGCAAACGACACGAAAAATACAAGAAAACGTCCGAAATTCCGCCAGTTGCCTTCATCGACGGTCTGTACAAGACCCATAGCTTGATGTTTTCGAAGCTGGCGGAAGTGCATGCAAAAAAGTAAATTAGGTTGAGACATGAAAATTTGCTATTTTGTGATATTTTTGTGAATTCTTGCACATAAGGTGCATTTTACCCAAACTGGGCAAATTTAGTTTGAAAATATCTGCCAATCTGTTGTACAGAATCGATCATAAAAAGAAACTAGAAAGTGATTTCAAAGATGTAGTGGCGGCAAAGCTTGTTGGAAGTTAACACACCTTTTACAAAGGCATATCAGGGTTTCTATTGACAGACTAACAGACTCCCACAAGCGTAACTGGATAGACAGCATATCGTTAGTGTGGTGCACAATTATCTCAAGAATTTCTTCACCCACCAAAAGTTTGAAATAATCTTCCAGTGACGCGCTGAAGTTCACTGGAACAATCGGACCAGGCTTAGCTGTAACCAAAATTCGTACTGACCTTCGCACAGATTGGCCGCCAATTGGTTGAAAGACCATAATCATCCATTCCTGCCTTTAATGCTTCCATGAGCAAGTCGAACAGGTTTTCCGGTGATAGTGGTACTCGAACCTGATTATCCTTGATCCGTTGTACTTCCAATTGCAGAAATACCTCCACTTGCCTCCGAATTTGCAATAGCTTCATCCACAGCGCAAGATATTGCTATCACAGTTTTCAATGAAGCCGTTATTGCAATTTCAGCTTCAGACGTGCTTTGATGTGCTGTTGGACTACTGCTGTGGACATAATTGCGCAGTGCTTGCAAAGCGTGTCTACACTTTTTAAGCCTCAGAGCTTCAAAGTCCTTGTCTGAAGAAAAAGCATCGCAAGGCGATGGTAGAAGTTCATCCTCACTGTCAGAGACTCCCACCTCATCCGTTGATACTTCACTCAACTCGGCATCGGCGACAAGGTTTTCGACAGCTTCAGCAACCACGGGCTCACATTCATCGCCGACTTACGTGCCATCACTGTGCATTAGCCTTGCAAGTGGTACGTCTTCTTCAAACATCAAATCCAGAGGCAGGTCATCAGCATCAAACATGCTGTTTTGGTCATAGCTCGACATTTCGCTTAATGACCGACACTCGCGAATTTTCAAGAATAAAAGCTCTAGCAAAGACCTGTGCGATTGAAACCTTTGAAAAGGCAGAGGCTCTTGCGTTTTTCAAAATTCCGCAGTGCTGAATGACAACAACTAGAAAACATTTTGCCTACAAACAGAACATAACAAGCTTTGCAGTGAAAACTCAGCTAACTCCATCCCAATGGAAATTACTGTACAGCAGGGTTTCTGGCGCTTGGCAAGCAATTACCGAACGTTCGCGGTTTAAATCTGCTTCTCGTCAATGATATTTGATTGATCTAAGAAACCAACGCGCATGGTTCCACTGGAAAATGTCAAAACGTTCTTTTCGCCGACTGGCAAAATTGACTTTCGCTAAATTCTTGTTGGAACACTTCAGGTGTACTTTGTCCGCTCCTGGCAAAAACTCCCTAACGTGATATATACAATGCTTATGCAGATTTTGAGAATGCTGCTCGGCTGGCCTTTTAACAAAAACCAGCTACTCGAAGGGTCACCTTGAAATGGTCATTTTTCGTATGATTGCATCATGCCTCAAGTACAGTTGCCACACACGGGCAAAATAGACCTGAGCAGGGTTCATTCAATATTTCCCAAAGTTTAACAAATATTAAAAGCTCTAGCTTTGCTGTAAGCTTTTGAGTATTTTCGACTGGGTTCAGCTTTCTACGGTTTGGTATGAATCAAACTTGCACATATCTGTATTCAATACTTGGAAGCTCTACTTGTTTCTTGAGCATCAGTATCAACCTGTGTCTTCCTTTCTATTAACTGCGGCGATTCTTGTCTACCCATATCTTC
>JGI24159J19872_10008682_pt1 | contig 13313 bp, 9 predicted proteins | sample Ectturendosymbi4_FD_19872 | JGI IMG/M metagenome (IMG submission 19872) | reverse complement strand
TACCAATTAGCTGTTTTTTGGCCTAACTTTTGAACCAGAAACGCTAGAAACTCAATCAAGGGCTCTAAAAACGCGTATTATGGCCTAGACTCCAAAAATACTGCGAGCCAAAGTATTGGCGCGTGGGATCGGATGATGACGTCATATAATTAACCAAAAAACATGCCCCTGTCATGATTCCATTGGCCCAAAACCCCCCAACCAAATTTTAAAAAATTGTTTTTATTCTAAACTACACGACGCCACTAGTCATTACAGGGTTTGAACAGCTGTTTAGCTCAATCTGCTGCCGAGTGTGGCTGGTCAAAGTTTGCCTTGAAAGGGCAAATTATGCCTTTTCTGAAAAGTGATGAATTAGGCCAAAAACTGGGTTTTTGACCCATAATTTTGGCTACGGATATGCTAGCAAGTCAATCAAGGGCTCTATAGACGCGGATGTTGACCTAGTTTTCAACAAAACTTTGAGCCAGAAGAATGCGTCAATGGATTGGGGCCCAGGGCCAGCCAAAGGTGGCCAAAATTTCCAAAGCATGCCTTCTTTGTGACGTCACCTCCAGAAATCCCCTTCCGAAAACGAAAAACGTTTGTTTTCGATTTTGACTACAAGACTTGTTGAATCCGTGGATGGTTTGGATAGCTCTCTAGCACAATCGTCTGGCGAGTTATAGGATTGCAAATTTCTGCAAAAATGGGGGTAAACCCGGGACCTAAAGGGTTAAAGGGAATGCAAGACTAAATTTAATTTGTCGAAAAGACAGTGTTGCAGGTTTTTCTTGCCTACAATCATCTGCTTTCACAAAGACACTTGGTTGTTCCGAGGTAATATGCTTTTCAATTTGTCATCTGGGAGGGCTTCAAAAGGTCGAAAATTTTCAACGTTGGATTTACCAAATTTCTAAAAAATAGCTCATTTAACTGCTATGATGATCTTAAAATTTTTTTCAATTGTTAGAAAAGCTTTACGTTTACTTTGAGATGTTTGGGGAATTTCCCGGTCGTGCTTTACTTTCATTACTTTACCGCGATTCAGACTTGCACATATCCACCATCCAGCAATACCTCTCCACAACAGCGACCTGCGTTTGAGGTTAAGATTACGTAACGCCATCACTGCGACTGAAGTTTTTCTTGGTGTGAAGATTATCAAGTTTGAAACTGCACGTTGTCATCACATCCGACTTGAAATGCATAAAACATTGAACAGATATTGGATTTTCAGGCGAATGTGTGTGCTTCAATTCAAACTAGCGTGTTAATCTCCATACACAAGAAGAGATTTAGGAGGGAATGCACTTACTACAGGAGCATTCCCTCCTTAGGCTCCCCAGAAAGGTGTAGGGCTANGCCAAGTCCCTTGAACAAAAATGCAGCGAGGCGATTGGATNTANATGTTAGAGGAGNCTCAGGGGGACGTTTTTTCTAGCTGCAGCACCATGGATCTAATTTTGGCTCTCAATCAATCTTTCTAGAAATATTGGGAGTATGGAAAATATCTCTAGGTGTGTTTTGCGGAACTCGAGAAAGCAACGAACGGTTCCTTCGAGAAAAACGTTGGGTATTTTGCAATCACCTGCTACTGACCATCAAGTCATTGCCTACATGCTTGGCCGTTTGCGTCGCTGCGCCCGGTTTTCTCGTCGTCGTTTCCCAAAAGTGGTGTGTACTGTCACCACTCCAGATTGTAGTCTATATCAGGGGCGCCCAAACTTTTCGCTATAGCCGATCGCGTTACGTCTATTTTAGAAATTACAGGCCGCCAGTGAGTTCAAGAGTTTTTATTTTTTTGCTTCGCTTCTGTTCGTCTTCCGCATATTGAGCCTAGCCTGCTTCCACACGCCTGTTTCGCCGTCTTTCTATCTTCATACAGTAGACAAAAAGTTTCACCAATGCACGCCTGCCGTAACTAACCTTTCAAATTACATATCCATGGCTGCATAAATTTTTCATGAAGGCTGCAGTTTGTGCAGTGTGCACCCCTGGTCTGAATGAACTAAATCGAACGGCACAGCAAAGTGGACTAGTAGCATATGTCGGAAGCAATACGAATAACCATTGGCTTTTCGCAGACAAGATATCGTTGCTTGCATCATCCGGACAGAACCTCCAACATCCACGTGATCAGTTTGCAGCGATGAAGGATCAAGCGCGATCGAAAATCCGAGCGTCGTCATCGTCGCCGTTAGAGCCAGTTCTTTCAATCCACTGCTTAGCCGCATTGACCTCGGTGCATGTTTTGTGCAACTATTCAATTGTCTCATCATCGAGAACCCTCAGGCCGAGCAGTCCATGAGGAACTCGATGGATTGGACATTGAAGGAAAACATGGTCGACTGTTTGTACTTCTGCGCAGCACTCACAGGTCGTAGAGGAGGTCATGCCACATTTGTGTAAACAGGAGCGGAAACGTCCGACACCGGTGCGGAGGCGGTTAAGCCGAATCCACACTGTGCCCGGACGTGTCATTCCAGGAGTGTGCTTGGGTGCCGGTGTCGGGGATAAATTTACGGATTCTCGTAGTGTTGTCAAACCATTCCGCATTCCGCATCCGCTCTACAAGTGCCGACTTATGTTTTTCCAGAAAACGATGTCAGTGCACGTTTCAAGTAACCGGCAGTCTAGAGCAATAGGCCGAAGTGTTGAAATATCCTCCGTATGCATTCACAAGTGATAGAAAGCAAAACAAAAATACTGACACCCAGATCAGGGATGCAAACACAGTCTTGCATAAGTTTCGTCGCTCCGTGCTCAAAATCCGGGCGATTTCAAAGAACGATTGGCTTTGCTTTTTTAGATTGTTTTCTTTTATCAATCCTCACCTGTAATTACACATCCTGTGCAATGACCAAATAAGTGTTATCTCAAGTAAAAGCGGTAACAATGAGATTTTAGAGAAGAGTTCATGGCGTAACGCTACGCGACTGATGCCCAGCGGTCAAATTTGTAAACCCAGAAAAGTGAGTCATTTTTCAAAATCTTTACCGATGTGCAGTGACAAAATCTGGTGAACAAACTACACATACGTGCCGAAAATACTTAAAGTACTGCACTGGCTACAAACTAATGATTTGAACATCAAACGCGATACGTGCTACACATGTTTAAGGACGATGGCAAAGCTGTACACAAAGGAATATTCAATAGTTGCACATTATTGAAGAATTTAAGCAACTAGAGTAGTTTAATATGCATTTTTCCGGCTGTAGATTTTGCAGCAATGGTACGTTAAATGGTGGGATTTTTAAAAAAATCGTTTACTTCCTAAAAAATAAAAATATTGAAAGTGACAAAGTTTCAAGTAAATTTCAAATAACGTCCGAACAGCGTATTCGACATTCTTCCGCATCACTCTTGACAGAAGTCTCTCTTTCAAAGCCCACATTCTGAATTTGAAAAACAAAGTAGTCTCGTCTCGAATTACCTTGAAAAAAACCCTCGCGGGTCTTACCTTGGGATGCTCATTCAACGTGCTCAGAACCTCGACAACTGCTTTGGCATATGCTCCTGCAGAATACTGCTGCAAAACCTGCTGCTAAAGTGTTCATGAATATAAATTGGGCTCCCAGCTGAAGGACGATAGGCGCACAATCTCAGATTGCATAGGATCTACCCTTATTGACTTTTCCTTCCTGGTATACTGCCCTCCACTACTCTAAGAAACATGGCATGCTACAGCTCCATCTCAAAGCACGAAGTCCCAATCACCTGCAACATTAATCCCGGCACGTACAGCGCGCTACATTCCCAATTATGAACTTTAGCAACATTTCACTTGTACAGAACAAAATACTGTGTATTTTAGTATTCTGTAACTCTGTTTTATTTTTTGTGTGTATTTACTCTTTCGTATTTCATGTGTGCGCATTCTATGCTTTTCGGCATGAAGTACGCTTTTTGTTTTTTTCGTTTTTTTCTGTTTTGCTTTGTTTTCTTTTATATCTCATTAATTAGTTTTTGTAACTTTTCTATTTTTTTATTACTGTTTTTTAATTTCATTGTATTGCTAAAAATATTCTAGCCACACCAAATTCCTTCACATAAATTCGATCCACCCATCTATGTAAATAGGCATGCGCTTTCTCCTATAATTTTCTTCACCATGTTCTACGCTGATTCTCTTTGTTTTTGTTTTTCGTTTCATTATGCTTATTTGATCTCCAACTGTTGTTTCTCAACACTTGTCAAAAAGTGATAAACCGGGTTGGTTGACCAGATGACCGCTACGGTCTTTCGCCAATCCTATACAACACAGCGCCCGTCTTTGTTTACGCTGATCAGCTATTGTGTCATTGTGTTTTCATTTGCTCTAATGTTCTCTAATGGTTGGTTTACTGCAAGCGATGGCTTTTATTGTGTTTCTGCTTGTTGGCTGAGTCATATGAAACAATAAACCATTACCATTACAAACAGATTTAGATCGATCACGGAGAACCGTACAAACCATGACTACTATTACTCCAGTTCCAGATTCTCTGAAGCGATGCATCTCTACTTTTAGTAACACTCCACCAGGTTTCAACACGCCGGGCAAAGCATGGGTTTAACTTAACCGATTGCATACTGGACACGGACGGCTTAACACGAACCTCTACAGAATAAGATTGGCTGCTGACAAAAACTGGGTTCGGAGACATCCAGTTCGCCAGTCGCATCCGCAATTATTGTACTGTGCTGGCCCCTCCATGCAGCATTACCAACAACATCAGCTGGGGTCTCATTGAATGCTTTTGTAATTATTTTTAGATCTAACCGCGAAGGCCTACCACCTGTAAGCTGTGTATACGAAAGAAGCGCATTGCAGAAACAGAATCAAAGCTATGCACGACATTTCCTGCATCTGCGAGAAAGAAAAAAGTTTTGATTGATGATGTAATGACAGTCAGGGTCACTTAGTAGTGTACCTGTACACTAGTCTTATTTTAGTTTCTCGAAGTCTTAATTGCAGCTTGCAAGGTGTAACATAATTTCCGACAAATTTCGTTTAAACTCAAAACAGTTCACTGAAATGTGCGTTTGTTTTTATTGAAGTATTGATAAACGCGCAATCTCTGTACTGTTGGCGTCATATAAGTTTTAAGTTTTTATTTGAGGACAAGTATTCAGCAGATTTTGCTTTCCGCAGCTTGTGTTGTGATTTATTAATTTTAGTCTGAAATTTCTTGCTTTCTGTGCCCTTACTTTAGACGAGGGGATCATAACATTTGTCCCAATGCCCCCAGGGACTATTGTTACTAGATGTTGGAGGTATTCAGCAGTGTTGGGAAGTAAAATCCAAATTTGGACTCAAGTCATCATTCTAGGAACTTGGACTTGCATCCATCCAGATTGGCTTTGACTTGATACCCATTGACGTTGTAGCAACCCCTCGATTTGAGCCCGAATTTCACATTTTCATCTTTTTCAAAAAGGGGTATCCACATTGACGAAAATTTGACTTAGGGGTATTAAGGTGTTAAAACTTTAAGGACCACTGCTACAGGCTATCAGAAATTTGGCCCTTATGCTTTGCCTGCAGAGTTCAGAATTAAGCATGCGTAGTGATACGTGATATCGATTTTTTATTAAAGATTTCGTTAGAATTTTTGAGTACTTAAATATAAATTTTTCATCTGCTGAAAAATGAAAAGATATTTGCAGCAGCTGCTATATAACATTCAGCTATTCCTTGTTTTGCTCTGTAAAACGTAAGGTTTAAAATAAAAGAATCGTTTGAGTGACAAAAATATTCATTCAAAAACACTCATGGATATTTACGATACTTCAATTGAGCAAGAACTCAAACAAACATTTGAGTGCAGAGGTACAACAAGTCATGTATTTTGTGAACACGGAACGCCTACGTTAAAAGAAAAAATCACTCTACACTGAAAATAGATGTAAAGCAATGAATATTCACTTCAAATTTTTGTTTGGTTTTGTAATTATTTACTCAAAACGTCAAAAAAAGAGGATGATTTAAGGTACACGTGAAATCGTGCTCGAAGAACAGACTGAAGATAATGAGCAGATCAAAGTTTGTCACTTGCACTTCGTCACAATATGCAGAATGATTACTGCAAAGGCTGCTGTTGATAAGTTAGAGGAAATCATGGTCTTTTGAAAACAGACAACTAGTATTAATAATTCAAAACATCAGCTGCCACATATGAGAGCACGCCTGAAATAAAATGTTGTTTTATAAAAATAGCCGACTTTAGGCAATTAGCTAAAACCTGTGTTCTCTAATTGCTGAAAAAAGTCAGATAAAATGCTGTTGTTCCGTAACTGCTAGCACAGAGTGTAAGCGGGCCTCATCTTGAACACGAATCCGGCCCGAGCCCGACATTTATTTTTGAAACCTGATTTGGGCCCTAAAACCAAATTTACCGCGTCAATCAAGATAAGCGCAACTGCCGGTATTGGTGGCGTACCAAGGAAAACATGACTAAATAATTCATAATTGATCATTATTATTGAATATTTGATAAAGTAGATCGTGAAGCGGTTCCTTCACCAAAGAAACTTTTCTTCGGCCGGGTTTTCACGTGCGGTGGAAATTCGCGTTTATTTCTTCGTTTGAGACCCAAACCTTTCCGAGTTCGGGACCAGTGAAGCGACAACTTCAATTGGTGAAGCTTCGGGGAAATAGGTGACGTGAGCGGTTCATCGCCCAACGACTTCCTCAACATCGTTGAAGGGCAGCGGGTGCAGATGAAGTGCAAGAGCGCCACCACGCTAGCGGATGGTCAGGAGTGATTTAACGGCCAACTCAAAGCCATGCTCGTTCCACGGCAGAAGCCGTTCAAGCAAGGAAAAGATAGTCTCTATGCATAACATCCCCGGTAGCGCAGAAGCCAGTGCAATGTCCTTTTGACCGAGTTGGAAAGGGTGGTGAAAGTTTACATTCATTTCGTCATTCGAAGCTCTAATCTTTCTGAATTCTGGAACTAGTGAAGCGAGCACTTCAAATGCTTCAACAAACCCCCCTCAAGAAATCTTATTTTGCAGTGCGCGTCAGTAAAAATAGGGTATAATGCTACCCGTAATTTGCATACGTCTTCCTGGGACACGTGGAATCCGTTATATCCGGACCAAACTATTTTTATTTCCACATATCCATTGCAATTGACTTTCGCAGCAAAATTGTATTTGCGTAGCAAAACATACATATCACAAAATTTTATGCAGGATACCATCTAAAAGGGGATTTTTAGAGGGGATTATTTGTTTGTGCGTGGAAAACTTCATGCACATGTTAGATCCGTTTGTTTCAGATCAAGTCACGGTGTTGGGAGACTTTTCACGTATAAGGTATTGGTGGTCATATCTTAGCAAACAGGTTTTGCATCTAGAATTGCATTGTAATTTTATCTTAGGTTTCCAAAATTGTCTACACATCAGGAAACCCTGGGTATTGTAGTAACCATACATCCTATATATAGGTTTTCAGGGACATTTTTGTGAAATAACTTTGCACCAGTACACTTTTGTCTCTGAAAATCAGTAAAACTCATGGAAGCACACTTTTCTATAGTTTCTCACATTGTTCTACGGTAAGTATGTGAAAGCAACAAAAAACAGCTTCTGTGTAGTTGACTATCCAAGATTCCTGAGCAGGGTTTTAACGGGCGACTAAAGCGTCCGTCGTTGCGAAAAAAATTTGTAGGCAGGTTTGAAATCGGTCCGAAACATTTTTACAAACTAGCCCGAAGCCGTCCCAAACCCGGAAATTCGACCCGACCAGAAAGGACCAGCCCGACTAGACCAGCATTTCAAAACTCTAAACCATTTTTCACTGCTATAAATGTTTTTTCTAAGACTAACTTTTTTTACTGAACCAGGTCCGAAGGTAAAAGAAATATCTTCTGGTTTCTACTAAGAGGTAACGTCATGACACAGTAAGATATACTCTTTAATATTTCATATTCCTTTGGTTTTCCAACGCTTTTGGATATACATGCGGTAAACAAGTGCAGAAAGTATTTTAACCTAAAATTTCTTTTTGTGTACAGTGCTGGATCTTCAAAAATTTTGCGATTGTTTGAATGATGGATTTTTTGTTACTTTGAAGTATCAGCACTAGGGCGATTTGTAGTCATAAACGTCATATTTTTTGCTGTGCTTCATGAAGTTATGAAATGAAGTTTGAAACAAAAATCGCACCCCTACGAAGTCTATAACGAAAGTTATAAAGCCATAAATAGTCATACTTTCCATGTTAATTCCTAAAGTCATATTTGCAAATTTTGAACTAATTGGATATGTAAACTATTGAAACCATCTCAACATATCAGGTGAATGTACTACATCGTTAGGTCTAAACTGCATCCTGCAAATTGAACACACGTGGGCACTATGCGAGCAATCTTATTTTTGCTTAAGCAACCCAAACTGAAAACCTCAGTCACTGCTACATTTTCTTACATACAATGGTAAAGTTGAGCTATGAACATGTTTCGCAAACAGTGTGATAAAAGCACCGCCCGGCGAGCGTATTAGCAAATCCGCCGTTCTTTTGCAAGCATTTAGATAATGTAGTACATGACATCATATAGCATTTTGTGACACGGTGGATTTCGTTCTACTTCTAATCCGGAGCTTGTCAACTGTCATTTTGCGAAGTCAGAGACAGAAGTCACAATGCCAAAGTTAAAATTGTCCAGTGTTACAAAGATAAAAGCGATTAGTAAAGACCTTGAGGAGTTTACAGCTACATCTAGTGAGGAGCTTTATTGCCAAGTGTGCTGTTGCACGAGAGGCACCTTTTTGTTGAACAGAATCTAGCAACAGGGAAGCACCAGAAAGATATTGAAAGAATAAATATTTTTGTTTTGTCATACAAATATTATTTTCTGAAAAACAAAGTCAAATAACCAATGTTTTTAGGTCATAAAATGGCCCTTAACAACACTGATGTCTGTGATGGTTGAACAACATTTTTTCAAACAAACAAAATTGAAATTGCAAAGTGACTCTCTATCTTTTTTAGAGCCTTGGTGATGGATGGATTACGCTGGCAAAGCTAAAGTCATCTTGACGTTACCCAGTTGCCTCCTTGATCAGGATGCTATCCTTTAATTTTTCTTACGGTGGGCTAGCACTTCAAAGCTTTCTGTATACTTTCGAGGAATCAGCCGACTGTGCTCTACTTTCACCTTTCTGCGATGATTCGAATTTGGGCATATTTAAATTCAAGTACGTACTCTCCACGATGGGTATAAGCAAGTAATCCATCGGCCAATTCTTAATATAAAATCGATTTCACGTAATATTACGCATACTCAGTCTTCAAACTTTGAAAGCAAAGCTTACTAGTGAATAGTTGAAAGGCTAAGGTAAGAGCAGAGCAAGTAAACAATTCAAGACTGAAAAGAATATGTCACAACGCAAGCTCAGGAATCAGAACATCTCTGTAATAGATAGAGTTTCATAATAGCTGAAGCTTAGGATCTGTATTTTGCGGGTGAGTGGGATGGGAGGCAGTGCAAATGGAGTTTCTCCAAGCCACATCTGTCATTTGAAATTTGGTGATGTCTCCAATATATTTCATGTTTCTCATATTTTTCAAGTCTTTTTCTGATATTTTTCAAATCAACTTTGGCTTTTCTGTAGCACGTTTTAGAGTGCCTATAGGCATTTCAGGTTTTCATCCGATTAATATTCACGTCACTGGGATTCGTCATTGGCGCCTGTAATGTCATGACAGATGACAAATCCGAAGCAAACAATTGCGAGCGTTTATGATCAAAATACGGGCCAATTTGGTGCGTAGCGAGCCCTCCGATTAAACCCTTTTACGTCGTTGATTACAGTTGCGTCACTGGTCGGCGATAATGCAACATATTGAAACAAGGTCACTCTGAACAGTTAAGTTCAGCCGTTGACAGTCTCCAATATTCAGTTCAGATTGCTAGTTATTAGTAATGTCAACCAGCTGCATGCAGAGGAATTAAAATTTTTTTTTCTCACGTTTTTGTTGACACCGGGCTCTCAGTCGCAGTTTACATCATACACGTGAATCGCCTAAGATAAGCATAACTTGTTAAGCTCTTTTTCTGAAAGCATTACCTTCACACAAGCCCTTGCGTGCTGATGGTGATTCCCAGTATATTTGTTACATTAAAAATTTTTACCCATGTCTGAAATACTGATTCATATTTTATCAAATGTGTCGGTTTCATTGCACACTTTCAATTTCAAAAGTAATAGCATGTTCACAGTGAGTTTTTCGCTAGTGCAATCCTCGAACAGGTTTTAGTGATCCTACTTTCAGCCTTCATGTTGCACCCAGCTTAAAATCTCCATCGATGATTATTCAATCGTATGACGTGATATATGTAAATGAGTATGCAAACTCAAAATGTTCTACTGTTCAGGAATGAAAGAATAAGATGTTTGCCATGATAGGCATGACAACGAACGAGTTTCGAATCAAACTTGAAGACAACGTAAACGGTAATTAAGGATATCAACTTCTGTTGAAAGCTACAAAACTACAAAAGTCTGGTGAAGGTGAAAAATCTTTATTACAGCTGAACATACCAAGTCTGGAAATGACTTGCCACCAGTACAGTTTTCACTGCCACAGCAACCCACGGCGCAAGCAAGCTGAGATGGGCGCTGAACACCATCTGAGATAGTCCAAAAGGAGTGCAGAATTCGAATATAACAAAACGCAACAAAACAAGCGTGGGGGATATCATCACACTAATTCAAGAAGCGTAAAACAGTAGCAAACAAGACGAAAGTTTTTTCGAAACAATGTTGATGAAGTAGTTGTAACGGCCCAGATGGAAAAGCACCTATCTACAATTCCGCCTTGGAGATGGATACAAGTGATCATTGATCAGTTGTTAAATCTGTAATGCAAAACACAGTTTATGTTCAACTTTGCGTGGGAAAAGCAAGCAATCTTGTGTGTTGTAGTAACTAAATTTTGTAAAGCTTTGCTCTCATATTTTTCAAAAGGTTTTTGGGAATAGTTTAAATGTGAAAGCATTGCGAGATTTTGCCAATTCATTTTATTTTTAATCACTAATATTGGGAAACGATCAGATTACAGCAGAAAACCTACTCAAGAAAATTAAGCATGGCTGTGTTTGGAACGATCAAGCTTGCCTAGGTTAGAAAGTTTAAAACGTTTTGCGCTGAAAGCGAAAATGTGGAACAAGATATTAAAAAATTATCACAACGCTGCGAAATAGTTACATGATTTGGGAACATAATATTACCTCACCGAGAACAGTGAGACCAGAAACAAGACATGCATTTTGATTCAGCGAGTTTAAAACCGTACAAAAGTTGCGTTTATGCTACAGAAATGCTTCGTTAGGGAAACACTTTTTCAAAACTAAAAATTTAAAATACAAGATGTTTTGAAAGATTTTTATAACTCCTATCAAATTTAGGTTTTACATTTTTCTTACTTTAATATCTGCTTCCATCTATTTTCAAAAAATTATTTTTGGAAGCAAGTGGTGCAATTTAAACGAAGTTATAGCATTTTATGAAATATATAGAGGTCTCAATAACCAAAGGTCCCATGTACTTTCTAAATCCTCCAACAATTCCTTCAATTCCATATCTTCAGAATAGAGGACGCTCCGTTTAGATTTTCCCCACCGAAAAGTATAGCCATCAATACCAGTCCTTCGTCTTATGCTGAAACACGAAGCGTTTGGTTGAGTTAAACGAACGGACAAACGTGTTCCTTTCCATGATTTCCTAACCGCTATGCAGAGCGTGTTAACATATTTCCTTATCTGTTCACATTCTGCAGTTCTTTGCATTTACTTAAACTCTAAAATTGGTTACATGTTTTGAAAGATTTCGCTATACTGCTGTTGATTACAATCATTTCATTATTTCGAGGCGGAATGCACAAAACTAAAGTGGGACAAAAACTATGCTGTGTCATACAGTGTCGTAGGCTGCTGTGAGGTCGACAAACACAACTCTGGCCTTCTTTTTAGCCGAAAAGCGACCTCGAAGTCCAATGCCAACAGGGTGACCTGGTCTACGGCCGACCTCTCGTGTCGTGTAGTCTGCTCCTATGGGAGTAGTCGGTCGATGATTGGTTCGACAGGAGCGTAGATGAGTCTCTCAAGGATTTTAAAGGGGGCACACAGCAGAGATATGGGACGGTCGCTCTTTGGGTCCCCCAGTGTCTTTTCTGGCTTGGAGATCGCAACTGCCAGTGCTCTTCTCCAGATCTTTGGAATTTTGAGTTGGTGCATGCAGGAACTGAGGAAGTCGCAATACCAAGAATTGAGAGCCGACCTGGCGTGGAGTATGAACACCAGGAAGATGGAATACAATCCCGGAGACTTTTCTTAATTCAGGCGTCTGAGGGCAGAAACAAGCTCCTCCGGCCCAAAGGGTTCGGAGATGCTGTGACCTTCAGGTGTTGGAATCTTCTATAGGTGGGACAGCTTCTTGTTGACGAACCAGAGATCAGCCATAACTCCTGAACCGATCGGGATGGAGAGCCAGTGAAAACATCCCTGGATGCCTGAGACAGCAAATGAACTTGACAAAAATATACATTTGCATTTGAAATGTTTGAGAAAAATCCATATTTGTGAAGTTGCTGTACTAAATTTTCGGAAAGTTTCGGAACGAATCCAAAAACACGTTCTCCGCATCCTGTTTAGCATTTCCGATCCGGTTTTTGCGCTTCGCCCACCGCCGAAATACCCAAGAACACCACGTGTTCAGAAAAATATTTTTCGTCTTGTTTTGGGGGTAATTTAGAGTCCAAAGGTGGAGGTTAGGAAAATTGACCTCTAGATAATGTTTTTGGCGTCTAGAGAACAAATTCATGGGTTAGTGACTTTCTAAGTGGCGTAAAATATTCTGGGAACTATTCTGAAGCTTTAGAGACCTTAAGTAGGCTGCTAGCCTAAAAGGATTTGGGAGTTATGTCCAAAAATACACACAGGAAATACCTCGGCCACCTAGTGGATTGTTTGGTTTCATTCAAGAATAATATTTTTCTGTCAATATTTCGGCTTGAAATTTGACAGGGTGTTGTCAGACACATAAATACACCTTTTCTGCGAGTGTGGTGAGGTGGTGGGTGCTGACTGGCAGAGAATTAGATTGAACCTCGAAATATCCACGAGATCCGTCTTTTTTGCCCCCTTGGACAACCCACCAAAAGAAGTTTCAACTTATCATTTCAATGGTAAGGTCTTCACAAACATTATTTATGTAGAACACTTTTCCCAACGTGTTTGCTTTGAGCTGCATGCTTGTTTGAATGGACGCAACTGGTTTTTATTGGCTATACGAATAACATTTTTTTTCCTGAAACGACGTCACGATGACGTCACATG
>JGI24159J19872_10008681_pt1 | contig 13315 bp, 8 predicted proteins | sample Ectturendosymbi4_FD_19872 | JGI IMG/M metagenome (IMG submission 19872) | reverse complement strand
GGATCACGTCATGCAAGTGGTTGTCCGGACAGTTAATTTCATCCGAACCATCACCGTCAGTTTGACAGCCTTCTCAGTAATAAGGCGTTTTTTTATTCGCGTGGGGAAATTGAAAACTTTGTGCTAATAATCATTTTCAGATAAGCTTGAACTTTTCCCATTAAAGTTATGAAAACAGTTGGAAGTTGTCAATAGTTATAACCAGGGTTTTATACAGTGATTACATTGGTCCGGCCCGCTTGAGATTAAATTTGCCTGAATTGGCCCTTGAACTGAAACGAGTTTTGTCACTCCTGGGCTATAGGCTACGTACGGCAACTTGCACTAACGCTTTTTGGTTGATTTTAAAACGGTTGTTTTCAGAATGTAGCGTACGTTTTTTGTATTTTTAAAATGTACAATACAGGTTGGGCCAAAAGTAGACGTGCTCTTGAATGCTTTCTTATATTTATGGCTGAAATTTTGGGAGGGTATTAACAAATACTGGATCGTTCCGGTAAGAAAATTATTCTACTTTCACCACTGCAAAACCGAAACACAAACAATGCTTACAGAATTGCTGGAAACTTCCCCAACTCCCAAACGTTTGGGGCCCCTAGGCGTAAGCCTTTTTAGCGTAATGGTAAATCCGCGTGCTTCCTGAATATAGTTTTACTTCGTAAATCTACGATATTCTGCTTCTTTGCAAATGTAGTTGTAAACATGTGGTTATTGAGCTCCCAAACCATGGAATGGAGCTAAAAACAATCAAGAACTCACGTAAAAGCTTGTGGATATATCACCTACCTGTGAACAACAAAATTAAAGGCCTGGAGGTCAACAGCCTATTCAGAGCCGAAATGCCAGACAATCATTCCAACATGGTACTAGTGGCATGTGTGCAATACGTATTAATTGTGCAGGGAAACAGCCCACTTTTCAGTGTCATTATTTCGAGTTGAAGTTGATAATGCTTTGATCATACTTGCAGAGAGTTACCTCGTTCGCTTTATTGCATAGTGTAATCTAGCAACTTTAAATGTTCGCAACTTAATTACAATATTTCACTATCGTTCTGTCAATGATATTGATATTTTGTGGCACTACTTGTCAAATGGCCAAAGAATTTCTCCTTCACTTCTGAAAACATAATTCAATTACTTTAAATTTTGAACATAAATTTCCAGAATATAACTTAACTCTTCCGAATGACATACCCAGGTCAATTACTGGCACTATAATATTTACCGATAAAAAGAAAATAAATAATTGTATCGAAGTATCTGAATAAATGCATCGGAATGCATATAAAATATCAAGTCTGGAATTTTTTTCATACCAACAGACCAAAAAAATTTTATAAATTCTTCCAGCATGGAAAATAACCCCACATTTTTTATATACTTTTCCAGACTCTGTAGGAACCTTGGAAATACGACCTTGTGATAAATTATCGCGGTGAAAAGACAACATACTGAAATTGCAAACGTTGGTATCTCCATGTGTCGCCTCTTGAAGCGAAGTATACATGGCAGGGAACAGCAAGAATATTTCTGAAACAATTTATTCCAAAGCGCTGACTCTGAATAGTTCGTGCATTATTTGGAGCGGTGGCGACCTCGTGACATACACTCTATACTCCGTCGCAGGGCGCTACCGGACCGATATATCGCCGGGAGCCGAAAACATGCAAATCTGAAGTGGCACTTTATCCCGCTCAGCAATGCTGCAGGGAATGTTTAGGCAAGGAGTACAGAATACCTGTGTCGACGTTTTGAGCGATCCACCAATTTGGCCGTACAGTTCACTTTGGAAAAACTGCGAACAGCGAAGCGAACAAAAACTGGGAACGAGTACTACTTCACTGGGGATGCAAAAACTGGACCGATGGACTCGGATTTTGATTAACATTTTAACGAACACCAAAGCAACACAAAATCTCCAACAAACATTACAATTCGAACAACGCTCGTTTAAACGAAGCAACATATTTGCCGAGTGTCCATTGCTTGCGGAAGTGGCGCGATGCAGCCGCGAAGCTGTGCGCAGCGATATGGAAAGTTTATACACACATGACAATATACATCAAGTCCCGTTGTGAATTAAAGCAGAAAAATGTATTGCATTTCACGAACGAGCTTCAACGCTGTGTTGCACCAGCGCAGCGTTGAGTTGTTGAAAACAAAAACAGTAATGGAAAGAAAGATCGAAAGGTGCTCCCGTCCGTTGCTTTTAAAACCCGCTGCTCTTTTCCGCTTCAATTTCTACAAAAAAAAACAAAGTTCCATGCAACAGCGTTAACGATTGTTAATAACTGCAGGAGGCAGCGAAACGCTCGCAAGCAACAGTTCACTCGCGTCTGAAACTAGCAGAATCCAAATTGTTTCACCGCAAAATTTCAAAAAAGTAATGTGAATAATCTAGAAAAAGTAGTGATTTACTGTTGCAAACTGTTGCAACGAACGTAGACAAAATTCAGGTATAGAACACTCCAACAACCCACGGCATTTTCTACTGCACGTCGTTGTAAGAGTGCACAATCGATCACCCTGTCGTCAATAAATAATACAATTCTTAGATGTTGCATCGTTGTTTGGCAACAGTGTCTTAGCAATGCGCAGGCCGCTGGAAGTACACCAAGCTGTTTCATTCGTTTTGCCCAACAAAACAGGATATTGTACCCATCAACTAACTTCGTTTATGAATGAATGCAACTCAGGCGGAAAAAGATAAAGCAAAAGTTACACAGCAATTCTGACCACAAGGCGCACGTCTTCACGAATATCGTCTTGTTTTAACTGAATTCCAAAGTTTACCTTTTCCGTGAAAACGAAAGAATATCCATCACCGATTACTTAAAAAACTGACATTTCACAGCACGCAAACGCACATGCACACACACAAGCACAAAGCATCCACACCGTTAAGTGCTTTTAACGCTTATACCGGATACTGGATTTTAAAAAACTTATGAAGCCCACTGAACTCTTAAGTTCACATTTTGCAAGTTTTTATCCGTTCGTGTTGAAGCTGGGCCCTCCACCTACTATCCATTGTTACGGTGTATATGACAAACGTAAGGTATTTAGTCGTCCTGATAATGGTACAGGTGTGGCGTGGTCTTGCTTGCAATAGCTGAAGAAGAGACCTAAAATGCGTTGAGAAACGAAGTCAGCCTGTTCTTTTCGTAAGCTAAGAATTCATTTTTTGAAAAATAATTATGCGACTGTCAACGCAGATGAACAAAAATACTTCTTAGTGAACTGACATTTGCAGGCTGGAGAACTTACTAGCATGCCCTCAGAGAGCTTTTTTCGGAGTAGCACCATTCAATTGCCTGACACCTTTGCTACCCTGCTATGTTATAAAAAATACTAGGCAAAATGGTCATGAACGCAACGCATTTATTGCACAGTTAAGGTGAGTTCAAACTTGTTCGTTATCTCCCACAAAACGTACAAGACGTTTGCTAAACTAAGTGATGTTTTAAACGCGCAATTGGGCAAAGAATCCAACCTACAATCGTCAGTTTTCCAGGTTAATGTATAGCCTTTTAAAAACCTGTTAAGGTATCACGTGCTACAGCGCCTGTAAATATTATGTGGGTGATTGGATGGCATTGCACTAAACGCAAAACCTTACATACAGGGGTGTGCAGACCTATGTGGGGCGAACGGGGCGACGGCCATCCAATGCGTGAAAATACAAGTAAAATGTTTTTGTCGCCCCGGGCACCAAGGCAGGGGTGCATCCAATCAGTGGAGTTACAAAGTTACATGCTGTTAAGTGGATGCTTTTCCGTATTGTAGGACTATCACATGCTGCTCGAGTTATTTTTTTGTCAACACTATTTTGTACGTCATCGAAAGCCAGTGATTCCCACATTCTTCACACAGTAGCACAGCCAGAATGAGGCCGAAGAGGCCATGCCCCCCGCAAGAACTTGCACCGTAACTAGAAAGACGTCAGCGACTGATGATGTTATTGAATGAATGGCCCCTCCCGAACAAAATTCTTAGCTACCCTACTGCTTCGCTTCAACATCAGGGATTCACTCCACGTGTGCAGCGCACCCCCCAATCAAACGAATGGTGGTGGGACTTCTTCCAGATCGTGGCGATCAAGGAAAAATCCAAAAAAAGGATTGAAGAATACTTGGACATTTAATTGATATTCTAAGCTACATTTCAAAACTGTCCCATTTTAACTAGCTTGATTTAACTAATTTGATGCATCACTAGTTTCCCGTTTCGTTGTTTGAGGTGACAAACCTTGGTATGCGGTAACACAGCCGCACACGTGTTTGCAATATAAATATGACTGAGCTTTGTCATTATCTAGCGGTTCAGACGGATTGATCATAACGGCTCACGTATCGTTTGTCCCCCCAGTAGTTGTAAATATACCATCCACAAAAAAAACTGTCAACCCTGGTTGTCCGGCACACCACCCGCATACCTTCTTTATTCAATTGCTCCTATTCGATGAGACGTTCGCGCAGCCTGATGTTTTTGCAGTTGTGAACTGCGCTGACGTAAGTGTGTTGTGTTGTTCCCGTGTTTTAACGCGTTGCGGACATTTTCGCAGTTATGAACTGCTTTGTCCAAGTCCTAGCTTGGACGCTGATAATTCATGTTTATCACAGTGACACATTGTACAACGAGAAGTAGAGTGCGTGTAGAATAACATGTAGATTGTGTTAAACTTCAACAAAAGGTTGGTTTGGAAATGTGAATATGACGTCATGTTGTGACGTCACAATTAGCGCCACAACTAGTAACAATGACCATCATACACCGCTGCTAAATACTGGAATTTGGTAGGAGCCATACATCAATCATTCGCTCCGGGCATCACCAGACCTTTGCACGTCCCTGCTTACAGCAGTCATCTTTCAAAGCTTTGTCATGCACCGTAACAGCCCCTGGACAATGCTTGATTGTGTTACTGAAACGAATCAAAAGAGTTTGGAAAAAGTCGCACGAATGAGTGACATCTCTTATCTTGCCCTCACTACATGAACTTACATCCCGGGCGTTCATGCTTCTACTGCAAATAACGGCATCCGCAACATCACGTCCAACGTGGTGGGGAGCTTCATTATCTCGGCAACTGCTTGTCTGGAACGGAGGAAACTACGACCCAGTAAAAGCAAATTTTGGCTGGAGGCCCATTAGTCGACGAACCCAAAAGCGATGGCCTTACGTTCGCAAAATGTTCCTCGCACATCGACCACGTCAACTGAAGCCATTTAGTAAGCGTTGAAATTAGTGCACGCAACTACAGTAGATGATGTGGTTTAAGGCAAACAGTCGAAACCGCCCACACTAGGAAAACCGGACACAATTTTTAATCGAAGTTTCACTTATCACTCAACCATTTGCACAAATTCTTTTGACAGCAAAATGGTAGCCAAAAATACACTTTGTGCTTTAGGCAACCAAAATGACAGCAGACCACTAATTTGATCCAACTACTTTTATACAAGTCAAACACAACAATACCATAAACCGCTATAGTTGCACGTCGGTTGCATTTGGCAAAAACACGCCAGAGGAAACACGGAAGTGATTGACGAAGGTCGATTGAACTGCGCCACGTGGTGACCGGCGACATCCATATATGGACAAGAAACGATTCACTGCGTCTTATAGTGAATCCAGTGCGAGTGGAAAGGTGACGTAATTTAATTCACTCCCAATCGATCCATAGCCAAATAGACCACGTACGAAATATCCGGATGTAAAGCCAGTTTATCATTCACTAGTACAACCACGGCAGAACGCGCTACAGACGTGTTGTGTGTGCAAACGCCTCATCCGAACTTCCACAACATGTGCCTTGGTTTCGAGCCGCAATAATGGACAAATACAGCGAAGCACAGTGCACTTGCACAACCTCTTTGCAGAATCATGTGCGTTTAACCGGCTGCAACGATGTCACGAGGCAATTTTCGTTTGCCGAAAACCGCACGCCATTCCCAGCTTACCATTAAAAGCAGTGCATACGCGCACCACCAGTGGGAATATCATTAAACCAGGGATTTCTTACCGGCTTGAGACGGTAGAGGGTTCTTCTCCTGAGTATCAACGTGTTTCAAACAATTTTTATCAAATTTACCAACTTGCTCCAAAGTTTTTTCTTGAGCGTAACCTGCGAAGAAAAAGAAAGTGATGAACAACGGGAGCCATGTCAATTTATCCTAACAAAGAACTTCAAAAAGCTGGGCTTTGCCTCCTGTTGCGACCTCGTAAGCCGCGCCAAGTACGTCTTGAACGGCTGACATGGTATCACACGTTATTGACGCGGTTAGATACAAACGTGGGAAATGCAGTGTTGATAGAAAACCTTTGAATGTGAGTGAGACTGCTCCAAAGTTTGTTTATACATGTTTATTTAGACTTAGCATGGGAAAGCACAACTTCAACCGACGCAAAATAGATCAGTCATTGGTCATTTCAAGTGCCAGGCTTGTTAACATGGAAAAACGACTTAATTACAATTAACCGAGAATTCAATGATTGTAGTCGGACCTACCACTTTGCAGTGGTTTAATGTATGGGTGATTCAAACCTTGTTAGCTTTGCTAAGGGCACTGCAATGCTTTTATGATTTTTAACAAAGTGTATGAGACGTTCCGCAACATAATCCAAAAGGACAAACGTGAACCTCAAAGTAACGAAGTACAGCAGATTAAGTCGAACGAGTGTCTTGTTTGGATGCCACCAGTTTAAGACGTCACCCAAGAATCGCTTATTGCAAATCTTCACTTTCACTGCTGCTAAATGACAGTGCGTTTCGTACAAGCTATATCGTAGCACCAGTTTATGGAAATACTTAAGCTCAGCTGTCAGACTACATGTCAACCCGCGAGCCGTTGGTTCAACTTTAACATACAATTGTGATACCTTCCACGTTTTTAATTAACAGTTCTTTCGTGTCCTGTAAAACTGACTGCTGTATAAGCTGTTTAACTTATTTTGGCATACAAAGTTGCGAACCAACGGTTCTTCACCTTTCCAAACCAGGGGACCCCCACTCCTAAAGCAGGGGTTCCCAACCTATCTTTAACCATGTACTCCTTCAGCATTTCAACGATGAGCATGTACCCCTAACATTTCTTGTGACAAAAAGGCTGAAGAAAATAACGAAATCCACTGAATTTTTATAGAACAGAGTTTTGGAACTATAAAGGTGATATTCACTGATACATGCATAAATGTTTGGAAATAATATATTGATATATTTTCCTTCCATTTCTAAACATAAATGTACCCCTTCAGATGGGTACAAGCACCCCAGGTTGGGAACCCCTATCCTAGAGGTTTTGCTTGGGGACCCCTCGTCTGCGGTTATGTCATTGATCGCAGTGTGTTCTGCATCTGTAAGTTGGAGGAAAACACCTGTCATTCCTTCTGGGGACCTCATTATGATCCAATGCTGTAAACCATGATGAATTTATATGGAAATAGGGTCACGTGGTCACGTAAGGTGCAATAGCGAACCTTCAACAATTAAAATCATTCAACGCTCAGTCCTTACACCGTAACGAAACAAACTTAACATGCTGCACATCGCCGTTATGTATCAGTTTGAACGCTGAAGCGTTAATACTACGTAAGCTTAACTTAAAATTCTTCACTCGTCCATATCATGGTGCGAATTTTCATGAAGTTCTATAAAATCGTGTGAAATTGCTTTATTAGCCATAAACCCAACTGCTTTGAGCAATGAATGTTGTGCTGTCCTAGTAAGAATCTGTCAGAATAATTAATTTGCACGTTAGATCAACCAATGTGCTACGTCTGCGAAAGGGAGGCAGTTTTCCTGCAATGTTCAGCACCAACAGTTACGACGATTTGTGTTATTTGACTACTGAAGTTCACCTTGGAGAAATAAGGATAACGCTCTGGTCGCACATTAGGTCGAATAATAAATAATGAGCACCTGTTTCAATACAGGGAAATCCTGGAAAGGAGTTGGGTTATACAACTTGATGAAATGTAAACGATCAATATGACATGGAACTTGGGGAGTGCTTATCTTGTCCTTTACGCAGTTTTTTTGCCGCCGGGAGATATTACCTTGACAGCCAGACAAAACAAGACCGGCACTCCGCATCTATCAGGCTCAGTGATCTATCGTGTACTACCACATAATATATGCATCTAACCTGTGATGCTGGCTTTTTTCGCTGAGACATTTCGGTATTTCTTTCGTATTCAGTATTAGCATTAAACCTTGCAGAAGCAGTATTCACTAGCTTGCCTTTTCGCACATTATGACCGAATTTGACTTATTTTTTTTCGGTCTTTTAAAAACAATTTCGGTCTGTGACCGAAAAAAGTTTAAGTATCTGCAAAGCACACATTTTGTAGAAAAAGGTAACAATTTTTTTTAGTTTTCATATCCACCACGGCGCAAGTTTTATTAAAAAATGAATTGGTTTAGCAAGCTGCGGTTCACCAGCATCTCGTCTGCAGAATCTTAAACGGATGTAGATTCACATTCATTCTCGATTGCAATCTCAGATCAAGCGTACTCGTCGCCTATAACACGAGAACTTGTTTTTTTTTATAATACAACTCAATGCACGTGTACAATGCCTGTGTTGTATGAGACGACTGCGAAGAATAGAGGTGAGACACCTGATCTAAAGTTAAAATGAGGCTGGCTAGCATCGAAGTAGATCAGAGGTGACGAACATGCGGGCGCGGCCTGCAAAATAATACCGTGCGGCCCGCGAAGCATTCAGGCGAGACCAGCAGTCTTGAACTTCGTTTGCTGTTTGTTGATGAACAATTTTTTTCGTTTAACAGGTTTCACAGTATGAATAAAAAGTTGTGCTGCCCGCTTACTCACCGGTAACTGACAAAGTGACCCGCGACAGTAAATAGGTTCGTCACCCCTGAAGTAAATGAAGGCACTGCAACTTCACGAAACGGGAAAATTACGGCATTTTCAAAAAATGCGCCTAAGCGTCCGGCCGGGCGGAGACCGCAGTCATGCTCCACATCACGTGACGCACAATGCATCATAGCTGCTGACTCAGTTTCCCGTTGTATTTTGCCGGCATAAGCTTTTAATTATATTCTATAGTGGAATGAATGGGAGCGCCGGTGAAATAACATGCGAACATTTTCGCTTGATGCATTGTTCACTCACAGCCTCGCCTAGTCCCATCGCTGAAACGCCCTTGTTTGCAACGCATGATCCGATTTTATCGGACTCGTCAATGAATATCCGCTTAAAAATGGAATTGCACTACCAGGAAACTCACGCCGGGGATTAAGTCATGACTGCGCAAAAAATTAAAGCCTTCAGTTGCATCTTCTTTAAATCTACTATATTTGACCTCAGCTCTTATGAGGTTTCAAAGGACGTAGTCATACTATTCTGAAAGGTAACAATCCCAATCTACCACGGATTTCTTATAACCCGTGACAAAAAAATTTTAGGAGCTTTTTAGGAAAATTACACTCGTGTAGCATCATCGGCGGTTGTACAATAAAAGGTCAGGGAGGAGTTCGTTCGCTCCTAGGAAGTGTTTACCCCAACCAGTTTTGTTGGTCAGTCGGAAAAATTGTGTTTGCTCAAGCAGTTGCAAATAATGCCGTCTAGTACAAAACGTGAAAGGTCTTATTGGCAGTTCTTCAAGCCATATTTACCTCAAAGCGTGACACGAGTGTAAGAGATACTAAGAGAAAACATGTAGCACCTTGAAAACAGCATGAACTATACATAGTGCTTTCGGAACGGTATTGGATGTAGAGCGGTATTGCCTTGTTTGTAACCCTAACCGATCAGATTAATCCTTTTGTCACAGAAGGCAGAACAAAGAATCCTTTTGTCACAGAAGGCAGAACAAAGATGGACAAGTAAAACAATATCCTATCGAACGATCATAGCAGTTGTTTATAATTCGTTTTGTAATCCCTTTTAACTAATTAAAATAGATGGTCCATCGGTCAATGCGGGTTGCAAAGTGTCATACCAGAAGTCAAATTGTAAAAAATCGAGGGCATGCAGATGCTTCAGGGCAGGAGACTGTGGTGCGCTGCAATTTCACCATGCAACCTCTACGAAAATCGATTTTGGCGAACGCTTGCAAAACCGCAGATGTGAAAGTCATGAACAATCATTTACTCGGAAGAGTGAAATAACAAGAAGTGATGAGAAATACGTTAAAAAGTGAACATATACAAATGGAAAATACAGAAAACATAAAATTATACATAAAAATACATCAGGTTGAACTACCTTAAGATACTGAACACTACTAAGATACTGAACACTACCCCGAATCTGCCAAGAAGGAGAAATACTGCTCGGTTGTTGTACACGCACCTGCCACGGCACCGCTCTTTTCCGTAGTTTCACTCTTTTTCAGGTTTTCTCGATTGAACTTCTCCACTTCTTCCAGGTTGGGCTTCGCACAGTCAGTTGCCATTTTGAGCAGAATGTAAAGGTTACAAGTCAAACAATTTTATTTACACAATTCAACTGCAAATTGTAAACACATTATTCGTCACAATAGTACAGATGTTTGTGACCTATTTTTTCTGATTAAAACTTCGTAACAAGCTTCACTTCGAGTTCCAGGCAATAGCAAAGGATAGTTGAGGCGATTAGGTATATTGTTTAACGTTTGTTTCAGCAACGGACGTACAGGCGAATACTACTCGACGTCAGTTCTGAAAACATAAGCAATACGGAAAAGTCACTTGGTTTTAGCAACTTGGTCTCCATTTGACTCCACAGCAACGCGCGACGCGTCCACTGCAAGTGTACGCGAAATCTCACAACCGCTAAAAGTGTAGACGCGACAAGCTCAGCCTATTTTAAGAAATATCCCAGTATTTTCTCCTTGCGAGCTTGAACAGACTACAGACACTGCTGCAAAGACTGCCGTGCCAACTTCACTAGCGCATGAAGCCTCAGACCTAAGCGCACCGACAGTGGCATCAGTTCCATGCCGTCATCTGGCTTACGCCATGCATCTACATTGCAATAAACGCCAAGATGATTACGAGCAAGTGTTCAATGAAAATGGAAACATGACAAACATTAAATTTAAATCTTTGGCACGTGTTTCGTATTGGCTTCAAACGCGGTGGATCTATATTAGATGTAAACCACCCAGACTGCTATACACATCCGACAGCACCACTGCCATACAATCGTGATCTTTCTTAGCAAGCACCAGAACTCATAAGCTTGCTCTTGCTGAGGTGAGCGGATGGCCAAAGACTTCCCCACCAGTGCTGTTGGCATTGTCACTGAACGGCTTTTAACAGTTCAGGCCACAACGTCTTGGGCGCCACTTACCTGCAGTCAATACGAGACACCGCTTTTCCAACCGCCGCACATCGCATACTTTCACGGAGTGGCTGCATTTTAGCGTCTCATACTACCTGGCAGCTGGAGGGCAAGCGCTTATCATTATGCGGCGCTACCCAGACTGACACTCACTGAAGAACCTTTCTTCCGCATGCCATCACCGAGACACGATCAGCCAATCACAAACCTCTGTTGGCACACGTTAGATCCGGGTATTTTCCCCACCCAACAATGACGCAACCTACACGTAGCTCGACTGCAGGGCCGCTGTGATCGAGTTATGCGAGTTTGCAAGCAAGAACTTGAAAACCAGTCGAATCGTTGAAAAGTACACTCACAATGTCAACTGAGGGCATGATCATTTCGTACGCTGTTTGCAATTGTCGTTTCATTTAGCAGACAGATAAAGCAGCTATAAAAGTCCTTTTACTTTCAGCCTACTTGGCGCAAACTGAAAACAGCTGCCGGTAACCCTGTCAATACAGCTGAATACCAAACCATTCAGCTGGTATATGTAGTGCACCGTCCTTTTCTTATTTGTTTCGTTGCGGTATTTCGGGCTTGCCGCACTACTTCCAATGCTACCTGCAATGCTCACTCAGATGCGTTTGACAAAGCTTGATGTCATAAGCCAACATATTACGGGCATTGGCAAAGGAAAAAAGAGCCAAGGCAGCTGTGTCTTATCACAAACCTTTATTATCCATCGGAAGGTGGCAAATTTTTTTGACTCAACCATTTACCCGGTAAGGTTGATTTCGATATTGATGTTTGAAACCTTCCATCACAAAACAAAGTATATAAACGCTTCTCAAGACTCCAGGTTCTCACTATGACTACTAGCAAGGGTAGTACTGTTGACGTGCTTTGAGCGTCTGCAACTCATCAAAAACATCTGTAGCCAAACAGAAATATGCAGCAGACAAATACCTAGCGGTTTTATGCATCACTTACAGATTGAAGCGAGAACGTTGGGAAAATAATGTTGCGCATGCAGATGTAAAAATTTTCTTTGATAACAAATAACATGCATACTTTGGACACTCAGGTTTATCTTTTGTCGACATCTTTTTGACACATTTCCCCAATTGCAGATACTGCTTTAACGTTGCACGAAAACAACTGTTTTGTTTACACTGTGGAAAAAAATCAGCAATTGTAGGAAACGCTCAAAATATCTTTAGAGCAAAACTTGCAGCCGCGCCACTAACGAAACATAGGCAGAACTCTGCACATATGAACAAAGCTTCATATGAACAAAGCTTTCTAAATCACACGCAGCTGCGTTTGGTGAGTGGTGTAGCAACCAACACATTTGCAATGCACTTGGGCAAATACTGTTAATCTTTAAGCAGTGCTGTAGACAGAACAAAATTTAAATTTTTGATTTCAGGCTAGCAACAGCATTTTGTTTGGGATACCGCCTCTCAAAGCACGAAATGACTAGTAATTCTAAAAATTTTGGGGGAGCCATGACCCCTGCCCCCTGGCTACGCTTATTTTGGCTTAAGGCCAGTCAAATCGTTATAAACCGCATTCAGCAGAACGATCGACGACCGCGGTTAGAGGATTCGACTGAATACACGTATTACAACTCGTCGCAACTCCTACTAGGAATCCTAGCACAAAAATACCTCTCACACGGGTGAAACTTGGTTTCAATCTTCTGTTTCGTACTATGTCATGGCCTGGTTTTATGCTAGTGTTTCCCACTGAGGGCCCTATGAACACCTTCCAAGTCTCAGCAGTCTCAACGGTTGTCTATAAAGCATCTCGAAGAGATTCGTTGAAGAATAAACAGAAAACGTGCCAAAACACCGTTCGTGAATTGCGGAAGCAGTCACAGCTGACTTGCATTTTTTAATAAATGTGTGGCAAAAGGTGAATTTCCCAATCTTTTAAAAATTGCACAAATTACACCCATTCCTAAAATAACTTCTCCCAAATTCCCTAACGATTATAGGCCAATATCCATACTTCCAACTCTCTCCAAAGT
>JGI24159J19872_10008680_pt1 | contig 13315 bp, 8 predicted proteins | sample Ectturendosymbi4_FD_19872 | JGI IMG/M metagenome (IMG submission 19872) | reverse complement strand
AAACCGCTTGCATGTAACTCGAAAGCAATCAGCGAAAAACTAATCAGTGCAGTGTGAGCACAAGACGCATAATTTCAAACAGTAATTTTCATTACATGCCTTTTGTTACGTAACTGTACAAAAAGAATCGAACAAGACTTTCTGGACACAGACAGCGTTCAATTGAAAACCTTCGCTTACCACTTATGGCCAATTTAGCAAAATACTGACTTCATGACTTCTTAGACTGAAAACTTTTTATATATAATGTGATAAATAAGATTTATTACGGAAGACTGCGGGGCCCCCAAAAGCGCGGAGCCCGTAGCAATTGCTACATTTGCTACTATTGTTAATCCGGCACTGCTCAAACACAGTCCCGTCACCACGGGAGGAGCTTTGGTGGGCTTAGCCCCCCGAAACAGAGTTTCAAGCCCCCCAAATTGAAATAAGAAACACTATAAATCAGTTGAGTTTTGTCAATTTTTTGAATGTTAAGCCCCCCTGCACACACGTAAAACCCTCCTATTGAAGACTCTTTGGCGACGGTTTTGCTCAACCACCTCATCTGAATGTCGAAATGGTCATAAAGCGGAGTGTTGGTGTATTTTGGCGGTGGTTTTGCAGAGAGGTTCTGCTGTATTTTGAGAGACCGTTGGATAAATNTGAGAGATCGTTTCGGTCCCTCAAAACACCTTAAAAAACACTAATTAGGCATACTGAATTTCNTACGTACGACAAACCTGGTCCTAAATAGCAACTGGTGGGAATTATGGGCTACATATCTTTTTTAACAAAACCTATATTACCCAGTACGCATCTTTTCACCAAGAAGGAATGCTGTACAGCTCACAAGTACAGTACAGAGGTAGTACTTAATGCTTCCAAACTCATCAACAAATTTGATCATTGCTATAGCTAGACAGGGTAGTTTTAGTATAAGTGTCGAAGTCGGTTGCCAAAAGCAGCAAACCTACTGCAGTTTCTAGGTTTTGCCATAGACATTTGTTTACGATACTATTAATAAGGTTTATTTCACATAGAAGTTCATGCTCTATATCAGTGTTTCTCAACGTTTTTACTTATGTGGTCCAGACAACTTTTGCTGAAAATTGTGTGGCCTACTGCATTGTTGCATAGAGCATGGTAACGCTTTTATACGCATAAATATACNCACATTATTTAAAAGTAGACTATCAAATCTTTTCCTGTATGCAATTCAGTGAGANCCTTGCTGCTAAACGCAATGTGTTCCCTCGCTGTAGGCTAATGGTTAGATGTTTAGACCCTAGACAACTGTATTCTAACATAATTTTGTCAACTACGTGGCCCACTTGAAAACTGCGCTGTGGGCCATGACCACACGTTAAGAAACACTACTCTATACTCTTTAGAATCAGGCTGTTCAGCTTGCTTTGTCCACAAACTGAGCTTACATTCTATCCACGTAAAGTCAACTTTACGCCAGTGACGTGACAGGTTGTTCACGAACGCGAAAAACAGTGTTCTGGAACATTCAGTTAAGAGGCGACTCTCGGTCAAACGCGTCACTCGGGCTCAACACACCATTTATACGAAGACCACTGACAGAATGCAACCGTTCGAAGCTTGCATCATTGAAAAATCCATTTGCGTTTATTCTGGCGAGCACTAACATTCCTATGTAACGGTAGTTACGTAACAATGACTTGGAAGTTCTCATGAGAACTCGCCGATTGTTGTGTAACGTATGTTACAGAGTATTTATAATGCCAGTTAGTTCTCTGCATACTAGGCTCATTCTGTCATTCATATTAGCCCGAGTTACTGAACAATATTTTTGTTCGTTTGAAATTATTCGCGAATAGGAACTTGTCTATGCAAATCCGTTGCTTTGAAAAACATTCAATCTGATATTAATAATATTTAAAAAATGCTTATTTGTAGAGGGCGTGAACCATTTTGGCGGGTTCGCGAGTAGATTTTTTATGCACACAGCTGTATTACATTTGGTTTGATCGAGTTTTAGATGGGGGTCGTTGGTAGTGGGTTGCTACAATGGATCGCGGACTCGCGGTACAAAAAAGGTTGAAAACCACTGCTCTATGCAGATCTCTTGCTTCAAAAAAAACATTTAATCTGGTATGAATTATGTTAATAAATACTTAAATGCCTAATTGCAGAGAGCAGCTCGGGCTCTAACGGATGAGCCCGTAAAGCGAGAGCGAACGAAGTCAAGAGAACGCTTGCTGCGAACGATAGTTTTTGATTCAGGTCACCTGCAACATGAAAGCGAAAGGCCAGACATGGAACGAAAATACTTGAATATTAACAAAGCACAACGCATAGACCCCAAGTTAACAACCATAATCAGTAAAATGTGTGGTGCCACAAATATACAAAGCAATCAAGCTTGCATTTTACAATACTATAAATCGTTATCAAAGACTCTGGCTAAGCCCGAGACACCACTGATTCAGTTACTTTGCACGACAACTAAGAACTTTATGCCGAGTAAAATACCTTGCAGGCAGCGCTTGCCGCTATTGCGAATCGTGAAGGGAGTACGCTTTGAGTTGAATGCCTCGACCTTTGGTAACCTACAGNATGATGATGGAGGTAGTGCGCTTCGAATCAGACCGTTCGTCTTTGCATTAATGCAANATTTGTGCAAGATTTCGTAGTCTGACCGAAATGTCCCGTGACCGAAACAGCCAGACCGAATCGGCCAGACCGAAAAGTCCTGTTCCAATTTCTATCAGCAGCTGTGTGGGCACGTTTCTTAAACTGAAACGTATTGTTGAGTCAGAAAACAGGTTTGGCCATGGCCGTACAGGACGAATAGGTTGCGCCGGCCTTGTTTTTGTGAGTTTACATACCAAATATTTTAGTCGTGAAGAAGGACTTCTTTATTTGAGAGAGATTATACCGTTTATTTTACATAGATGAACATTTCTGGTTGGTTTTGATTTATATTCAGTGACGTAATTGACGCGGGTCAGAGGGGCGAATCAACCCGCTGGCAAGTAAAACGAGCAAAATCGGCCACCACTTGACCTATGCAGTAGAATTGCCCTATAACGTCACTCAAAGGAAACGGAGAAAAAGGGTCGTTAAAGGCGAACTGACGTTGCAGCTAACGTCGTTATAGACGAATTCTACTGTATTCCGGTTTTAGTGTTCTTTAGGTTTTCAGTAGGTTATTTTTTTGCGTTTTTCGGAGTATTTTTCGGTGATTTAGGGTTTTAGTATGGCAATCCACATCCGGTTCACCATCATTTCTCAAGCTCTTTTCTGAGTGTTGGTTAATAGGTCTCCTACAGTGGCCAGTGGACCCCTTTCAGCTAAGTTCCCGACCTGGATCAAACCTTTAGTTACGTCACTCTTTATACTCTGAATATAATCAAATGCTGCCGGACCCGTTGCGACGGAGAGCATTCGGGAGCACTACCCCCCAAATTATTTTTGTTCCTCACAAACTCTTTATCGCAATTCTATAAATAGCTTGATCATAATCATGCGTCAATGAATTCTATAATCCCATTACTAATTTCTGTATCCCTTGGCGCAACATTATCTGTATCATCACAGCGATATATTGAGTATATTTTGGATCTCAACCGTACAACGGCGTTTAGCCATGCGGTTTCCACCAAGCCTGTAGCTAGGTTTTATGGTTTGAGAGGGAAAATACACATTTAAAGGGCAAGATCTTTGTTATATTATATGTTTTCAAAATAATATTTTCTGAGCACAAAATTTGGGGGGCATTGCCCCCGAATGCCCCCCGTGGATACGGGCCTGCTGGATCCGCCACTGAGCAGGATCACGTTGCACGCCATCTCTTGACGTTCTTCGATTCTCACCAACCAACCATCGCATGTCGCTGCTTATCTCTCCATTGCCGCTTTGCTGCTACCAACATGTGCATTCAGGCGTGATCCGAAACGAGCCCTCACAGCCGCAGTGAATGGATCAGCGAAGCAACTCATTCAACCCTAACCGTAACCTCAAGTTTTCGTGTTCAGGAATTTTATCTAAATTCTCCAAATTATAAAAATTGCAGCTGGTCATCCTAAGAAGCATGCATCCGGCGTGAGCTCAGTATTGTCTGAACTATTCTGCAGTTGAGTGTGGCAATCATACTCTGTAATTCGTCATAATAATATTGTCATTACTTTAAGTTTAAAAAATCTGTAGTCACTTGTCAAGAAATGAGCACCGAGACGAATCTGATTGAAGCAGAGCGATCTAATGTTGCTTTCGATGTAGAAGAGTTAACCCACATTTATGATGGAAGCAAATCACAAACACTGCTTCGGCAAAAAGCTGGTTAGTTCTTTCAATGTTTGTGTGGCATGAACTTTTTGAACAATTTTGCTAGTAGGCTTATTTTAAGTTATTATAACGTATGCTATTGCTGCAGCAGAATATTTGGCAGTAGTGGTACACAAATTTCCGACTATTAATTGTGTTTCCGTTTCAAAACCTGCTTACTTCAAAGTGATTTCCTGAAGTGAAAGTTTTTCACAAAAACTAATGAAAGTTATGACCTTGACTTAGACATTGGTTTGATTTGATTTTCTGAATATTTGTTAAAAACTTGTTTTACAAAAACTCCATGTGTAGCACTGAAGCTACACTACATACTTTCACAGTTATCATTCAGGTATTTCTGCCAACTGCTTATTCTTTATGTTTAAGTAACTACCGTACTTACAATTGTGCATTTTCCTTAATGAACATGAATTGTCTTAAAACATTATGGCAGTGTTTGTGCACAGATCTTATTATAGATCTTTGACCTTCTGGTTAAATTAAGTACAAATTACATTAAAACACCCTACAGTATGGTTATGCCATGTCTTTGAAAGTAAAAATTATCCAATTCATACTTTTTTAAAATATAATATTTAGTTAGTTTTATTTTTTCAAAAGAGCTAAATATTGTACTCATATATGATGTTATTGTTTTATGCAGCATACAGTTTATTTTTGCAATTTGTATCATGATACGTTGAACTTCAGCCCATGTGCACATCAGGTTGTCCATGGCATTATAAATTTGGAATGATATATTGTGAAGAATTTGTTATTTTCATAATTGTAATGTAACTTAGGCATGGGTCTCCCAACATTATCACAGTTTGATATATTTTTATCTCTTGACTGAACTTTTTAACTTTTTACATTATAGAAGGTAGTGTCACACCATTGTAGAAATTTAAAATTAAATCCTTCTCCCGATATTACAGTATCATAGGATATAGTGCATTTAATGCCACAAATAAAACAATTTTTGACTGCATAGAGTTATAGTCTTTGAATCAGTTTTTAAAACGTAATTTTTATATCTTTGTTGTAAGTAGAATGTGCTTATGGAAGTGATCTGTGTGAACAAAGTTTATAAAAGTTTTCAGCAAAATGAAAAAAATAACATAGCAGTATAATGGATGTACACATCAATCTACCGACATGTGAAAAACTGTCATCTTAAAACCATCCTGCTGGCATATTTGTTGTTGCCAATGACTTGTTTCAATATTTCAGACAATTTTAAAAGTCAGTACTTTTACATAATAATCTCAATTTTATGGGGGAATACATATGAGGCATCAGATGATCAAGTACACTTAAAATTTTAAGTGCTTTGGTTTGATGAAAGTGCTATTATAAAGCTTTACTTTTTGTGCTTGCCCATTTTTTAATTAATGTGAAAAAATGTGAAAAATGTTTAATCGTTTAAACGGCCAAAACATTTAAGTTTTTATGCTTTCAAAAACTAGAATAAATAAGTGAAGGAATAAAATATTGTCCCATAATTATGGGTAATTTTTTGCTATAAACTTTACTGAAACTAATTTTGGTACATTAAGTTTTAAAGCTGTTAAATACACAAGTTTTTTTGCTTTACTGGTAAAGTGTATCTTGCTGGATTAAAATCATCTAAGTAGGATAAACATTGCATGAAAAAGTAGAACATTTTTTGTTACTCTTATTTTGATGCATTTAAGAAGGCTCAGATTTTCTAAAATTTGTTCAGAAAAGAAAGCATAAAGCTTATGTTTGTCTTGTTAAAACAAAAATCATTTTCTGCTATCGTTTTTATTGAATGTTGGATGTATGAGAGAGGTTATTTTTGTAAAACTCATGCCATCACTGATAAACCATATGTAATAACATGGGTTTGTCCATGTCAACTTCATTGATTAGGATATATAGAGTTGTGTGAGTAATGTTTCAAATATGTGTTTTTCATATCCTTGCGAGTGGAAAACTAAAAGTTTGTTAAATTCTATCTAATCATGTGCTTTTTTTGCAATTGAATCTATTGCAGAGTGGTTACTACCAGGTTTTTTAAGGCATTTTTGGGACCTGATTCGGGTCCCTAGAATTGAAAATCAGGTCCCTAGAATCAGAGAAAATTATCATCGGGTGCCTAGAATCAGAGAAATTGGGTCCCTACAGATCCATACTGGGTGCCTAACATTTTCCTTAAAAAACCCTGTTACAGAACATATGCACAAACTACTACAAGCTCATTGAAATTTATAAGATTTTTATTATGTTATCATTGAGAAGTCTGCTTGAAAAAATTTTCTGATTTGTTACTGTAAAAATAAATGTTTGCTATTGTTAATTAAATATTGATTGGACTCACCTCAGTAAGTACTGATGCTTGAGTAATACACTTTAACATTTATCGAGTCAGGCACTAAAAAACAAGTGCTTCATTGTGGTTCTGTTCAACTTTTATGTTGATCTAGTGCTCACTGGTCTGTTCCGTGGATGGCATGCTAAAAGCTTGTCTGGTTTTTGCAATTAATTGATGTATATACACTAAACATGCCAGTAAAAACAGTTCTTTGTTGAATATGTTGTTAGTATGTACCTTGACTTTAATTGTGGAATTGTTGATGCATTATAAAGTGTTTTAGAATCACTTAAATTGGGTTTTGAAACTCATTGCACCCAGAAATAGTTTTGCTTGCAATTCTTCTTTTGTGATTTCAATGTTATGTTTCCACCATTTGACATTGATTGTGTAGAGAATGCAGTGTGGGATGATCCTGAAATGCACAGTCCACTTTTGGCAACAATGACAAGAAATGAAAGGTTTGTTGAATCAATTCGCAGGATACTTTATCTTCACAAGAAACTGTTGCCAAAACAAGGATGGAACACTGAATCTCCTGAAGTTCAATACATTGGAAGGTAGTAAAGGTGTTGTACCATTTTATTGCATTGATATTTGCTAAACTATATCTCAAGTATTCTGATAAAATCATCAAAAATAGTTCATAGTGATGGAGTGACTTTCAGCTAGAAATGCAGTTTCTGTCAGCTGGGCACAAGTTTATTATACTGATGATTGGAAATGTTGTGCCAACATCTGGTGTCAATGGTTATCAAGAATCTTAAGTTCTTAGAAGTCTTGCTCGTAGCTGAGGAATAAAGACATTTTAAGTTTTTGTGCATGTTTAAAGCCTGTTTTTTATAACAAACTCAAATAGGAACCATTTTCAGCTGACTTCTTTATGATGAATTGATGACTGTTGTGAGATAGTTTTTGTTGAAAGCTTATACAGTACTTCTACTGCAGGTGTAAGAATTTTTTGGACTTTTCATGTGGTATTTTCACAATTTTGTTAGAATACCATTGCACAACAGTGGTAGTTTTGATGTTTTGTGATTAGTTGGTTCTAAATAAAGAATGACTTCAAAAGTTTGAGATCTTTTCTTTTTTAAATTTTTGTTTTATCTCAGTAATAAATTTGTTGCTTTTCTTTTTTGTAATAAAGCGATTGCAAAGTTGCTGACTGCTAAAGCATATTATAGCTACTTAAGTTTACTTTCTTCTAAGCTGTATTGTAGTCAATTTGAAAACACAAATCTTTTGTAGACTAAATTTCTGTTACATGATTTCAGAGCTCTGGGAATCGATGTTGGACTAGGAATACACATTGAAATATTCAATCCTTGCATTAAGAATTTCGGTAATGAAGCACAAGTTGCAAAGTGGCTGCCACTTGGTGAAAATTTCAATATCATCGGAACATATGCACAAACAGAGCTTGGTCATGGTAACTTCACTTATTTGATATCTTTTAATAACTAAATCTGTTTTTGAGAGCGAATGGTTTTGAAAGCTGTTTTTTTTTTAATTGATGTAATATAAGAGTTGTAATTAATTGCTTCAAGCCTGTTAAACACTTATCTGTTTGTCATAACTGACATAGACCAAAGTCTGTGCTCGTGCTTAAGTTGGCACTGCACATGCTTGCCAGCAATGAAACTTTGAATTGAAGTCTTGAACATAAGTTTTTAGCGGCTATGTCGCGTGCTTGAGATGCCTGATTGTTTAAAGAAGAGTAAGGTCCGATAAGAATTTTTGCTTTTCTGTCGCAAGTCATTGTTTCAAATTTCGTATTTTTCAGGTAACTGCACCATTTAGACTAGAGCTCAAAGATAGCCCGTCAAATGTAGTTTTTACAAAACAACTCCGTAGTTCGTTGTCACATTGAATTCATTGAACCTTCCAAGCTCCGCAAAAATCCAGTTCATTGTTTCTCGTTGTTGCAGGCTCTTATCTTCGGGGTCTTGAAACTACGGCTACGTATGACCGCAAAGCGCAAGAGTTTGTCGTGAACTGCCCTCGTGTTTCTTCAATGAAGTGGTGGCCTGGTGGAAGTAAGCACACCACAACTTTATGCATGGCCGTTACACACCTGTTTCGCAGGTTGTCATCAAAATGCAACGGTGTCTTGCCTACATGTCTTAGGACACAGCCATGAACCTTGCAGGGTAGCCAGAGACAAAATGCACGAGGCTGAACTTTTATCAGGGATGACGTCGCTTGCGCTATGACGTGGTAACGGCGTATGTTCTAGTACAGCTATGTCCAACCCGCGGCCCAGTTGAAGGTTTTGTGCGGCCCAGTTTAGGTTTTCACTGTAACAGGAGTAACTACACACTGATAACCTGTCCTTATTCTGATAATCTTAATTTGACATTTTTGATGTAGGTTGTCCTCAGTGCCATTTTTCATGTCTGTTACCATTGCAGTTATGATTCTAACGCTTTCAGTACATTAACTTAAGTGAAGTTTAGTTTGCTAAGGTCAAAGTAAGCCATTCAATATGCGGCCCTCATTAATATGTCATAAAATGTGCGGCCCTGGTTGAGATAGTGACATGATTTTTGGCCCAGTAAGCCATTTGGGTTGGACATAGCTGTTCTAGTAGGTGGCAACCGACTTCTTGGAATCACAACGAGATAAAATGAAAGTTGGCCAACTTCTGGTATAGTATTGTACAACTTCGCTCGCTCGATATTTGCGTTACGTTTATTCCAACGAAGAAGATATACTCTCAAAAAATTGAGCAAACGCGTTTTTTAGCCAGAAATTCGACTGAAATCAAGATATTCTAGCGATGAACAGTTTTAACAGGGTATGAGACGCAGGTACAGCAAATGGCTTGAGCAAATATTTGTTTCGTGCAAACAAATCTTAACACTCTTCGCAGTAACGTTATCCGAGTTATAATGTGCTGCAAGTCCGGCATTTCCGAAAGTTGTTTAATGCCAGTAAAGGAGAAAGTTTTTCAAGAGGTTGTTCCAAATTGAAGCAAAAATCGTTGCGGCAGCAAATTAAGAGTTTTTTGTAATTGTCTTAACGAGCAGGATTGTTGAGACTGGCAAACCATAGGGTGCCTCAAAAGTACATGCTGCATTAGATTGACAACATAATTAAACATGGGTGTAAGCAGCTAAACGCTACTCAAAACATAATATAATTGTAAAGTTGGTGAAATTAAATCCAATTTATGGAGTTTGAAAAAAGATCAGCGCGTAGTCTACAAATGTGTGTTTTTTGCAGTGGGAAAATGTGCCAATCATGTATTTCTCATGTCCAACCTGGTCATTGACGGGAAAAAATACGGAATGCATCCCTTCATTGTACAGATAAGAGACCTCAGCACACATCAACCATTGCCCGGTATGGACTTTCTTTGTGCTGCAGAGCATTTGCTTTTGCCGCGTCACATGTGTCCACAAGCTATCTAACTGTGACGACTGGTTTTCATCAAGGATTGCTGCAAATCTAAACCTTAGTTTATTTATGCTTGATTCTGTTTTTAGGTGTTTCCGTCGGTGACATCGGAACTAAGCTTGATCACGAGGTTGTCGACAACGGGTTCCTCTTCTTGAAAAATGTACGGATCCCAAGAGAAAACCTTTTGTCCAAAATGGCGGAGGTGAGTTCTCTTTTTTTGTTTTTGTATTCTGCTTTATGCTCAGTAGCTCGTTTTTTTTGACAACAGTTTGATATTTCAAAATCTCCTGCTGTGTCTCGATACTTCGTCCAACATTTTATGCGATTACATCAATTTTTGATGCATTTTACAAATCTCCATTTTTCTGTCATTATGTAACGCTTCTATGTGATGATGGCCGAAAGCCGTAGTTGCTGGTGCATTGCTTCAATTTCGTTCCTCAGTATTGACTACGTGTACGAAATTACACCTACCCTGTGAAGCGTTGCGTATAGGCATTTTTGTACTCATGGACCTTGTGTGAATCAAACACGTAACAAATTAAAAAATGAGCAGAGGGCTCCTGAATGGAAAAGTAACCAGAGAGCAAGGTAGTAGCTGTAGAATACGCCGACCTATCATTTCCACCCCTTTTAGAGCACAAGGACTGAAAGTAAGTAAGACATTTTGTTTATAATTAATGGCGAAAGTTCATGACGTGATTTCATTGCTGTTGCCAGAAAATGTTCATAAAAATAGATGTGGCCTTGTAGTGATTGTTATCATGTAGTGTATCTGGAGATATACCGGTAAACCAGTATTGATGTTTAAGCCATCAGACTAGTTTCATTGATTCGGATTTGGTAAAAAAACTCCGAACGTGACTGCCTTTGAACAAGGTTGACATTATTACACCACAAAAATCATTGCTGTTCAACGCAAAGAGGATTCGGGAAGCTGTTGCTTTGATGTTTACAGCTCTGCAAATAATGCCTGTTTGGGCCCTTTCGAACGTTTTTTGTATTAAAACTTCGGCACGAACTGTTACTCACTTAATTGCTGTTTGGCGAAAAGCGAAGGCATTCATTCAGTTTAACCGAACGTTTTCAGTTGACTAGAAACGCGCTTTCAACCAGATCTTGTTAAATTAAACGCTGGTTTGTTTGCCAGTCAGAGCAGCAGTGCGTATGAAGCCGTTTGAAGCTGCGGAAATCGCTAACTGATTGTTAACAACGATTTAACCTTTCTTAATTTCGCTTGTTCACGCGATTACAGCATTGCAATAGGTACCTCCTCGTAGAGAAACGAAGCTCCTTCAGCTTGGTGTCAGAAGACGCATGTGTCTGAAAAATCACGAAGTATTTGACCTACGTTATTACAAGAATACATTTTCTCTACTGGTCCATGATTTTATGTGTCCAATTGTTGACAATAACACTGATCTGATGATCATGATCAGTGTTCCTTCTAAGGTGCGCAATTNCGCAGACCATTTGCGCAGTGAAATGTCATTCTCGCGCACTTGCAACATTCCAAATTTATTATCGTTTATGCATCGCACAGCCCTTTCACCATAAGCGGCGGAACCGGGGGGCCGCATGGGCCTATTCCCCCACCTTTTTTTCTGGGGGGCATGGCCCCCCACTTTTCAACCACTTTTACATGCTTGTGACGTCACATTTGCCAATTCAAACCAGAAAAAAATTCCATAGTTTTTGACGTGCACTTGTGCCCCCCACTTTTGAAAAGGCTCCCCACCCACGCCTTTCACCTCCTGAAACGCTTCACTGGTTGTGCGTCTGCATGGTTGGGCAATTGCATGCGCACTAAAACAAACATTTTCTCAGTGTAAAATTTCTTAGAGGGAACACAGGTCATGATTGACTTGTTTTTGCGTTTTGCTATCAAGCAACCGTTACCCTTCAGACATTTGCTGACAACGCAGAGTGTGCTGCTGGTTTTCTTTTCAGTAGTTTTGGCAATAGCCTTTTGCAGCGGAGATTTAATGATGGAATTCCCGAAACGTTGTGCTTTCCTATGAAACGTCGCCGGTTTGTGTGCTAATTGCCGGACATCGTGTACCTCGAATCAGAAATTATTGTGTATTGACGTCGCCCAAACGCGTTGTAGGTTACAGCTTGAGCACGACAAATTTACTAATTTTTCTTGGTCAGACCATACGAGGAGTGTTCGTGTGCGTTGCAGGTAAAACCTGATGGCACGTACGTAAGAAAGATGAGCGACCGACTGATGTACTTCTCCATGCTCGAGCTTCGAGTGCTTCTGCCCAAGCTAAGAGCGATTGATACGCTGGCCAAGGCGTCAACCATCGCCGTCAGATATTCAACAGTCAGAAAACAGGGCACCATAAAACCAGAGTACGAACATGTGTTATTTTCAGTGTGACGAAAGCTTGAGTTTTTCAGTCAAACCAATTACGCCGTAAACGCATGACTAGCTTTTCAATGCGCTTGTAATTAAATCGCTACACTTACAAAACGGTCTTTGCTTCTCTTGCCAAGGTGACATCACAAGGTTGTTACAATTTTGCGCAAACTTTATCTGGTATAAGGATTGCGGAGGTTCACCTATCAACAAGCTTGCTTTATGAGTTGAGTTAACTGCTGTGGCAGCAGTTGCACCAGATTCGTGTTTTTTATCTTTAATAGCTAGGCTGAAGTTATGCAGGGTTTTCGACGAAATTTTGAAAAAAATGTATTTCGAATAGATTTTTAATAACTCAGAAAAAACGTTTGTGTTCATATCAGAGTCCTGCGCGGGTTGAAATTCTTGTCCGCTCCCACCCCACATTCGCAGAATTGAAACATACCCTACATCCGCAGGAATATATGAAATCTTTCCCGCACCCGCCGACTTCTAACCCGCACCCTCCCAACCCACAACCGCCCCACCCCACACTGCTTTCGTCCCAAACCCGCGCCTGTCACTGTGTGTCTAAAAACCACTAAAAACTCATGCAACGCGTTTCATCGCTACAGTTGCAATTTATTAAGTGGTTCATTTAACAGGGATTAGAAGCTCTTAAAAAACACCGTAAACTAAAATTGAAATTTTTAGTCAACCTTGAGCACTTTTTTAGCTTTAAGAGCACTGTTCAAATTGATGAGGTCGTTCCATGACGAAGTGTCTTTGCGTCACCACAGACCATGTCGCTGCCCAGTTGTGCAACAACCTCTCTGTAGCATTGAATTCTTGCTCATGTCATTTTCACATACATAGGGTTACCATTCAGTTACCCGCACAAAGATTTTCTTATCCCGCCCCCCCCCGCACTAAGTTCAACCCGAACCCGCACGCAT
>JGI24159J19872_10008678_pt1 | contig 13319 bp, 9 predicted proteins | sample Ectturendosymbi4_FD_19872 | JGI IMG/M metagenome (IMG submission 19872) | reverse complement strand
TTTGTTGTGTACAGTCTCAGGTGGAAGTTTATCGAAGAGAATCAACAAAATCTCCTGGCCTTGGCGATCCAGCATTTGATTGGACAGAAACTGTGTACTTGAACTTGATTTTGCAGCAGGTTTGTGGTTGAATTATACACATAGAAGTTTGTGCCCTGCGCACGTAGGAATGAAAATGAAGTGTGTAGCTGCAACCTGGGATGTAGTAGGGCGGGAACGTGTTCTCACACTTTTACGTAGTTACCTGACTTTTGAAGATGTGTATCTACACTCAAGTGATTCAGAGTAGTGTTGTCCCACTCGAAAATGGCCTGAATCTCTTAGTTAAAATTGCTTCACTATTTTTTGCACGGTTTAGTGTAGTGCGATAGATTCAAACTTCAGACTCCAATGTTTGTAAATTGGAGTGAAAAACAGCTTCTTTCTTTTTCAGCTCGACTACACTTTGACATGCGCGATATGCTCAAAAGACGACAGTACAAAGCCTGACCTCAACATTCACAAAAAAGTGTCACAGGTTGGTCTTCAAGCTGCCTTGGTCCGGATCGATGTGATAGGTTTCGTTGCCGTTTCAAGGATTTAAAGGCCGGAAATGAAAACCCAATCGCCAAATGGTGTAAATTTTCAAGAAATTACCACACTGACTGCTGAAATTTAGTAACCTATAACATTGCGTATCGCTGAAGTGCTGTTTAGGCAGCACAAAATTGGGCCATGCACGTGCTCATGTTTTTTCTCGAATGTGACACGTTTAAAATGCCTTTTTCTTATCGCGTCAACAATTTCTATTGTTCTTTCTCAGGAAGTTTACGCTTCGCCAATCAAGCACAGCATGGACGAAAAAGGAAAAAGCGCCGAAGTTTGTTACCCTAATATCTTCTTCATTGTGCACAACTTCTCCGAGGTTCGTTCAAGCCAAAATGGGAGGTTGCGTGTGGTCACAAGATTTCGATTTTAGTGAAAAAAAAAACAGTCAAGAGAATTAAACGCTTGGTAATCAGATTTCAGCGACTCACGCGTCACGTGACCAGCTGTGCAGCAGGCTTGGCTGAAACATCCTGAGTATGCTGTGACTCAATGTCCGCCTGACTTTGTGTGGTGAATGTGTTCCGCGCCAACTACGTTCATGCGTTGATACCATTCTGTTCTTGTCTTTTCTTCACTTCTGATGATGGTAAATTCTTGTCGTTCGTAATTTCGGCTGATGCCGCTGCTTANGTGCAGATATGGACAGATCTCTTGCTCGATGAGGGGAAAATGGTCTGCGTAGAAATCGTGGCCAATGACAAAACGAAGGCGTTCAACAGCGTCATATTCCTGGGCTCCATATCGCATTCCACGTTGATTAAAGCGTATGATAAAAAGGTATGTAGTTGGCAAAAGTACTTGACAAACAAAAAGCGATCGGAAACTCTCTGCAACTGTAGCGTTGGTCTAGCTCAGTGGTTTTCCACCGCGACCCATTACAACAACCCACTATAACCCAACGGCCCCCACCTGGAACTCGAATAAAGCAAATATAATGCAGCTCTGTGTACGTAAAATATCTACTCGCTACCCCCAGGTTGAAAACCACCGCCCTAGCTGAATTTATTGGCGATGAAACCAGTCACACTTCGTGACTGTTCTAACGCGGCCCAAGTTTATTTTGTGCATTACTAAACAAGGAATTCGCAACAATGTTTTGCTTTTCAGCGTTGCCATTCGAAGTAACCCATAAGGTTTAAAGAAAATTTTGTTTTATCCACTTATTTCAGCGGAAAACCGTCAAACGATCGTGACCTTAAGCTTGGCAACTTAAATTTCGTTCATTGCATGTTATCCGGAACATACACGTGTATATATAAAGGCGCAAGGCTTGTTTCTTTTTGTCGTCTAACTATGACAAGTTCCTGTGATTCTTGCAGACGAAACAAGCCAGCAAGTGGACGCAAGTTATGACTCTCGGCCTGGGAAAGATCGCCAACAGCACCGAGTTCGTTCGAATGAAGGGGCCCAGCGGCAAAGGCTACGCCGAAATGGCGATACAGCGCGCCGACGCCGAAGACCTCACGCCAAGTCAGGAGGTATCAGCCCTCGATTTATTCGATATCATTTTTCTGGAGTGATTCTCTCACGAAATGATAGTGAAAGTTGCTGCCTTTGCCTGCTTTGAAACCATTAAAATTATTTTCTTGTTGCCAGGCCCGCGGCCTCGGGAGGGGGCAACCGAACATTTGACACCCCCTTCGAAATTTTCAAAAAAATATTTAGTTGTTATTACTACTGCCCTTGCCTACTTTAAAACCATTAAAATATTTGCTTGTTGCTGTTTCATCACAATTGCTAATGTCGGTCTTACTGCATTTCGTGATCTCTCATTGCAAGCAGAAAAAAGATGCACTGAATTTGACTGTAAATTAATTCCAGCTTCGTTAATTATTGCGTTTGTTGTGTTTTACAAAAAGTGACGCTTGCGAATAGGAACTTTAGGTTAACAGACTATATATATAAGAAAATGCATATATCAAAATTAGTTTAAATCTCTTGAAAGGGTCAAAATTTTGATTGTAACGCTGAAATCGCAGAAAGTTTATCTGTGGTATTTCTATGAAAGAAGTTCATAATGTCTGTGAGCTTTTCCAGCTTCTCAGGTAGACTGGCTATGGTTGGCTTTCTACCAGCATCAGCCATTTTCAGATTGATTACAGTTAAAGTTAAGACACTTACCAACTTTAAAATACAGCTGTTTTATGAAAATCCTAATTTATTTTCCGAACCTGATTCAAATAGTTCGGGACTGAATTTGTTTGATCGAAGCAGACGAACTGTTTAACAGCTGCTTCGTTTGATCGCGCGCACGCTTCACATGCGCCGTTGATTGCAGGCTTCTTCGAGTTCGGGTTGTCCTGTCCATGCCGTGACGTCGGCCCGATCCGACCCGGCTTTGTATTCGAACGAAGATGACCCGGATGTTGGTGGTGGGATATTTTCAGTCAGCAGTGGGACGAAACATCTCGGCAAGGCCGTTCCTGCCCAGGGTACTCTTGACTTGTTGCGCGTCGACACAACCGCTAGATACGTCTTCAAAGCACTGATGTTTCTTAAAATCACCCGCCGCTACGTTTTAGTGTTTTGTATTTTAAAGATTGTTTTTCAAGTTTCGGTCTCAACCAGGGTTTTTTTTTTAAAGGAAAATGTTAGGTACCCGGTATCAACCTGTAGGGACCCGAAAAATTTGTATTTCCCTTGATAATTTTCTCTGATTCTAGGGGGACCTGAATCGGGTCCAAAATACCTTTTAAAAAACTCTGGTCTCAACCAGTGGCGTAGCAAGGGGGGGGGCGCGGGCCCCGGGCGGCACTTCGCTGACCAAAAATTAATTCTTGAAAGGAGTTCAAAAGTTCCAGTTTTTCATTATTATTTTAAATACATTTTTTGATGTTCTACCGCTTTTCGAATTTCATGTTTAGAAGCTCCAGACTGGCAGGCTAGCCTGAAAGAGCACGACATGTGGCTTTAGAATGAGTGGATTAATAAAATATTTGGGAGGCAAAGAGTTTTCTGAGAGGGGCCCAAATTTTATAAACTATGTCCAATAGTTTTAAACTACGTTCAAAACATTTTTCCAAGGGGGGCGAAAAAATTTCCTGCGCCCCCTATTTACGGGCATGCTTACTTGGGGGCAATTGTGTCCTAGTCCCTACACCTTCCTCGCTAGACAAAGCCATTTCAGCCATCTGCTGTAAGCCGTAGCCCAATCATTAGGTGGGCCTATCAACATTACGTTTTGGCGGTTGAAGTGAAACACTTTGCAAAGATAACTTTTCTCAGGTTCAATACAACTGCTGTTTTTCTGCATGACGTAATGGTGCTGGAAAAATGACGTTCTTGAAGAGGGGAAGAGCATTTGGTGTATTTTCGTGGGTATCTTTGAGCTCAGATTGTAGTTTTGAACTGCAAGTAGAGTGAATAAGAGCCAGACCATAGGCAACGTGGTTTTCGTGAAGTAGCCTTTGTTCAAGGGTACACTTTAAACATTGGCAGTCATAGAAGAAGTTTTTTCAACAAAAAAAGTTTAAAAAAGGTGTTGCTCTCATTTTGATGAATTTGAGACAAGAACCATAGTCTGAAAACCTATCGCAAAGGTAAACGATATGTTTAAACATGATTGTGGCTAACGCTTTTATTAAAAAGAGCGTTAATCCAAATTGCACAGCTTGGCAGTGGGTGTACTAAATAAAGTTGTTCATCGCAATAACCGTCGAACGTAAGACGTTGTAATCACTGCTGAGCATCCAAAAGGCCTATGTCCCATCTGGCATGGTTTGGTAATACAGTTTTCGAAATAGACGTCTGTGTGTAATCAGTCCCGTCGCCACGGGGGCTTTGGTGGTCTCAGCCCCCCAAAAAAGCTACAAGTCTCCCAAAATTGAAATATGGGACACTATAAATCAGTGATTTTTGTCAAATTTTTGAATGTCAGTCCCCTGCACAAACGTAGTCTCCCAGTTGAAGATCTTCTGGTGATGGTTCTGTTGGTAACGAACAAAAGGCAAGGAATGACACTAATCACGTGTAATTGGAAGAGGTCCAACACAACGACGAGATCAAGTGAGCGGGTCACGATGAAGGCTGCAAGCAAGCGTTTCTCAACCATAGCCTGTTTTAAACCTGTTTTAAAATATTTTTTTCAAAATGGGTCCCTGCACCAAGAGGCTCCGGGCAAGCGCCCACAGATTTAAAGTTCGAAGTCCTCTATATATGAGAGGTTTAAACCACTATTGAAACTTGAAGTGAACAACGAAACGTTCTTTACATCACTGCGATCATATTATCAGATTGATTATATAGTCTGCTATACGCGGTATATATACTATTTTTAGTTAAAGACGGAGATACTACACGAAATTTTAACATACATAAATGTTTACATTTGTAAAGTAGGTATGTCGCCATCACATCCCTTTTTTCCGTTTGATCCCCTGGAATGAGTAAACTATTAAAATGTCATGCGGTGAGTTTACCGGAGATTTAACAACCAACAGGGAGGAAAGTTTGACGAAACATGTGGGGTTCGTATAAGAAAGCAAAAAATAGAAAAATTTAATGATGAGAAAGGTGGCGACAAGCAGAAAAAGCAAGAATCTATAATCGTCAATCAAAAACAAGACACATTTCAGTTTGTGAGTGTTTGATTGCGATTTTGAAGATGCTTTATTAATCCTTATATCTTTAAATTAGCACTAAACATCCATTGAAAACTTTTGTAAGCAAGTTTGAGGGATGGAAGGGGCGGCACTTTTATGGCCGGCCCCGGGGGGCACTTAGCCTTGCTACGCCACTGGTCTCAACCAAAGGAATAAAACTGCCTTTTAACCAGTTTTTTTTTAAGGAAAATGTTAGGAACTCGGTTTGGATTTGTAGGGACCCGAATCGGGTCCCTAAAACGCCTTGAAAAACCCTGTTTTAACTGAAGTAGGAGACGTATCAGCGAAGGGAGTTGTTTAGTGTAAATACGCGTGAACCATGACGTAGAAATTGTTTGCCTGCATGCCTTTGCCTTCACAAGGAATCTGTGGTTTTGCTTAGGTTTCAATGAAATTCAGTTCTTAGAATGATCTGGAGTTTGGGGTTGGCTTACTAAACCTAGCTGTAGGTTCCTTGTGTTACAAGGGTTGTGTTTGCCCACTGCTTGGTTCAAACTCAGATATACTAAAATGCCGCAAAAGAGAATGCAGTCTGAGATATTCCGTTTCTTGATAAACGGAAACGACATGTCAACCTCTGCAATGGCCAACTTCTGCATCACAGTGTTGATTTCACCAAGGAGCCAGCAAGGAGCATCAGCAACTCCTGCCGTTATTCCCCACAAACATGAAAGCGAAACAAACCATTAAAGCAGCATCAGCAACTCCTGCCGTTATTCACCACAAACATGAAAGCGAAACAAACCATTTGTGCCACGTCACATCCACGCCATAGGAAATTGTGCGATTGTGTTCCATTGTCGCTATCGATCGAGTGCCATTAGCGCATTGTTTGTCGCTGTTTATTGCTTGTCGCCGCTCTGGTACCAGTGCTTTTTTTTCGTAGAAGTTACACAATCGCTGCCTACGTCGCCCACCGTCGAGGAACAACCGACAGATCCCTTAAAGACGCACCTAACCTACGTCACGCTTCCCTGGCACAATATCATCCTTGGTAAGTCAAAGTTCAAGTGAATTGAACGTTTGCGTGGCCAATGTGCCTGGTTCCGTTCAAATCGCACTTTTTTTTGTTCCAGACGTTCTGCAATCTTTTGAGAAGCCAACTCATGTCAAGAAGCCCGTGTTGCACAAGGCTGGCAAAAGCAAATGAAGCTGTTCAGACGTTGTTGCTGCTGTTCTTGCCGCACGTGTTGTCTGGTGGCCGCTGGCGCTTTGCAAAGCGGACCGACTAGGTCTCGATAGAAAAGAAACAAGAGTTGAAAGGTCAACCAGCGGAGGACGACCTCTGTAATTTCCGCACCCATCCTTACTGCTTGTCTGACCAATGCTCCCGATGCAAGCGGATATTTAGCTTCTAACTTAACAGGTCACCATTAAAGTCCCGCATTTCCCTGGTCTCTGTTTGATTTCTTTTTATTTCTTGTGAGTATCGTGTTATTATGGCCTTCGTGTAATGTTTTCTTTTGTTTCGTCTGACGTTGGACGCTTTGCGAAATGCTAATCGCTTTAGGTGTTAACTTTTTTAAAAATCGCAGTAGTTTGATTTTAGTACTTTACGAGAAAGTGCAATCGCAAAACATCACATCCTCCTCATGCTATCGCTCGGCAGCACCAACAGGCTGTTTTTCGTTGATGCAACGTGAACCTCAGATCAGCTTTGGTTTTGTTGCTTATCTATCTGTTTTAAATCAGGAAATCGCTGTTTTGCATGCCCCGTACTAATATAATTGCTTTTGCCTGCAGCCGCTTGTAACAGCTGTTGATAAAGGCAAAAAAACCCGATCCTCGCCTGTGAGATAATAAATGCGAAGCGCGAAACTCAAGAATGAGTTTAGGATGTTGCGCGTTGTGTAGCCCATGTCGGTGTGAACCACTGTACTCGGATGTACGAGTCCTTTTCCTTCTATGCAAGTCGGCTGTTTTGCTTATTACTGAATTAGCATAGAAACTTTTAGTTTTCATTGACCGCACATTCGTGTGCGATTTTTTTGTGTGTGCTTGAATCACTAATGCAGTGGCTTTGTTGCTCTCTCGATCGCGCTTTCCTTGTCCTTCCTCCCCCTGAAACAATTATCGCCCCTAACTTTTCTGAACTTTGCGCTGCAATGCGATCGCGAAAGAAGCATCACTCTTTTTCTCGAGTTTGCCGGCCATTTTTATCCCTTTGTGTCGGGAGGAACTAAATTTGGATCTTTTCAAACCGGGACGTTGTGCGCGTTTAGTTCAAAGCATTTCACAAATAGCAGTCATGCCAGTTTTGGCACCAGCCAATTCTGGTACGCATCGATTCCGAACGAACTGTGCAGAAAATCCGTCTTGACATCCAACGGATTTTTAGTGAAGACAAAGTGAAGCGCTTCCAGCAGCAGCGATCGGAGGATTGTTCGCAAAGCGCACGCCGACGTTTGTGCTTTGTTCTCCGCTTGTCGCGTCACAACCTTGCTTTGTTCTCGTTTTCCAGGACAAGCAGGTACACTGACCGGCACATGACCTTGAAACCGGGACGTCTGGTCACCCAGCCTGCGTTGTTTTCTGGTCAAATAGCCGCCCGAGTGATTTTTCGTTCCGAGCGAGATGTGATTCAATTTGCTGCTGGGAAGTTTGACTAAGAACGCTTCGTAACGAGTGACAACTCAACACTTGCAGCAATGCTTACGTACTATACGCAACTTCGTCCCTTCGTAGAAGAATGCGATGCAGGTTGTAGTCCACAGGGAGTGGTCGACTTGCAATTTTGTCTGCAATGTTTGAGAATTTCCTGATAATGTCGCAGTTCAGCAAACCACCAGATTTCTTAGGTTGACAAAGTGCTCTTCAAGATTACGTTTGCAACGCAGCAATGTGGGCGGCCGTATTTCTTGTCTCTGTTGCCAATGCGCCACCAAGCTTTGTCAACTACTGTTGCGAAATGTCCTGTTCTTTCTGAAGGGTTCAGAGCCGAGCGGGGGTTTATATTGTCGAAACTGCGTGTAGCACTTGAAAGAAATTGCCAGATGTGTGTGCTGGAGTAGAATATGCGAAATGGTAATGACAAACAACTTAACTTAGCCACAAGCAGTGTCCGTTTTTAATACGAAACAAGCAACAGGGCTACGAGTAGCCAGTAAATTTACAAGGAAAGCCTGTTAGTAACAAATTTTATTTTGCACAATGTCCTGGTTTTTGCGTGAACCAAATTACATTCTGCAACACAAACCAGTGTTTGTCGCGCTGTTGAAAAAATTGTGTACGGAAAGCAACAAAATTTTAAATCAAGTACTTTTCTGGTTGTACTTGTAGCTGCCTTGTCAGTAAAGCTCCTCACACACACTACTTCATTGGCTTAAGCATGCCATGCTGCGTTTTTTTTCTGGTACTGCGTACAAATTTTGTTGACAGAAACCCTCTCAAACATATTTGAAGGCTCAGTTGACCGCTGCTGAAACAGAGGAAGCGTGAATTTTATTACTGTGGGAGTGTGCTTGGTTTACTTGTGTATTTGCTGTCTTGTTTTTATGGTATTTGATTGTTTTTTTCTACGTCTGTCCTGATTCATAAAATTTCTCAAAAAAACTGGCTGCGTAGAGGGCAACGGTCGAAAGAAAGCGTTTCATGAAGCAGCACAAGTCTCAATTATTTACGTTTGGCAGATAAGTTGCACAGGATGCTTTAATGTGAAAACCCTATTTTCTTTTCCAATTCAACCGACAATGCAAATGGAACAGACTAGTTGAGCTTGCTAAAAGCGGAATGAAGGAAGTTTTTGGTGGTTGATTCAGGCTTGGCGTTTGGACGCTGTCAGGAAATGGGTCATGGAATAAGCTTTTACTTCGCAGTATGTTGTATTGTGGATGCTGAGAAGACAGATGAGAGGTGTCGTGTTGGATAGAAACTGCCATACGTGGTCCCCTTCATTGCAATGATGAAGAAATATAATGTTAAGCGACATCACAAAAATGTAATATGAAAAATATTCTGGAAAGTTACGAATTGATGTTGCTATCAATCTTAAAAGAGGGAAAGTCAGAAACAGATTAATGTTCTGACTGATTTCATAAAGCCACGAACAACAAAGACATCTCACGAAATTGCTCCGATGTTGGTAAAAAAGAGATCATATAGGAATGGCGAATTGGTAAAACAATGTGCTATAAAAATGGCACATGATTTTGGGAAAGACTAGAAAATTTAAAATTGCATCACTCGCAACTGTTGCGGGAAGAGTAGGTGTAAGTGATCTTGGCAGACATATATCATTAAGCTAAAGAATATAACGGAAACATGCGTACATATGGCACTAGATCAGAGTACGGGTATAAGTGACAAGCATCTGCTTATCTTCACGCGTACTGGATTAAATGAGAATTTTACTGTGAAAGAAGAACTGGTCAAAATGTGTTCCTTGAATGGAGGCACAAAATTTTCAGATATTTATGCTGCTCTCGGGTCAGTTGATGATTGTGGAGGATTTGAAAAATGTTCGTGCATCGTACATGCAGGCATGTAACCAGCTTGGGACACCAGGGGGGGGGCGAAGAGTTTTCTGAGTGGGGGTTCAAATTTTTTAAACTACGTCCAATATTTGTAAACTATGTACAACAGATTTTTTCAGAGGGGGCGAAAAATTTCCATGGGGGTTTCGCCCCCTAGTTACGGCCCAGGAAGGATTTTTTNTAGGNTAAGNTCAACAGTGGATTTTTCCAAGGCAGGGGACAAAAACGGCAAAATNTCATTTTACCNACTCGAAACTAAGAAAACAAGCTTTATTTGCTTAAGATTCAATAGGAAAATGTCAAATTTCAAAATATTTGGCTGTCCCTCCTTCCGACGCCCATGGCATCGTCGTAACTGATGGTGCGAAAGCTATCACCGGCAACAACACAGGATTGGTTGATTTACATAAGAAAAATGGTGTGGCTTGTAGCCTACTACAATCTATCATACGCCAAGCACTCTGTGGAAAAATGTCACAGTACAAACGAGCGATGTCATGAAGACAGTTGTCCAAAATAGTGAATTTGATGAGAGGCGGCACCAAGTCCCACAGACACAGGTGTTCGATTACTTTCTAGAAGACCTAAACGCAGTGTTCAGTACCCAACCACTGTACATACAAATCAATGGTCACATTTTCAGACTCCGCTCCCGTTCCAAAATTTTGAATCCGCTTCCGGGTCTGAAAATTTTTCAAATTTGAAACAGGGCTGTGGAGTCGGAAGGATTTTCAACCTGGGGGGGGGGCGGAGAAAATTTTAACGACTCCGACTCCGGGCTGACCTTTTGCTCGCCTATTGCAACTGTTGGTACCGATAGGCACCGGAAGGATATTTCCAGGGAAGGGCCACCAGTGGAATATTTTTTTAAAATTTCCACGCAGGGCCAAAAAGTGGTGAAATTTAGTTTTCCTACTCGAAACTAAGAAAACAAACTTTTTTGCTGAAATTTTCAAAATTCAGGGGGATTGGCCCCCCTTCCGACGCCCATGTTTGTGCCACAAACGTGCGTAAGCGTCACACTTGGCAATTTAAGCGGCTAACATTTTTTGCACAAGTTCTTTGCCCGGCAAACACGTGCTGATGATGATTGACTTGTCCACACTCGGCACTGGGGTGCCAGATAACTTGAAATTTTTCAACGACATTTTGTCGTTTTGCGGTTATTGAAATTTTACTTCATGCCTATTTCGAGTAGCGTACTTTTTAGATAGTGGCGTAGCACAGTTTTTTCCAACAAACATTGCTGAATAACAATGGGCTATATTTTTGATTAGGCCTACCTGTGCAATCACGTTGTTTGTATCTCGATTCTCGAATGTTCAATACATCAGTAGTTGAATACAGAGGCGTAACGAATAGGCAAGGGAGCACAAATCCCCGGGCGCCGAATTACTATGCGGGCACCAAATGGCTGTGGGGGCATTGAAAAGTCCCAACAATGTCACTAGTACTTTTACGGCCAGAGTCTAATTGTGGTTCATAAACGCTAGCTCAACATACCTGTCCACAATAGACCTGGACGAAAACATGCTACCATAGCGCTTAAAGGTCTATCATTAACGCTAATATCGCATACCTTTAGATAAATCGTGGGCTCTCGAGGCTAAGCCCTACTAGAGACTCCAACACTAAGAGCTGAAGTCAATGTCACTGACCCTAGCTGCTAATGACAGGACCTCATACCCGCTTAAAACATCATAACTTTTATTACAACATGACATATGAGCATTAACTCTTATGACCAACGGTAAACAAACACAAGTGATAAACAAAATGACCCCCCTTTATTATCAAAAATTTCTCTAAGTACAAAACCTTGAAAAATTTGGCAAGGACTTTGTCCCTATTTTTATATTTTATCTGATTTTTCTTCAAGTCTAAAATCAAAGTAATATTTGACAAGAGCTTCGCCGTAACTCTGCTTTTAAACACTTGTGAAAAAGTTAAAGTCCAAAGTTTAACTAAAATTTTGACAGAACTCTGTTATGATTGATGATTTACAACGCCAAAAAATGACAAAGTATTAACAAAACAATCAAATAATCAAAGTACTTGCAGTTTTGTAGAACAGAAGCTTACTGCATTGTTCAGCATACATTGCTTACAAATTTTTTATTGCTCTGCAAGACCATCGCCGGCTATTGTACGTCCTTTGCTAGTCAAGTTCGAGCAGAATGAATCCTACGCCTCGATGTAAGGCCTTTTATAAAATTTTGCTTAGTTTGTTTTATGATGGCTATTTTCTAGCCATTCTTGGTTTGTTTTATACTGGCTACATTCTAGCCACCTCTGGCTATATTCTAGCCACCTCTGGCTACATTGTAGCCATTACGCAATCTTCATGCATGTAGCCACCTCTTTTACATCACATGATTATTTACGCATGAGTGATTTCGCAATGAATACATGCTTTCTAGTTCAGCATAGGAATAGGGTTTTGAAGTCCAAAACACCATTTCTCCTTTAGGTGCTTAACTTTCTTTTGCACGCTTAAATTTGCTTTGTGTTTTCACGTGATATTTTGCTTGAGTATCCTCATTTAATAATTTGGTAGGACATATTTAGTCTTGCTGCTACAATGCTTCTTTTTTGTTCCACAAAACGTACAATGATTCAATGACTTTACACACACACAATATTTGCAACTGTCTTTCAGTTTTGTTCAGAATTGTCATAATCATTATCTTTCATGCGAAGATGTTGAAAACGTGTTAAGGTCAAACTGAACCTTAACAGTACTTTCTTCAATCCAGTACATTTGCTTCCGAAAGACTTCAGGTTCGAACATGGGGGCGGCAAACTAGCTTCTTGCCCCTGGCGCCATTTAACCTCATTATAGCCTTGGTTGAATAATGAACAATTTCACAACTGTTCAAGAATTTTCATAGACGCCGGAAAACACTCAAGGGGAACAAATTGTTTTTCAGGAATCAAGTACATACGCAGTTTTTGTAGCAAATTCACGGAACGTCCTTGGTGCTCAACGACGTCTGGCAACCTTACTCGGCACTCCACAGATCGATTCGATAAGGAGAAGCAAACGGCAACTCAAAATAAAAACGCGCTATGACCTTAATCCCCAGCAGAACAGACGCTCGGATTTCGCCACGCTGCCAGGTTGCCGTGCTCTTATTTATTTGACCTCTTTCTGTGTTGACTGATTCCCAACCCTTGCAAATTTGTTGTACCTAACTGAAGGCAGGGTAGATGTGATTAGATAAAGAAGAGTAATGTGAATGCTCCCAAGTGGTTCAGCTAAAAATCTAACTAATTTATTTTACTTCCTTTCTTGGTAGTTCGTGGATTTTGACCTGTATAAAAGCTTGCTTGTAACATGATCAGTTGGTCACCTGAGGCAAAATATAGCGACACATGTACGTTCAGCAAAGCTGAAGCTTGGCAGTGTTCGACCATAAAAAAGTTGTGTCATTAAAGTCATTTGAGATGGTATCATAAAGCCCCGACAGCGTTTTACGACAGCGTCGCGCAATATGTGCACATGCACGCGGGTAGAATGCATACATTTTTCAATTTCACTTGTTTATTGATATCGTTTACGAGGTATCTGCTTTTCTCAATTATCAGTGTTTTCTAAGAACTTGAATTGTGGCTATCTTAGTTGAGCACTTTCTTTTCGGTAAAAATAATTAACAGT
>JGI24159J19872_10008676_pt1 | contig 13319 bp, 4 predicted proteins | sample Ectturendosymbi4_FD_19872 | JGI IMG/M metagenome (IMG submission 19872) | reverse complement strand
TGGGCCCTAGGCCAGGCAACATGAGCCAAAATGACCCCAAAACTACTTCACTTATGACGTCAGTCACAAAAAATCCGCACCCCCCAACCAAAAAATTTTTTCGAGTGCAATCTATTAGACTGGCCAATCCGTTTGAGTCGTTGAACAGCTCTCTAGCGCAATCGGTGGAGGAGCTAGCGCATAGGTAAGGCAACTGAAAATTGCTGTTTTTTCAACCCAAATCGAAGTACGAATATATCGTTGACCGGTTCTCAAAGTGTTAAGTAACTAAAACGCACATTGATCACGTGAAGGCAGCATATCCCACTTGCTATTGCCCATGCCTCGATCTGCAAAAAAGGGAGTCCAGCTTGATTCACTGCTTGAAGCATCCCAACTTTTACTAATACTACCAGTCCTGCTATTATTTTTCTTTGGTATTCCAATTGCTTGAGATGCTTCAACTGATGGTGCATCAAGATGAGGAAGGCTGGCCAAGCTTTTGGAGTGAGCCAAATGTGTTTGAGAATTTTGTGCAACTTCCTTCCCATCCACCTTTGGTAGTGCAGATAACACAGCACGCTTTATTCTTCCAATCATAGGTGACATTTTCGGACTGTTTTTACTTGAGTCCGGAAGTTTGCTTTTGTTTGAATCCGTAGGTTTGTTTTGGTCATGCTTTTCATTCCAATCTTTCTGTCCAGTTCTAAAATGTGCTGATGGCCAAGAAAAACTAAGGCAATCTTGCTCTAAATCAGATGAACTACTTGATAAGGGAAACATTACTGGATCATCCAGTTCCAAAGGAGAAAGGTTAAGAAAGTCATCCTCAGGAGCACATTTTTTTCTTTCAGCAACAGCTTGAGTTATTGAAAAGTGCTCAAGTGGTTTCACAGCAACTATCCTATTTGGGTCTGACTTGTGTCTGCTATGCTTTTTTGTAGATTTGCTAAAGACACTGTTCAACTGTGCCTTGGCTTTCAATTTATTTTTTTTCAAATGATCCATGTCAAATTTTTTCTTATCCAAAAGGTGGCTCTTTCCACTAGATCTTCCTTGGGTACCAAACACACATGGTACAAGACTTGCACCTTGTATACCTGATCCTTTTTTGAAGAACTGGCTTAAAGCCTGGCTGTTGAAGCTGTTGCTAAGTAGTGAATATACAGTGTTTTGCTTGTCCTCCAAAGAGCTTTGTATACTTTGGTGGAGGCTCTTCAACTCTTGAGTGCTTTGCTGATTAGGTTTCCAAATGGTGGTTATACTCACACCATCTGTCATCACACCATTCGACATTGTGCTTGTGTTGCCACAACAGAGACAAACATCACTATGCAAGTTGCAGTCATTACACATTGTTTTTTTCCTTGGTCTAGATTGGGACACAACCTGCAACTTACTCAACTCAGCACTATCAAAACTGTGAGAAAAATTTCCAGTAGTTTCAAGTCGTGTTGGGCCAGCAATGCTATGGCTTGTTTTAGTTAACCTTGCACTGGAGCTTAACGACTTCAACAAGCTCTTTTTTTCATTTTGGCTTGAAAATTCACTTGGTTTTAAGAAAGTATTCCTCTGATTCACAGTATCGCACAAGTTTTCATAGCTGTTCATCATACCAGCAAAGGTTTTATGGTAATGCAGAAAATATTATTAACAACGTTAATGGAAGTTCTTATCCAAGATCAAGAAACAGTTATGCCCCTAATTTTAAAAACTACACATTTGCTTGGCAGAGCATTTGAGAAAACAACTGACATGAGCAAAACCACCAATAATATAATGTTAATGCATATATAAAATTCTCAATCTACAAGCAGCTTGTAATTTAACACCTTAGGAGACGGTCGATTTTACTTTAGATTCTGCATGAACCACATTTCTTGTGTCACTTTGCAACTCCACAACTCGTCAGCCAGTTGAGCGAGAAAGCTGTTCAAACCCGTAAAAGATGCGGTAGGTCTTCTAGTTTTGATTTTTTTTATTTGAAACTTTTGGATTTTGTTTTTTTTGTGGGTGATGTCATAAGTGAGTTAGGTTTAAACTTTTTTGGCCGAGATCATTGGGCCCTGGTCCCCAAACGCAAAAGATCATTTTTTGACTCAAGTTTTTAGTGATAACTAGGCTATAATATGAGTCTTTAGAGCCTTTGGTTAGCATTCTAACACTTCTGGTTCAAAACTTATGGCCAAAAAAACAAAATTTTGATAAACAACAAGTTGGGTGAAAGGATTGTTTACCCTAATTTTGTTTTGTTTTTCTGAATTTAGCATCAGGCAAGGAATGCTGAAATGACAGTGCTAAAAGTGTTTTGAAGTGCTAAAATGATAGATGTATTATGGTTCTAGCAAGTTACATGCAGTTTACTTGGACACAGCTTGCAAAAAAACAAACATGTGTCATATAGACAAGTAATTATTTTTATCAGAAAAAATGACCCAACTTTATCCCTGCACCTTATTCTCAACATTTTATGGTAATCTAAACTCTATTTCAACCATATTTTCTTAAAGGTATGAAGTTTTACACAAGTAGTTGCTAGTGGTAGGCAACACCTCTTTAATGGATTTCCAACAACTACAGCAGGATGGTGTGAGAGGTATTTTTATGTATTTCGCCCTTATCCCAGCAGTCTCATATCATAGCTTGTGGATGCATTTCCTACCTTCTGGACAAAAATGCAATAACTATGCCACTAATTTGGTGCATCACCCACACCTACTTTTACAGTAAATATATTCGCAAAGATGCACATGATCTGTTGAACAAGGAAGGTTTACTGAATCTGCTATCATGATTGGCTGTGAATATCTCTGCAGCTATGTGCAGACCATAAATACAGTGTGTGAAGCTACTTCAGCACTCTGATTATTAGAATCAATCACAAAATGACAAATTCAGCATGAGCAAGTTTAAAGCAAAGGAAAAAACCTATTAGCTACCAAACTGACTTTCATGATAAACTTAGACAATTAGAATTACTGCATAAACCAGTTGGTGCTTGACAGCATATACTAGTTGGTTATAGCATACACACCAATAATCTTAAAATATGAACATTAAGCCACCACTTACAATAGAAATTTAAAATAGCAACTGGGTTAACAAACCTAAAAGCATACAATAGTGTAGTGCACAGCACTACAGAATCTGCATGATAAATACTTAAAATTCAAATGATAAAAAAAACTGTTAGTCACAACTCATCACAAAAGCACAGGGCAACCAAAAGCAGACATTTTACTGACTGTCCTGAGTGTGCTTATTCATTGGTTCATCCACAGTGACCATGAATAGGAAACAGATACGCTTGATCAAAACAATGCCAGGTCTTAACATTACAAATTCAGTTGACCATAACCAGACTTATAGCTAGAAAAAGTTATTTGATCTACAGCCATTGGCAATGCATTACTAAAATGTTGCTTGCACTTCGGTATGGATAAAATGTATTTAGGTGTAATATCTAAACATTTTCACAATAAAATTTCACTTACACAAACCAGCAAAAATTAGAGAGGCCACCAACATGACAAGTTTGTAAACAACATAATACAACTTTGGAACAATGTTGGTATAATGAAAACAAACCTGAGTGCGTATGAACTGGGCTATCATCAAAGGATGTCCATCCTTGTTTCTGTGGTTCAGCAACCTGTGAAACATTACATGATAAGCTACAGCAGAAGCTATAAAAATAAATCTTGAATTCTAGGTCTCACAAAATAAGGAGGGTGTTAAATATCACACTTTGTATTGCAAACAAAAGTAGCTCAATATTGTCTTATTGTCAATCAGGGTTGATTGATTTAAATCATTTGATTTATTTAAATCATTTGATTAATTTATTTAGCAATTTAGTAGGTTTTTACATGGCTTATGCAGTATTAATGCAGAAGGCAAAGAGTACTTCTTATGACGACAAAAGTTAAAACCACTTGAAGATTTATCAATCATAGCAACTATGAGCTTACAGAGGTGATTTTACTGCAAAGAAGACATGTAGACCGTAATCACTAACCCAGGGGTCACCAACATAGCGCCGGCGGAATTTTTATTAATGGTAACATAATTGAACACAAATTGAGCAAATTCTTATTTCGGAAGTGTGTGTATCAAGCTAGTAGCCCTTCGCATGAACCTGTACCAAGAAGTAGCTCTCACTTTCAAAAAGGTTGGTGACCCCTGCACTAACACTTGCAGATTCAGAAGTCATAACTGTTAGAATGCCGCAAGTTTTGAAAGGGTAGACTTGCATAAAGTGAAAGTTGCATTTTATACTGTTGACTGTAAACATAGTTTTAGAACACATTTTTGATTCATGAAACAGATATGTTATTATTATAGCTTTTTAACATTTCATGCATGTTCGCCACGAGTGTCAATAAAATTACTAAACTGTTAGTTCTCAGTATTGGCATTTCAATAAATAGTTCATTTCATACACCGCTACTGGTATTATGAACTTATATACAGTATTGCACAAGGGATATTGCATATGTGCAAAAAGTTTGAATGAAAGTTCAGCTATTCCTAGTCAGGGTTGATTGATTTAAATCATTTCATTTAAATCAATGATAAAAATAATAAAAATCAAGTAAAAAATCATATGCAGTTTTGAAGCTTGCTGTGATTTGTATGACACATTCAATTGGTATTCTAATCAGTTACATTTATTATTAAAGAAGGCAGAAACTTCTTATGACCACACAAGTTATAAAAGCAATTTATCAATCATGGCAACTGTGAGGTTCTATGTTAACTAAGTGCAAAATGATATGTAGACTGAAATCACTAACATTTGCAGACTCAGAAGTCAGAACTGTTCAGAATGCCACAAGTTTGAAAGTGTAGGCTGGCATAAAGCAAGCCTGTAGCCAGGTTTGAGGTTTGAAGGGCAAAATAAACTGTTATGGGGGCAAGATTTTTGCTTTTATTACGGTATATGTTTAAAACAAACTTTTCTGGGCACAACAAAAAAAATAGGGACACTGCCACTGAAGGTCCCCATGGCTATGGGCATGGAATAAAGAAAAGTTGCATCTAAATTCTAGCAAATATGTAGGTTGCTGACAGTAGAAATAGTAGTTTCAGAACATATTTTTGATTCAGTATCATGACAACACACATATTATAGGTTTTTACCATTTTATGCATGTAAGTTGTACTTCTGCAGAACCTGAACTAGAGATCAATTTTAACGGACTTCACACCAAAGACTGGCAAGCCTGCATTTTTCTACAAGCTTCTTAACATGCCATAGGTGTTAATAAATTTGATGAACGGATGGTTTGAGTGTTGTCATTCTAATAAATATTTTGTTTTATACACTGGTACTGGTGTTATGAACTGATTTGCTTTAAGTGTGATGTATAAGTGCAAAGTAAGTTTGAATGAGAGTTCAGATGAATTCTAGTTGCTGTACTAGAAGAAACAAATCCCAACAAAAAGTTGTTTAAAACAAACTTTTTAAAATTGAAAATTGCAAGTGTTAGGTAGCCACCCTCTACACACTAAATCAAAAAAGTCATAAAAATAAAAAAATCTGATTTAAATTAAAAAAAACTGATTTATTTGATTTTTTTGCAAAATCATGATTTTTATCAACCCTGTTGTCAAAATTGCTCAATATTGTCAATATTGTCCATAAACTGATTATAATAAGGAAGAACTACCAACAAGCTAGATGTTTTGTTCATAACACCCATAATTTTTCATGTTACTTTTGCACAGCTTCAAAACAACCCTATGGAATTTCATGTAAATGTAGATTCTTACATTAGAGCTTTTATAAAAAGAGCAGCACATCACACAGGGTTTCAACTTGTGTGTGATTTTGTGGAGAGTTATTTTTTTCTACAAAACAGACATAAAACAACTGCAAGCTTATAAGAATTTGTTTTGTAAAAAGCACAGACTCCCAACACAACCACAAACAATTGAAATCATATGTGACACAATGCTGAACAGCGAGTGAATTAAACTCATTTGTTTCAGAAATTCATTTCAATTGATTTATAAAAGTACGTGTGCACATCAAATGTATTTTTCTGTTAGTTGGCTGATCAAAACAGTACGACCACATCCTCTTTTCGTTTCAGTCAAAATAGTGTATAAATACGTTTTGTTTTCCCTTTGCATTTTCTATTATCATAAACACAAATGCGACATATCATAAACACAAACACAAACTTCACCATAAACACAATTGCGACCTAAATCTCCAAAAATGCAGTAAATTTCTTGTTGAAACATATGGGTCCACATCGAATGTCATTACAGAAAATATTGTGCACTTAATTTTTCATCTTTCTGGTCTTCTGCCAAATCACCACTGTTTAAAATCGCATTTGGAAGCCAGATTCAACTACACTTCCTAATTTAATTCTAAACGAAGCTTGAACTTTGTTACTCATACTTATGGAAGTCATTCAGATATTTTTCTGTGTGATAGTAAGCACTATAATGCACTGCTACATAATTACACAGATACACAGTAGTAACAAATTTGTTATATGGAAAACTTTAAATTATTTACCGGAAGAGGCTGCAGTCTAGGCAAGGCTTGCCCTTCCATAGGATAGTCCTCTTATACTTCCAGCTTACTTCAAGTTTTTACGTAAAACAAAAAAAACCTAAAAAGTGAAATATAATGAAATTTCCACATAGACTAACATTGCTTACTTCATTAAACGGTACCAGTTTTTCAGTAACCATTTTAGTGCATAACTTGATTTGAACCCAATCCACAGTTTATTAATTTGAAATACCAAACTTTTACTATTTATTAAAACCTTCAACAGCAGTGTATGCTATATTCATACTTGCTATATGAGCCACATTTCTTGCGTCACTTTGCACTACCATAACCCGCTAGTTGATTTAGCTAGGCAGCTGTTCTAACCTCCTAAAGATCCAGAAAGTCTTCTAGTTTGGATTTTTTTTTAATTGGAAAGTTTTGGATTTGGTTTTTTTGTGGGGGACGTCATAATGTGGATAGGTTTACACATTTTTGGCCAAGGTCACCAGGCCCTGGACGCCAATCTTTTGACTCAATGTTTTAGTGAAAAATAGGCTATAATACAAGTCTTTAAAGCCTTTGATTGGTCATCTAGCATTTCTGGTTAAAAAGTTCTGGCCCAAAAAAACAAATTTGGTTAAAAAATATTTGTGGGTTTTTTATGTTCTTTCCCATGTGAAATAATAATCTTTACTATCTTTCATGCTGTCGCTGACATGTTTTACCTTTTTCACCACTAGTGTGCTAGAAAAGTTGTTAACAAGTGTCACAGAGTTTTTGCAGGCGCACACTAGAGTTTGTTTGCCAACGCAACAAATGCAGTCTTGCATATTCTGCCAAATCTCTGAATCACACAGCGTATAGCTTCAAGCTTAACACTTCCGCTACCGGTGTACGAATATATCATACTTCGAAATCAGTCTAAAATCAAGTAGTTTTAACATGTCTTAACAATGGTGTAACTCCTCAGCCGACTGCACTCGAGAGCTGTTGAAATCCTTAGAAGACTCAGCAAGTCTTTGAGTCTACAATGAAAAAGCAATTTTTGGTTTAAGGTTTCGATTTTTTGTGAATGATGTCGTGAGGTAGTTTTTGGCCATTTTGGCTCATGTCACTTGACCTAAGGCCTAACTGCTAGATGGGAGTATTTCACACAAGTTTTCATTGGAAACTAGGCTAGAATCAGAGTCTTTAGAGCCTTTGATTAACTTTCTGGCATTTCTGGTTCAAAAGTTATGGCCTAAAATAAACAAAATATTAATTAATCCACTAATTAGGTAATCAATTATTTTTGAACCCGAAATCCAGCAAGTCATCCAAAGCATCAAAAGACTTAGATTTTTGCCCAGTTTCCAATTTAAAAACTTGAGTGAAATATTACCATCTAGCGGTTTGGGCCCAGGACCCAGGGTTGCAGAGTCGGAGGTAAAATATCCGACTCCAAATCTGACCTTTCCAAAATTTCCAACTCCCACCTTTCTAAAATTTCCGATTCTGACTCCTTAACATAAAGGGAATGAAGTTTGGTTGTTAAAATCAATGCAAATCATGGTGCACAGCAAGAAATCTTTGTTTCAACAAAAGTTTTAAAAGGAATTGTACCATTTTAACAGGAATTCCCAACTTAGGAGTGTAATGTAAAAATTGATCCAATTGGACATCCAGAGTCGGACAAAAATATCTGACTCCAATTCCTAATGTTGTTAGGAATCCTACTCCAACTCCACCCAAAAACCTCCGACTCCTTACGACTCCGCAACCCTGCCAGGACCAGACGAAGTGGGTCAAAAAGGCCTGAAACTACTCTACTTATGACATCACTCACAACCAATCCAAAACCCAAAATCAAAAAAAAGTTGTTTTTTCATTGCAGACACAAAGACTTCCCAAGTCTTTTGAGAGTTTGAACCACTCTCTAGTGCAATCGGCAGCAACATTATGCCCACACAAAGACATGTGCAAACTGCTTGATTCAGGCTGAAACTATACTGGCTTCAAAGGTGTTTAAATGGTCTGTTACCTTGCACAATGATAATTACCATTGACGTGATCGGAAAGCCCGAGCAGCAAGTGCGCAAAGCTTCACACTGTGGCAGCAAGCAACAATACAGATCACCTGACTAGATCACTCTATTATTCCTTGTTCGCACACATCCTGTTCGTGGTGAATCGCACATTCAACACAATGCCAACAGGGAGGTTGCAACATTCCCTCCTTTTTACAATGAGCTGCACTGATCCCACATTCTTTTTGTGAAGGTTGCACCTGGCATGACCTTTACATCCTGGTCACAACACCATTCTGATGCAATTGGAAAGCCTGAGCGGCAAGTGCGCAAAGCTTCACACTGTGGCAGCAAGCAACAATAGAGATCATCCGACGAGATCAGTCTGTTATTGCTGGTTCGTGCCACATATATATGGTTGTTGTTCTTCACGCACATCCCATTCATGGTGAATTGCACATTCAACGCAACACCAATGGAGAGGTTACAACAGCATCAGTTATGCTTAAAATTACAGCGAAAGCAACTATTTTAGAAAGACATATTTTCCAGGTTTAATTGTCGCAGTTTGTATTTTGATTCACTCACTTCAGTCTCAAGTTTGTTTGCTTTCTCTTCTCTTTTTTTAGCCTTTCAACATTGCCTCTGTTAGTATTGCTTACAGATTTCACCACTGATGATACGTAGTGTTACGTGAAATTGATTTCCTATTAAAATTTTACTGATAGATTCCTTATCTTACATGTGGAAAGTAGCTACTTTAACATAGATATGTGCAAGTTTGAATCATTGCAAAAAGATGAAAGCAGCGCCCAGTCAGCTGATTCAACAAATGACAAGAGCTTTTAATTACAAATTGAATAAAACACAACAGGAAAGCAAGGGCAGAGATTGTTTTATGTGCTATGACTCCAGGGGCAAATTGGTTAATGACACATTACATGGTACGGTCTTATAAAATCTATGAATCATGCATATTTGCAAGTAAGCCTACGATACACAACAAAATTTAACAATGTTTAGATTCTGATTTTAAATGCATTATCTGATCTGCAATTGTCATAGTAGACTCCCTACATTTGATTATATTGCAAAATCATGTCTTTGAATCCTTGTAACATTGGTTTAAAAATTAATGACTGTGTAAGCTGCCACAAGACCTCAAAACTGAAATCAAACTAATCGAATTTGCAAATGAAGAACAAAAATGTTTGTTCTGGAGATCAAAAATTTCAGAACTATTAGATAATCTATTTCTACAGTTTGTCTATGGCAGGGCTACTCAAATGTCAGACTGTGGACCGAATCCGGACCTTTGGATGGTGACGGCCAGACCCTGTCAACCTCTCAAAAGGTGTATTCTATACCCAGACGTTTTTATCCAAAAACCTTGCGCTTTTGGCCTTACTTCTAAAGCATAACTCCTCACCAATGTATAAGTGATTGTCGATCAAGCTATTATTCAGCTACATTACAGCACACACCTGAGGTGGGCTTGTTGTGTTCATTTTGTTCAAAGTAATTGTTTCGTCATAATTGTTCAACAATAGTTTGTTACTAATGTCTATCCTGCTATTGAAAATAGTGGATTCAAGGCTAGAAAATAGCGATGGAACCTTTTCTTTCCGAAAACAACGCCCTTATACAAATTTACTTGTGCAAAATTATGAAAGATGCTTGAGTAAAAGAAGAGTTTTGCAGAGATTTGGACCTTTTGGAAATAATTTGCTTTTGCGGGAAGACAACAAAATGTGAAGAAAAGCTAATGCATTTTCAGCTTTTTAAGGAAATGATAAAGAAAAGGAAACTACCAACATTGCCGAACAGTTTGGCGACTTTTCTTTTCGAAAACAGTTGCTGCTCTTTCTTCAAAACCCTTTTAAGTGACAGACATTACTGAAATTTCAAATGAAGCAAAAGACACATACACATGTGTGGATCAAAGATTTAGTGGAAATTTTATAGGTGCCGCAGCCCTGCTGGGCATCTTCACTTATATTTGTAGGCAACCCATCATTCACTGATGAAGGTGGTGGAGCAAAGCTCCGGCAGTTTGACACCACTGGTGTGGACGCAGCCAAAATTCAACTGGAATTAATTGAATTCCAATAGAATATAGCAATGAAAAAAAATATTTTTGATGGCACACCAGAAAACTTCTTGTCAAAGGAATCTCCAAAAATTTTTCCACTGCTTGTGCAAGTGCCGGCACGCTTACACATCCCCATTGGTGAAAAGCTATCGGAAGCTTCATTTGGCCAATTACTTTCGCGCGAAGCAGAGCGCCTCAACACTTGCAATTTGTTATTGGAAATTCTCACGGTATTTGGGTATATCTGTTGCTGCCAAAGGGGCGAATTGTCCCTGCTGCAAGCTACAGTAAATGTAAAACTCAGGCCTCCACTTAGCTTATACTTCGGGTTCAGGATTCGTTTAGTTGTCAGCATTCTTTTGCATATTTCGGAGTATTTTTCAGTGATTTAGGTTTTGGTATAGCCATGCACATCCAGATTCACCCCCATTTTTCTTTTTTTTTTCTGAGTGTTGCTAGTGACCCCCTACAGTGGCCAGTGGACCCATTTCAGCTACGTTTTCCCTCCCGGCTCAAACATCTAGTTACACCATTGACTGCTGACAGTCCTGACTTATTGAAACCTTCAACACTACCTTTGACTTGCTGTCACTACCTTGAAACAACATTTTAGGTAACTGCCAAGAAGCACAAAATTTCATTACTCCCACCAGTAGAATAAATAACGCTGACAACTTTTGTTAATATCTGTATCCATTTACCGGATTCTGTGTATCTATATATAATCGTATTAAATTCTCACATTATGCTTTTTGTTAATAAAATCCAAGACATGTCATATTTGCATGAATTTATGGGAGTGACCAGACCTCGAAAAATTTTGACATTTGTAACTGGACCCTTTCTTCAAATAATTGAGTAGCCCTGGTCTATAGCATGAAAATTCTCTTTTGAGAAGTTTTTCTGCCACACAAGAACACTGCTGTAACTTGTTTGACCTTCACATAGCATGTAAAAAATCAAAGCTTTTTTCAATTATAAGCTTAGATGCTGCACAGAACCTTGTACACCTATATCAACAACCTCTTCCTAGATTTAAGTGGTGCCCAACTTACATGAAGCATTTCAAAATCATAGCAGAAAGGCTTGGAAGTAAAAAAGAAACTAATGTTTTCAGCACACAAGTAAGCAGCAAATTGCGATGGAGAAGTGTAGCAAGAGTAGAGAGAGAGGTCAACAGGTCTTTAGAAACATATGGAATATCTCCAATTAAGTTACGTGAATTAAACAATCACAGAAAGGTCAAAGTTCACTAGGTAAAAACAAGAATTCAAGAAGAAAATTAGGCAAAGTGAAATTAAGCATTGCGCTGGCAATGTTGATCGAAGTTTGTTGGGTAGTCATATTGAAAAGGATAAAAAACTACTTTAAAAGCAAAGAAAATCAAAGTAGATGGGAATAATTTTTTCTAAATGCATTGCAAAGAAAATTTCATAACAGTACAATCACATACCATGAAAAATTCAAATACTTACTCTAAGACAGATTCTCGGAATCAACAGAAGTTACATTAAATTTTTTTGACAAGAACATTAGATATGAAGTGAGCATTTTATGGAAACCATCAACAAAACCTTGATGATGTATTTAAGAAGAAACCAAGAAGCTTGTGTTGGACACTTTTGAAGATGAATTCTCAAGAATAACGCTAGGTGCCAAATACAAAGTGAACCTTGAAAATAAGATCTATGTCCAAATGCAACTTTTACTATGCTTACGCAAAGACTTTATTAATTTTTACAGTACAGCATCCAGATGTCAATGTGAAATTGGTCACTTTTTACAGTAAAAAGCTAATATGGTGCATTCAGCCTGTCCACTCTGGCATTGTTGCAACCTCTCAGTTGGGGTTGCATTGAATATGTGACTCACCACAAATGGGATGTGCATGTAGAATAACACCCATACATAAGTGGCGCAAACAAGCAATAATAGAGTGATCTTGTTGGGTGATTACTATTGTTGCTTGCTGTCACAGTGTGAAGCTTAGTGCACTTGCCACTTGAGCTTTCCGATTGCAACAAAATGGTGCTGTGAAAGCCATGTCAGATGCAACCTTCACAAAAAGAACGTGCGATCATTGTAGTTTGTTGTTAAAAAGGAATGTTGTTGCAACATCTCACTTGGCGTTGCATTGAATGTGCGATTCACCATGAACAGGAAGTGCGAAGAATAACACCTATAGACAAGTGGCGTAAACAAGCAATAGTGTGACCTCTATTGTTATTTGCTGCCATAGTGTGAATTTTTTTCTCATTTTTCACTATTAGACTGGAATTTGCAGGTTTTGGGCAGTATACAAAGTCAGATCCCTTGGCCTTTAGGTAATCCCACCATTTTCAACACCTTGTAGTGGCCCTTCTGCAAAGATATCATTCACAAATCATACCTGTTTTGCATCATCTGCTGTTTTAGCACTTAACACTTTGGCGTCTGGCTGCTTTCAGGGATTTTCAGAAAAACCGCCTAAATGCACGTGGCTTTGGGTGGGAACATCTCTGTTCCTGTTCAGGTTATGGACCTGGTCGAAGCGTCAAAAGACACGGCAAGTCTTCTAGTCTGCACTCGAAAAAAATTTTTTGCTTGGGAGTGTGGGTTTTTTGTGAGTTACGTCAGAAGTGGAAGACTTTTAAGCCACCTTGGCCCACTTTGCCTGGCCCTGGGCGCCAACTGTTAGGTGGTAGTATTTCGCTGAAGTTTTTACTGGAAACTAGGCTACAATCCG
>JGI24159J19872_10008673_pt1 | contig 13321 bp, 9 predicted proteins | sample Ectturendosymbi4_FD_19872 | JGI IMG/M metagenome (IMG submission 19872) | reverse complement strand
AAACTAGGCTACAATCCAAGTCTTTTGATACTTTGGATGACCTGCTAGGGTTTCAGGTTCAAAAGTTGTGATGTAAGTTAGTAAAAATATTTGACTAATTACCTAATTAATTAATTTGTTTATTTTTCAAGTTCCACAACGTCGACCATGGGTATTTTTGGCTCTAGGACATAACTCGCCAGATGATTGAGCTAGAGAGCTGTTCAAACCCTCTAACGACTTGGAAAGTCGTTTTTAGCGTTGAACAATAACCAAAAGGTCAACTTGGAATAGTGACCTGTATTGTTAAAGATAGCAATGGTCGCTAACAGCTGCTTTAAAACCAATCCCGCTCATGCAGCATTTGAACAGTTCTCACAAGGAGCAAGCTAGCAAGTCGATTGAGTACGTTAAATCTAAAGAGTTGTCTCAAACATGTCAGGCTGGGTGCTGGAGGTGCATTTAAACCAAGCAAGTTTTTTCACCGTTGAGGGCTGAGGCATCCAATGTGGTTGCACTTAGCATTGCTAAAGCAAAAAAGTCTCATACCATTGCAGAAATGCTGGTGAAACCATGCCTCCTGGATTGTGCCAAAACAGTTTTGGATGACAGAGCTTACAAGTCAAAACAAGATTCCTTTTCTAATGACGTAGTCAAAAGCAGAATCATCAAAATGTCTAATGATATTAAAATCCAGCTCACTTCAGCAACAACATTTGCAGCTTTACCATTTGCAATTCGTTTGGATGAGCCAATGATGTTGTCAACTTGTCACAACTATTTGTCTATATTTGCTATGTATGTGGCACAAGTATGAAGGAAGAATTTTTATTTTCACGTTTTGTTTATTTTTTCAAATACTTTATTTATTCAGTTTTTTATTTGTGAAGGATGCGTTTCACAATCTGAGCGTAACTGTTGGTGATGGAGACATTGCTGAGCACCTGTGCTGTGTTGAGGAAGAATTTAAAAAAACATTTTTTTGACCTTTTTGGTGACGATTCTTGGATAAACCTTAGTAGAAGTCCTTTTGTACGTCAAGTAGCTGATGTTCCAACAGTAGCGTAAGAAAAATCTCTTTCACTTCTGAATGACCATGTGGCAAAATATAGCTCTTTGACAATACAGAACTGGGGTCTTTTTGTTGCAAAAGAAGCACAGGCTATTATGTATCCTCTCTTGTGAAAACAAGCTTGAGGCTACTAATAGGCCTACTGTTTTCAACAACGTATTTATGCGAGGCAGGTTTTTCTTTGGCTGTTGTTATTTCAGCCAAAGATCGACACAAACTGGAATTGGAGGATGACTTATGCTGCACACTTCTTACCATTAGTTCTAGCATCGAGATGTTAACAAAAATAAAGGAATCGCAAAATCACATTAAAATGAGCATTTTACTTTTCTCTTTGATGTGATATAAGTAAATGAGTGAAATCCTTAATTCTTATGACTTTATGCGAAGCCTATACACCACAGCACTAATAGCCACTATTGGCTAAATAGTGTTCCGTAAAACATTGTGACTATGAATATCGGGGGAGAAATTAAAACTTAATGATTGGACTAAGTTGGAAACTAGACTGAAAAGATTAAGAACCACTGCTCTAAAGAAACAAAGCCTCTGATGCTTTATTTTTAAAAATCCAGGTACTTTTGGCAATGATAAGTAATCCCCTACTGAGTCCCTAGGCTTTATGTTGCAGTGGTGTTTTTATGAAATATATTTTTCTCAAGAGTGTGTTGGACTGTAGGACAGTCACTGCAGAGCCATGGGGTTAAAGCACTTTTGCTGATTTGCTGCAACCTGGTGTGTTGTGTTGGGTTGCAGAATTTCATTTGTTGTATTTCACTAAGCATTCTGCATCCCACAATTCCTCCTGGATTTTAAAACAATGATAGTTCATGTTCTGATTACTTGGATTTGAGTTCGTTTTTTGATTACAATAGTTGCTAGAATTTCAAATATTTCAACTACTAAATATCATTGTGTGAGTGTTGACTATCTTTGCTCATGCCAATCTGCCATAAACCTCACTTACAGCCCACAACATAAAAAAAATTGTTCTGTAATTTGATTTGTGCCACAACTGCTATTGAAATGTCCATTATTGACTAAAGATTTTTTAGAAGTACTTTAGATTTCATACTACCTCATCATTCTAAACCAGCGGTGCATTTTTTGTGAAGAGATGAAATTTGTGCATTTTCAGTTTCATTTATATATGAAGGTTTCTGTCTTTTTGTCAGATTTATTCATTGTACAAAAGAAAAGGAAGAACAGTATATGGCCACCAAGAAGATGCCACTAAAGCTGAAACTGCAGTCAGACTTTGGTATTTCTGATTTTGGGATTTTGGCCACTGATAAGCAACTTGGGGAGAAAGACTTGCGTATGTTAGAAGTTCAAGGGCCTGTATGTCGAGACTTTCTGAAAAGAGAATGCTACCGAGGTAAAAAATGTAAGTTTGTTCACTTGGATGTTCAACAGGCTGCTTTGCTAGCAGCTGATGGGGATATAATGGCTGGAATCAAAAGACCAAGAATGCTTGTTAGTGAAATTGAAAAATTTGATGAAGACTGCAAAGATTATCCTACTTTTACATCTTCACAGGATGTGTGCAGTTTTGATAAGTAAGTTCTGAGTTTGCAGATTTGCCAAGATATATTTTAGGGTGAGCAAAACTAGTTGATACATGACTGGAGTATATGCAAAGGACATTTAGTTGTTTTTTTGCTGAATCATTGAGATAAAATGCAATTAAATCTCATCACATCTGCAATATTGATTAGTTAAATTTTACCGAAGTGTAAGTGTTTCTTTTTTGTTCATTAGCACAGAAGTGAGTTGTTTGGACATTTTGGAATTGTTGTCTCCCCCCCCCGTCACACCTTCCAGTAAATTAGAAACAAATGATACTTAACGGTTTGGTGCACCGCATAAGGCGGTTGAAATCAAGTCAAAATTTTTTGAAATGCCGGAACAGCATTTGCTGTTTGCTTTTTTAGTTTGAAACAAGAGCCTAAACTAGGGAGCTAGAGTGTGATATCTTGGAGTTGGCTTACAGACGCAGTGTCAAACGGGTAAATATCTCCACTGCAGAGCTTGGCGTTTCAGAGTACTGCTTGCAGAGTGTCGCGTGCCCAAGTCTTATCACCAAAGTAGCGGCATGCCCAGTGATATACGAAGTCAATCGAATTTCTGAACGCAACACCAACCACAATATTTCGACGTATCGTAATTAGATAGATCCACCTTTCTTCGATGTCAGTTCAGGAGAACAGAAAAAGAAACCTGAAACTAAAAGCGCGTAATGTTGTAGCATCATGGTTCGCAGACTATCTCAAGTGCATTTGCTAATTATCATATCAAAGAAGTTTTGAATTTGACACTGCTCTGCTTCAAGTTCTGTTTTGGACTGTTAACGGAATATCCCTGAGTTTTATGTATGAGATTCATGGTGGTTTTGAACTTAGCAAAATATGCTTTGCCTGATTTTAATTGCTTACTTTGTATAGGTGAGACCCTACTGTTCCACCACTGAAAAGATTAATTCCTTTCGGGGTTTGTAAATGTAAATTTCCTTTATTTGCCGTAATGCTTTTCCTTAAATTTTCTCCCATACGTTTTCTCTTCCTAATATGTTTTGAGTATAATATTTGTGTAATTTTTCATATTTAACATTGATGCTTCTGCCAGTGGCAAGTATTTGCTTGACACTGACGGCTTCATTGTGTAAAATTTTGCTTTACACGAGTTTCTCTTCTTAGCAGACATTTGGAAGAAGAAAATGAAGCGCTTAAAAAGCGGGTTCAAGAATTAGAAAAACAAGTATCGGACCTGGCTGCTACAAATGAAGTACTGTTGGAACAAAATGCTCAGTTCAGGTTGCAGAAACGGTACGTTCTGGCAGGCCTCACATTTTATATTTTTGAATGTGAAACACTGTTTGGTCATTTACATAATATTGGCGAAATTAGAAAGTTTACATTATGTTCGGTTGCCTGTGTTTGCCTTGCGGCGAAGGTAACCGAGCGCAGCATAACGAGTAAGCGCTCGATAAAAAAACAGAAAATTCTTATAACTACAGTACACGTTTTTTTGTCTTTCTGTGAAATTTTGCTGACGTTTTTATCGCGATAAAAGTTTGAACAATCCGCTTTGTTACATGTTTTTGCAAAGTGTGGTTGTGGACCACAATACTGATTTCACCCGAATCGTGAACACTTAACAGTTAGCTTTTGTGTTTGAGAATGCTAACCAGTACTGCATCTTAGGGATTGTTAAAAGATTTACGAATCTCTTAGTGATTTATTGTCCTGTCCGCCTTTCAGTCAAAAGGTTGGTGATCGATCCAGCATCATGGAGTGGTTTGAAGAGTCGTAGCTCTCTTCGATTTATTGGAACTGAGGAAACAATTGCAGAAGTAAACTTCTGTCGGCTCCTGCTCCTTAATTCGAGCGGTCGTGAGATATTTCACGAGCGGCAATCGGTAATGTCGCAAAAGATGTAGAACCCCAATTCAATGATTTGTGAAGGAAGTCCTCATAGAAATAGCAATGTTATTGAATTAAGGTAGAAGGAAGCTCCGCCTAATGGACTATGTTACCTTTAAGCTGCGAGAACCCGCAGTAGTAACCGATAGCCAGTCAGGTATTTGGTTTCATTCCCATATCGCTACATGTAAACCCTATTTCGTCAACAAAACAAGGTTCCATAGCCGGAAAAAATAATGTACCGGGCTGCCTTAGCTATTATGGCATCGTACAACTTCTATTATTTTAGCTCTTGGGTAAAGCGGTACATGCCTTTTTTATTATACAGTATACACCATTCAGATTGGATCCATTTGGACATTTTTATTGTTTCGGGCTTCGTGAAAAAATCGAGCAAAACTAGTATTCTGATCAGCTCTGTATTGCTAAGCTGCGTAAGCCTAAGATTTCCCAGCGTCTTTGGATTTATTTGAGCTGTGGCGCAATTTCGTAAGACAAATTTTTTGAGGTTTGAAAAGTGAAGAATCGGGAATGTCTATCCGGTGCATAGTTTAACAGAGTGTGGGTGTTGTTAGCGCGTGCCGAGCATTCGTGAATAGTGCCCGGAATCGAGTGCTGCTCATATGACTTATAGCTTTGCATGCGTGTGGCTCTAACTTTCCCGAGCAGTTAATTTCAAACCATCGTTTCCTTTCAGATTAAATTGAAATCTGAATTGCTCTTATCCGACAGAGTGCTCGCTGCATGTAGCTGAGCTGTGTTGAAAGCAGCCATTGAAACAATTTGAGTTAAACTTCACTCGACGGTTTTTTTCAGATGCATTTAATAATGGCAAATCTCCGTTCATTGTGATGCTATAGTTTAAGGGACCTTTTTCGTCATGATTACATCAGGGCGTTTTGACGTAAAGACCGGGTTTGGCCACTGGGCTTGCAACTTCACCACCCTAGTAAAACGTTGTCTTGCCGCAGACAGTCTTTCGGGTGTACTGCAAATGTGAATGGCCAGGTCAGCTAGCAACTTCCATTTGTTACTTTGCCGCGATTGAGTGAGAGGCTTCCAGTTTTGTCAGGTTCCATAACTTCTTCGCACGCGGGATAACTAAATCGTAGACGTAGACGTAGACCTCAGCCGTGACAAGTGAAGTGCGTGACTTTTCAACGATGTGACGCAAAATTAGGCAGTGAATTGTGAAACTTCAGTGAATTGCCAAAAACTTTTTGTTGCTTTTCAGTGGACTAACTAATTACAAAATGGAATCCGAACCACTCACAACCACGTTCACTCCCGCAGTTGGCTTAACCTCCCCTGCAAACTTGTCTGGTGGCGTGGTTGCCAACAGCGCACCGCAACCTGTTCCTGTTCATTTGAACGTACAAGGTAATTTGAATGTTCATCAGTTTTTCAGCCATGGCATACTTATTGCAGTAATTTTCGACGTCAATTAATTTGTGAGGAAGCACTTAACAAAGATTCTACTTTGCTTGCCTCACTGATTGGTTCTATTAACAGCAGGGCAACCATTTTTTTGACCTAAAAACTTAAAATTTTGCTTTATTGACAGATTTTGACCCATCAGTTTCCTGCGTTTGCAATTGAAACGCGGAATAAAAAGCATCAAAGCGATAGGTTAAATATCTTTTTTCTGTTGAAATGAAACAAATATCAAATGTATTAAAGACCCAACGAAGCTAGAGGTAACAAACCATAGACTAAATCAATCCAAACGCACAAGAGAAATATCCAGTGTCAATAAATCTCCTGAAGTCACTGAGAAGGTTTTACATTGTTATAACTTCAACATCAAATACTATCACGCCTAGCGTACTTTAATTGTTCCAGTAGTGTGCAAAACAACATTAGTTCGTCAGAAGTCGCAAAAAAATCCAGTATTATGTCAAAATTTCGACTAAACTTACAGAAGTATATCAATATCTACTGTTGTAGCTTCAATAAAATATCGATAAAGAGAAAAAAGTCTGTGCTGCAAGAAATTTTGACCTAACGTTAAATTTGAACCTAATGATAAATTTAGGCTTTTTTTGACTTAACAACTTTGGAGTCGCTCATGGTATCAGCGTGAAATTTGGTTTGCGGGCATTTCATAAGCTTTAAAAAAGTCATAAAAATGTTGACTTTATTGACTTTTTGTTGCCCTAATTGTCAGCAACCAGTATTCCTATTTTAAACAGTGGCAAATCAGCCCCCGACACAAGAGATGATGAGTGGAACACCCAATCAGCCTCCGCAGGGTGCTGTAGTTGCGGCAGGAACTCATTTGCAACAAGTTCCCGCATCAGTACCTCAATCAACTGAAATAGGTATGTTCGATGTCCCACTGCTAGTTCAGTTTGCTAGCGCAGTGACCAAATGCTGACACTGCAAGTCCCATGAACAGATACTTGTTTCGTGCTTTCTAGCTAGTTAATGCATCTTTTGTATTTACTAATTACATGCGTATTGTTCGCGCTTTTATGTACTTATTAGATTATTATTATCTGATACAACTTCTTTCGTAGCTGCTCAAGTGATAGCCGCTAATATCGCTGCGAATTCAGTCGGCAACGTCGAAACAATCCAAGCGACAAATCGGATCGTTTCCGGCCCCATGCCTCATTCAAATACTCTTATCGCTCCAGCGAACTTGAACCAAATGCCTCAGCCGGCAATTGCCGTCAGCTTTGCAGCGCCAATGCCTGGCCACAACCAGCTCGGACAGCAGCAGCCCATGGGTTCGTTTGCGGGTGCAATGCCGAATCCAAATCAGTTGACACAGCCACTCGGTAGTTTTACTGGCACCATGGTGGCCACTCCGATTGGTGGTGGCGGTGCTATTCAACCGCCGAACAACAGTATCAGCGTTAGTCTTGCGGCCGAAGTCCGCCAGCCAACAGTGGGCTCCTTGGGACATGCTGTACAGATCCAGCCCCCCGCTGTCGTCTACACCTTGACGAGATCAACCGAGAACATGTCAATGGCAAGCACGATGGTGTCGGGCACAGGACATGAAATCACGCTGGTCGGAAAACCTACATGCAATCCGGTCAGCAGCATCCCTGGTTCAATGCACGCGGTCGCTCACCCCGTACAAGCATTTAACAGTGTTTCTCCCGTCAGTCAGGCAATGGTTCAGGCATCATCACATCAAAACACAGGTACGTTTATGTGAGCGCAGTTGCAGTGGAAAACGAAGGTCATCACAAATCATGTGCGAGGTGTTTAACATTGTTTCCAACTGATGTTCAAGTGTTATTTTCTTTTTTTACGTAAAATGACGTAAATGTATGATTTTGTGGGTTGTGAACGTTTCAGCATGTGCAAGTATTTCCGATCGATAATACCGTGAAAGAGCGAAGTTCTTCGAGGATGAGCCAACAAATCTCTTTGTTTTTAAGGGCCGAGTTTTCCAGGTTTCGGAAGTTGTTCTTTAATGTGCTTAATGCCCAGAAAACACTTCAAACGATGTGTTTCTGGCGCTGATGTAGTTCACTCCAAAATTTCATGCTGCAGTGAGTGTTGTTTTGCAGTCGCGATGTCATAATTTTTTTTCCGAAATCTTGCACCCAGGAATACCCTGCGCTCCCCTGACATCCGGAATCGCAGCGTCGAACACGTCTATGCCACCGTCGGTTTCCATGGGAGCGTTGCGACCGGTCGTGCAGAACAACCTGGGCGGTTCACCTCAGGTCAAGGCCGCCCAGCGAGCGGTGGTTCAAGCACCAAGTCAATTGAACGAAGCTGCCTTGATCACTTACCCAATGGCGCCAGTTCCACCTGCTCCAATGCATAACTGAGAACGTGCTAATGTCGATTTGCTCCCTTAAGGGGTGCTTGAAGTTGAAGCGGGGATTCGTAACGCCCCCCGCGGAGTTGCGGTGGCTTACATTCGCTGAACCGCAGCCAGGTTCGGCTGAGAGAGAATCATCCCGTATAGCTGTGATGTCGTGGGAATTGAGAATGGGCTATACTGTCAAAAATACAGAAGCTGACGCGCCGGGAGAGCTTCGTTGGAGAGTGATTGAAGCAGCGTTGTGCTGCTCGGTATTTCGTTCTTCCTGCAGCACCGTTGCAAAAGCTAGCGCAGAAGTGCTTCGCGACTAAAAACTTGTGGGACTTCCGGTTGTGCTGCTGCAAGTTCGAATAGTGGAAGCTAAGTTTTTGCGCTTGAGTTTACGATCAGGTTGGACCTTGAAAAAAGTTGATATGAAATTTTGCCATAAAGTGTGTTTCACGTCATTGTTGTATTTCATCGAGTAGTTCATGCATTCGACGCTCTCAGCACATTTTTAAAGAGACGTGTGACACTTCGCCGTGGCCGCTTGTTGCGATCATATTGTTTCCTGTAACGAAACCGCTACTTGTTTCCTGGAAGTTCCAACTAATCACATGAATGGATGGAAGCTAGTGTTGATCTCTGTGAAAACTGGAATTTAATTCACAGCTTCGAGCCATTTTGACTCGTACATCAAAACTAGATCGAAGTAGCCTTGCCATGTCTTAATCCTTCGCTGTTGACGTGCGGGCTTTCACGAATCCGCGATTTTGTATTTCCAGAATAAACAATGAATCTGAATTGTTAGGGTGGTTAGCTTAGCCATAAGTTGGGCCTAAATTATAGATTTACGTCGATCCTTCAGTAGTTTTATGAGTTGCTGTAGCTCTGCTCAGCTGCCATGAGTTTTCAGCAGGGGTGCAATGCTGAAAAAGAAGTGTGGCACCGCACTCAAAAGCAGGCCCGAAACCAGAGGGGGCGGAGCCTCCCCTGCAAAATTTTTTCCTTCCATGGAAAATTGTGGTGGACATAGTTAAAACAATTTGAGCCCCTCAGAAAACTCTTCGTCCAACTACTGGTGTCCCAAGCTGGTTACGGGCCTGTATTCATCTCTCGTAACTGATGAATCGATTTAAGTTTTTCAAATCTAAGTCCAATCCTACAGTTTCATTTCAAAATACAATCCGATAAACTGACAGTTTTAAACGCCAGATCCTGTTTAAATGAAAAATGCTAACAATCGTGTTCTGCTAAAGGCAAAATACCCCCGGCACAGCGTTTGCCTCGTGAGGCAAAATAGACACTACCAAAAACTAAACTAAATTTATGCTGGGGTCACCAACCTTTTTGAAACTGCGAACTACTTGTGTAACAATTTACTACGAAGGGCTACCAGTTTGATACTTCTGAAATAAACGTTTTTGCTCAATTTACCTTCAATTATTTTAGTGATGATATTTGTTAATGTGAAGACATTGTTCTTGCTAATGTTATTTTTAGAACAAGCCGTTGGGCGACCTGGTGCCCGTAGCCGCCACGTTGGTGACCCCTTATGTTATTATCTTTGTTCCACAGCACTAAAAGTAAGCACTGTTAGCATCAAATGCAATGAAAAGCTCAGTTACAAAGTGTAAGATATCAAATCAGAACAGTTACAAGCTACAGTACACAGCCTAAGCGAATCATTTGCACTGAGCTACGCTACACATACAAATAATGATGATGCTAAAAGTGTTATTAATAAGTAGTAGGTGTCACTGTACTATAATGATTATGGGTCAAGGAAAGGGTCTGAATCAATGAAAGTCACACAAATTCCTTAACTGTGATGACATGATGCATAAGGGTAGCTTGTACCTTACACCACTGGATAATACGTCAATCAGTGTTGCCACTGGGGCGAGTCTTGTCAACATGAGATTACTGCCTTTTTCAACATCAGATTTTTACCTTCAAGTTTAATACAAGCTAAATTCTTCTAGCCTACAACCAATACCTAACAAAGCGCGATGACGCAAGTTGAATACGAAACAGCGTGAAGTATCGTCATTAAATGGAAAAGTCGGTTATGCGTATTCGGTAATGTAGGCGTATATGTTATTCTCAACGCAGTGAAGCGAGCTTCAGTTTGCCATGATAACTAAACACACATGAGGGCGAGAAATTGATGAAACAAACTTAAAATTTATGGATCTGAAATTTTTCTTCCTGAAAGGAAAGGAAATGTGCAAATAAAAAACAACAACCTGGTCAACATCAGACTTGCCCCTAAAACATAAGAAATTTCTCTGAAAACATTCAATCCATACTTAACAAACACGATGTACAATTTCGACGGATGCTACAAACTCCATTGAAGCAAACTTGCTGATTAGCCTATATGCAATAATCTTCAGAACTGAAAGTTGCGAAGAAGTTCGAAACAAGAATGTCAAATCCGGTTAAGCAAAATTTATAAAATCCAAATGCATAAAAAAGTTGAAAATCCAAAGGATATAAATCCATGTTCATGTCTGATAACTAGGCTTCTCATTGTTGCTAATGATGATGACCTTGAAGCTTCAGCTTTGCAGTGTCAACCAGAGATGAACGGAGTCACATTTTAGTCTCCCACTCCGCTCGTTTTCTTTTTTGCTTAAAGACGCCTGCACCGAATCGGGAAAATATGAAAACTTCATCTCCAACTCCTGATAACACTCCGAAATATTCCAAGTGACTGATATCAAAACACATTGAAAACTTCACCAAACACTGTTGCAGTGCAATAGCTGGTCAGTATGGGTCTGATTTTGAAAACTTTTGTGAACAGTTTGCCACGCCAAATAAATTCTAATGAATAGCCTACCTTGTCATAACAAAAACTAAGAGACCATTCACAAACGATTTGACGTTTCGAGTGGAAGTAGTGGTGACGTTTTGTAACTAATGGGATAATTGGATCAATTAATTTGTGACGACACGATTTGGAATGAAAGTTTTGCACCACCTATTCGGAATAAGATCTCGAATGTCTGCTCAGCATTCAGAAAAGTTTGTAAATTTCGTACTTACGGCCCATTGGTGATCTTCGGTGTGTTCCACGTCAGCACGACTAGTTACGCACACTACAGATGGCGCGGACAGGAAATTTGTGTCCTCTGTCCACACTGAATCAAAAGTTTGTCCGCTTCGTGACTGCATTTGTTGTACTTTTCCCTCTCCAAGTCTGCACTGCACCGCAACCCACTTACACGTCTTGAGTTTTATCCCCAATAGCAGTTATGTTCGTGACCCTTCATCAGAAGCACTGTGCTCCCCATAAGTCTTTCTTATGCGAACTTAGGGTATAACGGTTGAATATACATTTGGCAGTTGCCTCATGAGGTAAAATAACCGCTGGAGTTGTTTTGCCTCTGGCTGAACTTGGTTCGTTGAAGTGGTCACATGAGAAGTTCGAAATACATGACCTGCTTAGATGACCGTAATACCAATAACAGTTCAGTCCGTTGGACGAATTTTTTATGGTTTCAGTGCTGGCAAGCTCTTAGCGACTTCTTGTCGGCGTTGCCTGAACTGTAGGTTTAACCCTAACCATAAACACTATTCCTAAACCATAACCCTAAATCCTTACCCTAAGTCCTAGCCTTAGAGCATAACCCTTCGGCTTTATCTTTACCGTAATCCTAAACTCTAACCTGTTGTCTCTTTGCATTACATATCCTGCTTATCACGTGACCACGCAAACCAGCTGTGTTTGACTAAATGCAAAGTGGCCGCACCACAGACACTACCTATAAATTAACAAAATGTTTTCAAATCCTTTCAAATTTCACATTTATTCCACTTTGCTATTGCGCGCAAAGCCATAGCAAACTTGCTATCTCAAAATTTGATATTTGTTTTTGTAGTTTCGCTTGCAATTTTCGCTCCTTTAAAGCACTACTTCCACCAACATACATCCCTTGCTTGCATTGTGTCAAAGTCTCATGAAGTTTGAGTGTGTTCCAATACCTGTTGCAATTGAACATTGGTCATGCGATGCATTATGTTTGAGCTTCTAGCACAAATCTAGTGAATATGGCAAGGTGTGGAAGTTACTAAGAAAACTTATTCACATTGAATTATGCATTATACCGTCAATGCAGAGTTGCCATACATACACAGAAGTCAGAAGTATTGCCATACAGTCAAAGCAGTGTTGTATAGCAGGGACCGAGTTTATGGAAGGGACATGTCGCCCCAACTTTTGGACAGGGGGGACGTAATATCTATTATCCTCCCCAACATTTTATGATGAAAAGTAATGCAGTTGTGCAAATTTCATGGTTACATTACTTTTGGAACATTTTCCCCAGCATAAAACCAAGCCATAAATGAGGAAAATGAACGTTGTCACTCTGTTATCTGTAGACAGTATACAGATTACCTATGTAAACTGAATTGTCATGATTGTTGAAAATTGTGTCAGTTAATTTGAATTACCGAATCGGTGTGCACATGAACTTCGCTCAATCAAGAATTCCTGCGCTGGTCTGTAGCCCGCAATCAGAATATGGTTGCCACCAGGCGCGTAGCTATGGGGTCGGTGTCCGTTCAAAACAGACCTGCTCATAACAGACCACTCATAACAGACCATTCAAAACAGACCACGTTCATAACAGACCCAGCCACAACAGACCACGTTCATAACAGACCCGTTCATATCAGACCACATTCATAACAGACCAGTTCATAACAGACCAAGTCATAACAGACCACGTTCATAACAGACCTGTTCATAACAGACCACGTTCATAACAGACCTGTTCATAACAGACCACCACGTTCATAACTGACCACGTTCATAACAGACCTATTCATAACAGACCCATTCATAACAGAACAGTTCATAAGAATCATAACAGACCACGTTCATAGCAGACCACCATCTTCATAACAGACCATGTTCATAACAAACCATGTTCATAACAGATCGTACATGCAGTTCGTAATAGACCACATTCATATCAGACTACGTTCATAACAGACCACATTCATAACAGACTAGTTCGTAACAGACCGGTTCGTAACAGATCTACTCATAAGTGACTGTGTTCA
>JGI24159J19872_10008672_pt1 | contig 13321 bp, 13 predicted proteins | sample Ectturendosymbi4_FD_19872 | JGI IMG/M metagenome (IMG submission 19872) | reverse complement strand
GAACTTTGGTCCGCCGGGGCGCATAGGATTCTGAATTTCGAAAGCGGGCCCGGATTGGCAGCAGATGGATGGGTGGTTTGTATGCGTAAACTGGTATAAATGAGATGTAAAAACGATGAGATGGTTTTATTAATATCATTTGGACTAGTTCAAGCCGACAGTCGGGATTAAAGAGCTTAACGGGCCCTGGTTTCTCCCTCCTTGATCCAGATCGAAGTTAGATATTGTTGGTTTGGTGATATACAGGTGGTGTTGTTATTTTGTTTGGCAGATGACTGAAGTGAAAGGAAAGAACGAGGAGCTCCAGTCAGAACTCATCACACACCAAAACAAACTCAAAAATGCCAAGCAGGTTAAGACTGAAACTTCAAAACGCTTCTGCATATAGTTTGTTTATCTATACAGCATTTACTTTTCATAAAATTCTAGCAAATTGCATATCGGACTATTTAAACAGTTAAATTTGTGTTAATATTTTACCAAGATCGCTTTTGTTTTGTATCGCGTTGTGTGGTCAGCACCGATACCACACATCGCTTTTCTTTGGTTCTCTCTGTTCGAAAAACGTGTTGTTCAGAATCCGCATCCAAGCAATTTATGATGAACAATCGATTTGCGTGCCATGATGTCCCGGATGTTTACGCGCTTGGTTGTGTGCGATGGGCCGACTGTTGTTGTGGCGATGTTTCAAAGTTTTTTTCGGCCATTACAGCTGTGTCATAAAATTTATGCAAGCTCTATGTGCGCGCCGTTCGAAAATGTTAACGGAGCAAAAAAATTCAACCTGTTTGTGGGAACACCCGAACATTTAATTGAAATTTTTCTGTCACGTCAATATTTGGACTGGCAAGTCAGCAGTTTATGTATATCTGACTTCGGCGAGACATTCTTGATCCGGTTTTAAGCATATCCGGCGAAATGTTTGGTGTTTTGCGCAACTTTCATGTCTGTCACGTCATCTCAGGCCATACAACGGCTGACACGCGAAAGTGAGTTGCTGGTTCGTGAGAAGGAAGAGCTCCAGCGCGAAATAGAAGAAACTAAAAGCGCTCAACCGGAACCGACCAAGCACTCGGACGCCGATTACCGTTACGTGGAGAGCAAGCTGAAGGTGGCCACCGTTTTTTTTGCAAAGCTGTACAGCGATTTGTTTTTATTGTGTTGATCTTGCGAATAATCTATTGCTGGAAGCAGTGTGCGTGAGCAGACGGGTTGCAGACATAGGCGTAGCCAGGGGGCCATGACCCCCCAAATTTTAGCATATCTAGTGATTTCGTGCTTTGAGAGGCGGTATCCCAAACAAAATACTGTTGCTCGCCTAAAATTAAAATTTTTACCCCCCTCAATTTTTCGGCTGGCTACGCCATTGGTTGCAGAGAGGGGTAAATCTTTTAAAAATCTTGTGGTTTCATGTTTCTTGACGAGCGACACCCATAGACGTACGGAAACTTTGGCTATGGGGGGAGACTTTTCGATTCACCCTAATTTTTTCGCCACTGAAATACAATCTGCAATGGGAAAGTTTTGCGGGTCAATTCGTTCTTTTCGACTTCGTTCTTCGTCATAATGCTTCTTTCAGTTCCCTTTCTTCAAACAACACTGACTCTCCAACGTGTTGTTTAAAGAAAGTCATTGCGCTTTTTTGAAACGTCCCGTTCTTGATATGAGCTGTCTCCAAACAGCCAATATTAAATCTAAGACACAAGCGTTCCTGGACATAGGTTCCAACACCCACCCACAATGGTATGCTCTCATTTCTTTCGGCTGCGTCTTAGTGCAATAACTCTTGCAACATATTTTTGTGCTTTATTTTCGGCATCCGATGTGGGATTTCGGGGGAGTTCTTTGCCGGCTGAGAAAATTAGCAGCTGATGATAAAACAACAACTAGAAATTTACAGGTTTTCGGAAAAACACCTACAACATTTGCGGCGTCGTTAAATTTTGGTCTCAATACGAAAAGTGGGTTGAAAGCGCCTCTGCACTTGGAGTTTGGGACAAACAGACAGAGTAACAGCAACCGTTTGTTGTCGACGATAACCACCTCGCTCGTTGGTTCGCATGAAGTAAAGCTGGCCCTTTTGTGCAGATGGCGACCAACGACACCTGCAAACTGACGGAGCAAGTCAGAGATCTGAAAAAAGAGATCGAAACGAAGAACGAGCAAGCCTCTGCCGACAAGGATAGATTGAGCAGGTAGCGCTGCGGTGCATTGGATTGGTTTTTCCTAAGGTCTCGAACGGGCACGTCACGTTGAACGTCGAGTGACATGATGTGCATCAACTGCAGGACACGGTGGCGATGTTGTGGTTATTGCGCATGCGCAGCTGCGCAATAACCTACTGCGCATGCGCAGCACGATGTGGCCGACGTGAGAGCCCCCGTCGGACATCTTGTTTTATTCCGTTTGTGAAGAATGCATTATGTTTCATCTGTGAGGGTGCGCGACTGCATTCCTGCCAGCGTCGACGTAGCGCTTGCTTATCTCCGCCGATGCGGTAACGTCGCAAACGCCCTTAAACTCTGAAGTTGTGTGAAGTGAGCACAGTTGCTGATTTGTGGGACAGAAGATCGTAGAATTGCGTTGTGCGCATGCGTCGGTCACCGGACCGGCATACTCCGTTCCCCCCACCAAATATCGATGGCCAGCAGTGAAAGCGTAGCTGTAGCCAACAAGGCTGGCAGCCGCGTTCGGTTGGTTTGGAGCTGTGCGCCTTTCTACTTGCTGATTCGATTAAAACCGAAATGTCTGGTTCTATTCATCGCATGTTGAAGTCAATGCCATTAAGTTTTAGGAAAAGTTAAGTTTGTAATCCTCGCTCGAGTTCTCACTTTTGCTCTTTTTACTACGTCAGTACAAGCAACTTTGTTCGGGTCGAATGCGCGCGCCGTGCCATAGATGATTGTACTATGTTGCTTTGTGACGACAGAATGGAGCGTGACGTGGCCATGAAGCGCCAGCTGATCGACGAACTCAGGGTGAAAGTTCGCGAAAACGAAACGAAATGTCGAGACGATCGACAAGAAACGGTGAATGAATGAGATGTGTTGCCGCATAAAGTTTGAGCGAGCGTGTGTGTTACTTTAAAATGTTAGAAAAGCTTTAGATGCAGTTTAAAATAACGTTTTGTGATTCGCTGTTGGTGAAACAGTTTCTTGATTACCGATTTTTTAACGCACGCACGCGTCAAAGGACCAAGTTTATTACGAGGCTGAGCTTGGAGCTTTCTAGAGGCGTTGTATACAGTCAAAACTTTTATGTGGGCGATTTTTTGTGGTAAGTGGCCAAGACCTTCATGGTAACGGCCATGGACCATGAGATGTAACGGACGAATCGAACGCCGAAGTTGACGTAAAGCGTTGAATTTACAGTAAACGTCGGTTAATCCGGATCCGATTTGACCGACGATTTTATCCGCATTAACCGAAGATGGTTGTTTCTAGCCTGACGTCATCTAAATACTGAGATATCGGCGAAAATTATTTAAATTGAACACATTTACGGCCCAACAGCAGATTTTCGCTGAACCAAAACGAATTTATCGTTGTATTTGCAATGGTATGGTATATCAGACTAGTAACCGTCATATCCAGGCAGTTATGAACAATCTTAAGTTCATAAGTTTCGATTACTTGACTGTGAAGGAATCCGGGATTTCGGACTGACGCAGAGATTTCTACGACCGATCCATAAGCAGTCATTCTATTCGGAAGGTAATTCCCTCCAGACATCTTACCGAGTACAATACACTCAGGGATAATGCTCGACACAAGCACACTCAACACTGATCAATAGACTGAAACCGCAGCGCGGCGGCGTGCCTTGAGCGTTATGAACGCTCAACGTACGTCATACCCGTGGTGTGTGACGCAATAATCGTCTCTACGATTAGTCGAATGTCGCACGCAATTGCGGCCGTTGTTATCGTAATTCTAAACGCTGGTTGGTGATCGTGAGCACGCTTGTGTTGCGTCTGAAAGCTGCCGAATCTTTCCTGGAGACAAAAATCCGGATTACAATATGTGAAAAGAGCAGATTTTATCCGGTATTGATGAAGATCCGGATTAAAATATCCGGATAAACCGAATAATTTTATAAAGAAAAATGTTAGAAATCATTCATACCACCAGTTATATCCGGTTTTGACGAAGATCCGGATTAACCGAGGTTTACTGTAATTTGAAACACTGCGTGAACGTTTGGTGCTGCAAAAAGACTTACCTGAAGTCAAGAAATATCTGCACTCGTTTCTGATCAATGTTCTGCTTATTTGTCATGAATGTTGTTTTTTTTAATTTGATTTTGGTGACGGCAATTGGCGGCCGACCGGAGCCTGGAAATTACTTCTTGTCTGGGCAGCTGAGGTGAACGCTCTTTGGCCAAGGAGCGCTGCGGCGATTCATTCAGTGAATGAAATCCAGTGGCTGTAGGTCGAACACCCAACCTTCCAACCGAGAGGCGGACACTACCACCGAACTATGGCAGCCCCGATTAGTTGTTATTCATTTTCGTGTTCTATCCAACTTTGTAACAGCACGACTTGAAAGATCGCCTCCGGCAAACTGAGGAAGATTTGGCGCATAAAAAGAGCCACGTGGAGTCGCTGCGGCGTCAGCTTCAGGCTTGCACTAAGGAGAAAAGTCGCTACGAGTCGATGTACAACAAGTCCAGGGAGGAGCTTGAAAAGCGGGTAACAGTTTTTCGTAACGCCCTGTACATTTCCGAATCTTCAGAACTGACTGATTTTCGCTCATCTCACATAATTGAACGCTGTAAATTGCGGCCGGTCGTTCAGTCTTCTGTTCTTTTTCAAAAAAACAAGTGCAACATGTGACTGGTTAAGACATTGATCCACGTCGTCCTCGACACGTTCAATCACCGACGCTTGTTTTTCGTCACGCGCCAGTGCGGAGAGCTGACCGTCATGCAGGCGTCCAAGCTGGACGCGGAGTCGGCCACGTCCAAGGTCGAACAAGCAGCTGAGCAACAGCTCCAGGCTTTGGCGAATCGGAGCGAACAGGCGCTCGACCTGCTCAAGAACAAACTCGACCGATGCGACGAGAAACTGAAGGAGTTCGCGACTTTCGTTAAGGTTTTGTGTTCTTTTTTAATTTTTGACACGCCGTGTAATACCGGGACGAGACTAACTCAGCCTGTCTCACGTCCGTTTTTCGAACTGTGGGGCTGGATCGCGGGTTGTCAGCACGAGTACGACCCCTTTTCTAAATCGAAGCTGTTTTCGCCAGCACTGTAGTTTTTTCGTGCGGGAATGGATGTGAGCGTCCGCATCTGGTGCTTTCGTCCTTTATTTGTGGATCTGGTTGGGACCCAGCCGAGCGCAGAAGCGCTTAGGACAGCTATGTCCATGCCAAATGATTTACTGAGCAAAAAATTATGTCACTATCTTAACCAGGGCCGCGCATTAATGACATTAATGCGCATAAACAGACGTAATAAAGTGGCACTGAAGACCACCTGCATCAGAAATCTCAAGCTCAAGATTGTCAAAATGACAGGTTGTCAGTACATACGATACTTTAACTACAGCGAAAACCTAAACCGGGCCGCACAAAACCTTCGACTGGGCCATACGCGGGCCGCGGGTTGGACATAGCTGGTTTAGGATCACCAGCGTGTTTCAACGAGCGGTAAAGCTTGGCCCATTCAGTCAATGGCTGCAAATACCCGAAATCGCTGGAGCGATTTTTAAACTTAAAAGCACTGTTTTCAGTCCACCAATAGCGCTGGAGAGCCGACTTGACCGACCCGCTAAATCTAACGCGTTCTTCGTTTCAGGTTGCTAGAAAGTGTCAATGTTTTGGAAGTTCCCACCAATAAAGGGTTTTCAGACTGAAAATCATTATTGAGCATTTGCGGACAGTGATGTGTTACGTGCTTAGATATTTTTTGCTTCTGCCTCGTATCTTTCACGCAGTGACCGACCAGGCCTGTAGCGGCGAATTGAAACTAGATAAGCCGGGCAAAAAGTTCTATGCTAACTCCTGGCCGGACTGGGAAGTCCAAAACAGTTTATTACGTCGCAGCAGGCCAATGTAAAGTTTGACGCGCGACTCTCTTTTTGCTGCAGTCACTGGCCAACCATCTTGTCGAGCTGCTGGTACACAAGCGTGACACCCTGCACAGGGAGAAGATGGCGCAGATCGAGGCCGAGGAATGGTGGGTTGGGTACCGCTTTGCTTCTTGACTGTTGTAGTTCGTTGCTTTCTTAATGAACTTGCACTTCTGTAATTTCTCCCATTGCAACTGTCAAGCAACGTCGTAACGCTCTCAAAGCGTCGAAATGTCAGTTGACAGGAAGTGTGGCAGTGAACGATCTTTGTTTGTTTTTGTTCAAAATCTCTTAAGCTAAGACTTAGCAAAGTCTCACTGAGATTCAAAACAACGAAAGTCAGGAAAACATCGAAGACATCAAGTGATGTTGGTTGTTCGCTGAGACAAGACAACACGTTGGTGGTAATAAGACATTAATACAAACATTGTTGCCGATAATAGCTCCTTGTCGCCGATTCGTCGTCCCTGCTACCTGACGCGGTGCGCGCGATATTTAAAATTCAAACGAACTTGCTCGTGCGTGTCACTTCACAAGTGTTTGGTTTCAAATAATCCTTCGATGAAGCGCGCAAGTGTGTCATATAATCGATGCGAAGCATCGCGTTTTGAACTCTGTGCGCGAAAAAAAGTAAGAAATTGCCAAATGCCATTTCTCGTAGAAATTCGCTCCGTTCGAAACTATTCGGTATTTCTCGTAGAAGTTCGCTCCGTTCGGAACTATTCGGTATTTCTCGTAGAAATTCGCTCCGTTCGAAACTATTCGGTATTTCTCGTAGAAGTTCGCTCCGTTCGGAACTATTCGGTGTTTCTCGTAGAAGTTCGCTCCGTTCGGAATTCAATGCGCAACCATTACCATAACCCCACACTCGGGCCGTCTTGCGCTTACAGCGAGGCTGACGTGAAGACGTCGACGTCGCTTTCGCGCGCGCAGACAGTCGCGTGCAACATCCTCAACATCTCGCGCTCCGACTTCGAGGACCTGATGGCTCCGGTCGATTCGATGCGTCGTTCGCACGGCGAGCAAGAATCGTTCAACAAAGAACGAGCGTTCGCGACCCAGGCCGACCAAACATGGAGGAACAAGGTGGAAAAGATCGCCAACGAAAACGTGAGTTGGCCTTTGAAAGGTCTGCCGAAGACTGTAGCTTTGTACCGTCTTTTGACATTTTTTTGGTGAGAACGACTAAAGTTTGAACTGCGTTGATGATGTAACTTGAGCTTTTCTGTTTCGGAAGTATTTCAAGTTAAGTTTATGTGTATGTCGATAGGTTGAAAAAAGTGCGTTGAAATTTCCGCGAAGAAAGCTTGCTTCAATGAAATTATTTTTCTTCAACTGCGCAAGCATTTAGTGCAGTTAAATAGTTACTATGGCTTTGCGCTTCTGCGCTGCGATTGGTTGGATTTAAACATCGCTTCGCGGTAGCCATTGTGAGGTGATAACGAGGCCAAACATTTTCTGCATTCCTGTGCGCGTTAGACCGTTGCAACGTATGAGGAGCTTTTAAGTGCATTTATTGTACTCTTAAGAACAGGGTAATCGTGGGCGCCGGAATGGGGGAGCAAAAAGAGCCTTGGACCCCCTGGATTTTGAAATTTGATATTTTCCTGTTAACTTCTTAGTAGAAAAATAATTTTCTCTTAGTTTCGAGTTGGTAAAATGAAATTTCACCGCTGTTTGGCCCCCTCCTGGAAAAAATCCACCATTGACCCTCCACAGAAAAAATCCTTCCGACACTCATGAACGTGATGTGGTTGGAAACGTCGCGCAGGTGCGAGACGGCGTACGTCACATCCGTAACCTGCCAAGCGTATCGTTTGCCAATGGTTCGCTTTTCCTGTCACAGAAAACGAGATCTTTGAGAAAATACACGTGCGTTGAGTTTCTTTGGTTCAACCGTAGATTTCATTTCGAAGTCATCGATTTTACCCGCGGGCGAGCAATCACCATTGCCTCGTGCATCCGATGATGCTGTATAAGTTCATGCTGTGTAAGCCCCCATGGTAACATGAATGGCTTCGAACCACGAGAGAAAGCCTCGGTCGAGAAACAGTCCGACAACGGTGCGTTTCAATCTTTGCAGCCCCCTTTTGCCAAGTCGCTCTGTCGCCTGATCTGGGACAAAGTGCAGGACGCCGTCAAACTGACCGAGGACAAATATCGAATGCAGACCGAACGCTTGGAGGCGCAATTGCTGGTTAAGAAAACTTGAGATAGTTGGAAAAATTGTCTCGTGTGTTCATGCGCCGTGTTTGAGACGTTCCTGGTAACCATGGTCTGCCATTGCGTTTACATAATAGCTACTGATTTACTGTTGCGTTTTGTTCCATGACAACCTAAAAAATATCCTCGAAAAACAATTCATGCAGAGGATATGGTTTGCTGCTGGTTTAGCAAAACCTTTAGCTTGTCCCGCCACAGTCGCAATCGATGTAGACCAGGGGTAACGAACCTATTTGCGACCAATTGTTTTAAAGATTGCGAAACTGCTGAAGCTTTGCTTGGGACTTTCTGCATTTCTTGCACATCTTACAAAGCTCTTCACCTTGTGTCTGTGAAAATGGTGTCGCGTTCCAGAAGTTGTAACGTGTATTTTTTACAAAACTTATCATCCGTGTGATAAGTGTGCAGGTGACAGTTTTGTGCGGTGCAGGCGATAGTTGTACACCTGCACTTTCGGTTGATTACATTTCTATGCAGGCTAAAACCGTCGATTTTGCGTGATTTTCTGTTTGCAGATTTTTAAAAAAGGTGGGCATTTATTAGCCGGAAATTTCGTCAAATCCGCAAAAATGGCCGCAGGGACTTACGTTTCGCGTAAAAGAGGAGCAATTCCAAATCAATACGAACTAAGTCTGCTTTGCTTCAGCTGCTTGCAGTCATACTGAAGCTCACGACTCCATTCCGGTTTTGAGGGGCGACCTTAGGCTTAGGGGGAATCTACATTTCAAAGCAACTTATACCTGAAATAATATATCTTTCGCCTCATTGGCCGCTAAAGTTTGCCTTTGAAATGGAGCCTTTAATTACCTCCAAGGCTCCAATCTCAACATCCATCAGTTTTGCATTCGTTTTTCTGCAAATTAATTCGCGATTGATTTTTCCTGTTAGCGACGACCATAGCAGTTTTTCCATCCCCCCTACGGAAAATTGTCTTGTTGTCGTTCGAACGAGCAAAACAATTCAAGCGTAACCGATTTATTCAAGCGTAAGGAAAGCGGTTACCCCGCATGCACGCGGATCTCCGTGGACGCTTGCTGTGCTCTGGGACAAAGATCGAGTACAGCGCATGTGACCCACAGTGACCTTTGCGTGAACTCGCTCTGTTCACGCTTCGATGATTGCGAGGAAAACGAGTTTCCGCTCTCGGCTCTTATTGGAATACCAGGACAATGCCTCGCCGTGCGTTGCCAGCGAACACTGAACACCCTCATCGCGAAAGCGAAAGTAATAAAAAAATGTTCCATCGTTTCGTGAACAAACATTCTTTCTGTCACTCGTTGAGGATTGTCCGCAATCTTCAGTGCGTTCGGGGAAGGATTGTTTTTTTCAAGTATCACAGTTTGGATACCACCGAGAGCCTGGCTGGGTAGGTTGGGTGATCCGGGGAATTGCACTTTGATATTAGTTTGGCCGTTGCGCTGTAAAGGAAGCATCTCTGGTGTCCCGTGCGAATCACTTGCAAACTGCAATTGTTCAAGAAAGCTTTTACTTTTTGCTGCTGAACCCCGTCTTTCGTATTCGCTTTTCAAGTGACCTGAAACCGAACTGTAAGCGAAATTTTTAGGTTGGGTGGCATCTGCGTTTTGAGTGCATTGTGTGGTGTGTCGTAGACGTCAAACAAAAGACTTTGAATGAGTAAAATGAGTAAATTTGACATCCGACTGACCCTTACCCGTTCCTACTCGAAAAGCAGGAGCATCTATGCGCCCGTCACGCTTTCACCCCTTTGACATACAGGCCAAAGGTGTAGGAGCAAGCAACTTTTTGGAGGTGCGAAGGATTTTTGCCCGAATTACCCCAAACTTGTTCGAAAAGTTGATGTGCGACTTTTGCCTGCAAATTTTCTCCCACAAAGGTCATGACCTTTTTTTGATGTGACCTCCAGAAAAGGCCTTCATTAGTTTTTCTGCAAACGTGGACGCCATTTTTAAGTCAAACAACGTTGGGCGCCATTTTTACCCGGATTTTCAGGGATTTTACCCATATTTTCAGGTATTTTGTCCGGATTTTCAGGAATTTTGCCCGGATTTTCAACAAATCAAAACCTTTGGGGCTACACTTGCACCCTCGCCTCCTACACCACTGATACAGACTATTCAGGCGAAGTTATTGGCGCCCGCCAAATGTTGTTTATCCACAATGTTGGGGGGAAATGCACCGGGAGTGTTTGTGACGTTTGGACTATGGAGTGCGATTCGCGAGCGCCGATCCGGGTTTAGCACAAACCCGTCATTAAATGGTTAGCACCGTACAAGAAGTTTCACAATATTTTATCGGTTTTGACAAAATAAGTAAAGTTGTGTTTTCTTGATTCTGTTAGTTTTCGTGAACTTCAACACTTTTTGGGCTTATAGGGTTTAGCCTGAGTTCAATCTGAGTTCAAACTCAGCGCTTTCTTCCCGCAATAGGAATTCGGGCACACCTTTATTTTATGAGCCGATTCAATCCGCTGCTTTCAATCGTTTTGTTGCATTTTGCTACGATTTATCGCATATCACTGTACTTGATAGACCCGCTAGATGTTGTAGTTCTATTTTTCTTATTGTACTTCTTCATTACAGTCATTATTGCAACGCACGTAAACTTTTCTGCTCTTGTCAGGTAAGGACAGAAATCAGCAAAAAATAAGGGTGGTCAGTAGAGTTGGTTGTTGATCTGCGTTATCGTTGATCTGCGTAACGCTTGACAAGGTGCATTGATACCGTTCGATCTGCAGGAACTGGGTGAAAAATTAAAAGATTCGTCAGAAGTAGATGAATTTAATAGTTAACATCCTTGTCAAGGCTGTCTTTAGTTTTTAGCAAAATACTATTCTTCATAAAGTATCAGAACTGCAAGGCTATCATGTGGTGCGTCTCCGAGGAATGGGTGTACATCATACATCCGTTAATTAGTTTACAAGGCGAATTTGATTTACATACTGCTAGCACACTAAAATGGAAAATGGTCACGGATTTTCTATGCTGCCAAATATTTCAAAACATGCTTTTCGAACTTAGAAATCTAAAGGTAGTTGCTATCCCACCCGCAAAAAGTTACAAGACCCCGCACTTACCGCTGAGAAGCCAAACATCTGTATTTTCAAGTAACTACTCCCCACATGTGAGACAAGCAAGGATACTGTTTGCAAATTTTGAATAGGAAATCGATTTCACGTGACACTACGCATCGTCAGTCCTTGAGTATGCACGCAATGCTAACAGGTGAAACGTTGAAAGGCTGAAACAATGACAGAGAAAGCAAACGAACTCAAGACTGAAGTGGATATACCACAACACCAACTGCGACAATAAAAAACTTGAAATTACGTCTGTCTCAAATAATTGCGTTACTGGAACTTCAAAACTACAGATGTAACTGAAATTTAAACCACAACACAAGCTGCGACAATTAAAACTATAAAATACGTCATCGGTCGTTCTCAGATAATTGCGTTCACTTGAATTTCAAAACTAACTGCCGCTTAATAATTTGAGCAAGGCAACGCCTTGAAACAACACACCGCATGGTTCAGAACGTCGACAGAATGCGTTAACAATACTGCATTCGTGGCGTTGGCAACCAAAAACTCTGATCTGCGTTTGAAAACGGTGCGACGGATGAAAACAACACGGTGGGGGAAAAGGTCAAAATATGTCAACGAACAGCGTAAAGTTATTTCACACGGGGAAGGATGGATGGTTTTAAATATAAATTTGTGCGTCAAGTTCATGATTATTTTCACAGATATTCTGAGAGTAGAAACTGGGTTGTTCGACAAAAGTATAAATGTTCATGTGTAGGTGGTTTATTCACGATGCCAGGGAACACTGAAGTGGCGCGACTAGGCCATTTCATCTTTGTCATTTTAACAATCTGGTCTGTTCCAATTACTACGGTGCGATGATCAACTCGTGGAAAATTTGTTCATGGTTCATTAGCCGACATGTCATTCATGGCATATCACGCAAGTCGCTACATAAATACCATACTTTGCGCATGTCAACTTTTGGTTCAGCGGGAAAGATTTAGTTTTAGTCATTTGTGAAGCGCAAGGTACCACTGGTTTGTTGTGTTTTCCATGGCAACCACAAAGTGCGCAGTGGTTGCAAGGCCCTGACATACGTTTGGCATGCTTTTTTGTCTTGGTTCAGGTACTTGTAGTTTGTAAGTTTTTGCCCAAATGTAGTGGGTCCTTTCTTGGTTTTCACTGCCTTCGGGTTTAAGTTTTCCTTTATCTCTCTGTTAGAGTAAGCAGGTGGGGGAAAGATGTAGTCTAACCTGTGGGTCTTCTTTCTTGTCACATTTTGGGGTCTATAGCCTTTCTGCCCCATTTGATGCCATTGCTATCATGTCATTAGTCATGTCCGTAGGGAAGTTCAAGCAAATCGTTTTTTTCACAGTCGGTTTTTTAAAGCTGCTCTTTATTTTCAGTTCAGTTTTCAATAGGTTTTGAAGTAGTGTTTGTGACCCTTTTGTATACTTCGCAAGCTTGTTCCCAACATGCACCTATGAACAATCTATTTGATGATAACTGAAATTAAGACAAAAAGCATTTAAGAAGCCGAAAACGAAAAAGAACTAGAAGTCTTTCAGACTTGTACTATCAAGAACTATTTTGATATGTAGGCCTACAACTGGTAGACAAAACAACTCAAATCATCACATACAGTAGGCTACAGCAACTCTGGTTACAATGAAAAAAACAATTGAAATCCGAATAAATAACAACACGGAATTCAAAAGACAATTTAGAAAGTCATGGAAGAATTGCGTAAAATGTAATGCCATGTCTTTATGCCAGTGGCGTCCGCAGAAAATTTTTATGGGGGGGTTCATTCAGTGGCCTATGGTGTCCAGGGCCGGATTTAACTGATGCGAGGCCCTAGGCCAGTCCACTTGTGAGGCCCCACAAAATGGAAAGCGTTAATCAATTTGCGTAAATCCAAAAATGACGCTCTGAAAGTACGGTCAGTAAAAAATTCTAAATCATTACTGGAGTGCCCACGATCACTGCGTTTGTTGCTGCCTTCGACGCAAAAGCGTTCA
>JGI24159J19872_10008669_pt1 | contig 13323 bp, 8 predicted proteins | sample Ectturendosymbi4_FD_19872 | JGI IMG/M metagenome (IMG submission 19872) | reverse complement strand
TAAAGTTTGTTTTGATAAAAACGCTTTGGTAAAAACTTTTTGTAAGTCCAAAAATCACAGAAGAACAAGGTGCTAAGATAGGTGGCAATCAACGTTTACCATTTCTACGAAGGATTCTTTACCAGAGATCCATGAAATACCTAAAAAGCTTGTGGAGGCCAAATAACAATTAAAATTTCGTTATATTTATGAATAAGATGTGTGGACGGAAAAGCAATTTAAGTGTTGAATACAAACTTACCTTTATGTAGATATGTCTAGGGAAGGCCTTCTGGGAATTTTTTTTTAGTGTTTAGGTAACTTTTTTGTTTTTCCCACAATTCGAATCACTAATTTCATAAAAGCGTTTGAAAAATTAATCATGTCCCTTCTCATCATGTGTTCTCCAAATCCAAGATTACACGCCTAGGTGCAAAATGCAGTTCGAATGAGTCGAGGCATGCACCGTCATGCTGACGAAACTGAATATTGCTGATCATGGAAAATTAATCAGTCGATACGACCGTAGCTTTTCCATCGCTTTCAATAGAAAGGCAAGTTTTTTGTTTTTCTGTCGTCTTGTTTTTATATCGAATTTTTTAACAGCCGCTCAAGTACCAAATTTTTTACAAATCCGGTGCCCTTTGCTGCAGTGTCAGTTACGTAATGCCTTTGATGTCGTAAGATTTTCATAAGCAGTGTTAATGTGTTCCTCGTAATAACTTTGCTCGCATATTTAGGTGATTATGAGCATTTTCGGTAATTTCTTTTTTCGTAGACCATTATTTAAGTTAATATCGTCAGAGTTTGATAATTGCCAAACGCGTTGGTCGTTGATTGAAACTGCGACACTGGAGTGATTTGCATCTAAGTCTGAGACCCAACCATATGTTAAAGAACTTTTTTTGTATTTTATGCGAGTAGACATACTTGGAGTGCCTGTTGGTTTCTACAGATGTAAGACACTTTTGCCCCTCATCTACTGTATAACCCAGTGGTTCTCAAACTTTTCTGCACGTTGACCCCCAATTAAAGGATCCAATTTTCTGTAGACCCCGTGGCCTAGCCCAACAGTTACTAATACAAGGAAAGTATGTGTCAAAATAAGTTTGAGTACTTTTTACTTGAAATGCAAGATAAAATAATACACATCCGAAAATATGCTTAGCTGAGATTTGATCAGTCCTCTTAATTTTGCTTGATTTGTTGAAAAAGGCCGTTTGCATTCCTTGCCCTATTAACAATAATTTTGAATTGGAGGCTTCATTGCTCCAGTAGACCCCAGCAGTTATTCATTGACCCCCTGGCCATTCAGTGACTGTTTATCGACCCCTTGGATGGTCCAATTCACCCCTGGGGTCGATGTGGACCACTTTGAGAACACTGGTGTAACCTATCAGAAGATTACTTTGTATGAGGTTGGGCTTTGTACCTGTTGGCCTTCTACACCATCGTTCATCGTAAATAGCTGATCATTCACACTTACATAAGCCATATCTGAAAAGATCGCTTTTCTTTCTTGATTTCAAAGATAAGTTCATTCTTATGATGCGGCTGTACTCACGATCAATCACAAGTCGAAAACCAGATGTATGTAACAGCGCTGCTTGACAGACGGAACTGATTTCATGGGAGTCTGACCAGTATCCGCCTTGATGTGCCGCCTGACTCTGTAAATGTATTAAAATTAAATATAACTAAGATGCACTAAAATCTTTGGAAACTTAATGGATTACAGGGCTACCAAGGTTATAAACCGATCATCAGGCCTCTCTCTGCACAAGAAACTTTAATTACAAATTATACGTTGAGCTTGGTTTAAATAAACTGTTAGAATATGGTGAGCACACCTAATTTTATTCATTCTAAGAATCCAATTTGTCCAACTTTTCCTAGCTGAAGTTATAAAGTTTAATGCGAAAACGCAAACGTCACACTGCAAAGATAAGCTGGCCTCCAGGTTTTGGCGACGCCATTTTTATCATCGCGCAGACAAAATGGATTGTACTTTTTGTTTTGACAAAACAATTTTAAAACGAATCTAACCGCGTTTTTGGATTTAGCATCGCTTTCCTGTATGTTTTGCCTCCTGTCAACACTTTACTGTACCCTGAAATACACAAAATATTACATAAAATAATATAATCGCAACCTATTGTACAATACACCTGCTTATACACAACTTTATTTACAACGATGTAGCTTACCTGTTTAATTCATTAGAAGTCAACACAGGATTCAGAATCTTTCTGATCCACGCAAGTTGAAACTACCGGCTGTTTTCGATTGCGTGACATAAAACAAAGAAGTGCAAAGGACATTTTCGCCTTCTGGTTGGCAAAGGTCTATTGTAGCTGTCCACGCTCTGCTTCGTGCTGCCAATGCGCTTTTGAAGCGCGAGTGCCGATCTCACGTGCTAACTAGTATTCACACAGAAGGAAATGCTGTCACGTGACTGCAACGTGGAATGAAAAGTGAGAAAAAACAGAATTTCAAAGAAAGCCAAAGTGTCAACCGTTGAGGTTTTCTGCTGGTAAAGAGTGTAATTGAATGGTGCTAATGGATCACTTAACGCAAATGGAAAATGCCTCATCAAAAGCTACTCTAAACACTGGAGTTATTCGGCATCTCCACGTTTTGCCACAGAGCGAGTGCTTGCTTTCAGGTACTGGAGCACGTGAGGGTCTGAAACACATTGGCTGCGTTGTACTGTTGTGGTGAGCAACAACAAGGGCAGACAAACTTTATTTTTCAAGCTAATGCATGAATGTGTCTTCACAACACTTTCCAGCAGGTGCATATTCAATTCTCTTGATTGCTGATCGCCATTCCTTTCTTAGGTGCCATCAAGGACTTGTCTAAACTGATGACGCAGCGCTGAAAACTAAAAAATCTATAAAACGCGGAAAGCACTGGTTTAACAAATATTTTTTTGACGTTTAGCGCATCCAGAGTCTCAGAAGCAGTAGAAAAGGAAGCCCGGCATGGCATGTCAAAATTTCGGGCACAAGTTGTCCACACATCTCTGCTTAATTTTCAAGCATTTTCCCGACATTCAAAAATTTTGAAGTGAAAAAAGAAACTTGACCTTATTTTTATCAAAATTTGCCAGACACCTTAGTTTGTCTTTTACCGAATTCTTCCAGTTTTCTGGTTGGTTTTCCACCACGAGCACTTTCCCATCCTGTCTTTTCGCCTACGGCTGTGCGCACAGATTTGAGTTCGATGAAATAGAAAACATCGTTACCGTATTTCATAGGTGCTTTACCCACTGCAAGAAAATTTTTCCGAGTAGATGTTGATGAAGTTTAAATTTTCTTGTCAGTTTGTTTAGCACAGAAGACTCTTCTTCCGCAGTTTTCTACACTGTGACAAGGCAGGGGACAAGGCCTCCTTTTTCAGGCGTCTCTGAGCGCATCTTAAACAAACTGACAGCTTGTGACTAGTACAGGTGGGTCTGAATGAAACAAACATCCTTTTTGAGGGAAAATTAAGCATTTTCAGACTACAACCCGGACTAAGGTTTTGGCAGTATTTCAAAGTTCAGACACTAAAGATTTATCAATCATTTAAAGGTTGTGAAACCGAAGACAGCACGACTGGACAACATGCAGTTAAACTTCTAAATCGCCTTTATGTTCTCCGTAAATAATTAGGAGTTATTATTTTATGGCAGGTATCAGAATGGTAAGATATAGAAGTAAAATGCATTTATTGTGCTGCGCTGCTTCCGATCACATAGCTTGTTTTATTGTTATTTTGCTGTGTGTGTTCTTAACTTACTGTCGTGGGGTATTTTCAGCGGTTGTCAAGAGCAAAAGCAATCGTATGGATCAAAACGAGAACAAAAGGGAGGTTAAACCCCCTCATTAACTTCTACGAAAATGCAGGATCCTTTGTGGTTTCAACTAAAAAGTAGTCGCATGGATGGACGCCCGGCAAAATTTTTCCAGGGGGGGGCAACATCGACATTTTGCTTATCTTGTTCAAGTTTCAATGCAAATGGACATATGGACATTCACAAAACGCTTTAAAAGTTCCTAGTCCAAATTTCCGGGTGGGGGGGGATAAATACCCGTTTTGCCCCCCTGCGGACGGCCATGGTCGCATAATCATCATTGTTCGTCAAATGTGCGAATGAAATCATCATATTCTTAAAAACATTTTAAGAGAGATTTGTTTTGCTATCAGGTGGTTTGCTGTTTGTTTCTCTACCAGTCTGCGCTCAACACAACCTTTAAAGTGTTTCAAAAGGTGTTAATTTCGCTACCAGTTGGTTTGCTCTGAGAAAGATATGCTACTGTATCATGACATGTCAAAAACTTGTTTATTCCAAGCTGTTTTGTTTTCCTCGACAGTAGATTTTAACAGCACGAAAACTAGACTATAAACGTTCCATTTTTGTTGTTGTTAGACATATAATTGTAACTGCTGTTACCACAACCACAGATTATGCTACTAAATGAGTCAGGTGAAGGGAAAAGTACTATCGCCCTGAAACGCAAACGTGCTAACGAGATGCAGCAGAACATCACCAGTGGCGAATGCACTCCAGAAGTTAAGACGATGTTGTCGAACTACTGTGTCATAGGTTCAACTTTGTTTCTATCGGTTGACCAATTTTTAAACCTACTGCACCATAGGACGTCACAAGGCTGGCCTAAAGGAGACAGCCTCCGTCCAGTTTTTAACAACCATGTTTTTTCGCAGTGGCTAGATGCCCACAGTCGGAGAGTCTGTGACGGACGATTTTTGGTAGGCTACTGCCGGTGCGCAAAATTCGACGGTGCAGTGCTTTTTGCTTTTCACTTCGGAAAAGTTTAGTCCGCTGGGAACCCCAAATCCAGGGCGCACATCGATTCGCTAGCAAGCATTTTACTCCTCAATTTGCTAATTAAAGACACCTGCATCCGTCAGAATTACTAATTACAGTAATATTGATCTATGCGAGATTGGAAAGATTAACTAGGAAAACTTGATTTAAGGCATCTTGCGCTGTATCTATGTGGCTTGTATGCTTAAGTTTCATTAGCATCACCTAAGCACTAATGCGATATAAGTTGATAACTCCGCAGCCTTTTGGTGCTGTGTGTTACTGAGCTCCATGCTTTTAGGCACAATGAGCGCTGCTATGGTGTTGTTATACTCCAACAACGCAAGCCTATGTGAATGTTAGCAAGCTGAGCAGGCCTTTTCGGTGCTCTCTTTCCGTGTGACTGAAAACGTGTTTCCGGCCTGCCCGTAAATGCAACTCGCTGTAGCTGTTTTGACCATCTACAGTAAGTCTGTGTTTCTCAAACTTTTCCAATTCGCCGACACCAAGTCATATATTTATTGTTTGCGGAGCCCTGAATACTCTAAACAATGAATAAAACAATAGACAACCTATACGTGAACGAATTATACAAGTCTTTAATTCACGCCAATGCACGTGCAAAGTTTTAGCAGAAAATTCCGCGAACAGTGTGGACTGTTTGATCATAAAGGTAGTCGCGGAATTGCTTAGTTAGGCCTAGAGACGCATGCCAGACTACAGTTGTGGTGGGATTAAGGTGAATAATGGCCCAAAGAGGCGGATAAAAACTAGCGGATTTTTTTGATTCAATTTTGATTTACGGACCCGAACCCCTAAAACACGTTCATGGACCCCTAAGCAGGCGCTTAGCCAGGTTTTAAGGTTTGGTGGGGCAAAATACATTTTTAGGGGAACAAGATTTTCGTTTTTGTTATATGTTTAAAATCAATTTTCCTGGGTACAACACAATTTGAGGTAACAAAAACGCTTTGGGGGGCACCCTCGAATGCCCCCGTGCCCTAAGGTGTGACGGATCCCAGGTTAAGAACACCTAATCTAAGTAGTCAAGATGATTTTCTTTTGTCGCAATCATATTGAAACTATGCCTGCCGTTTTTCATTGGTTTGGTTTTTAATAATTCACTCGAAGTCAACAAAAGATTTACTCGAAAGTTTGATGAAATATTCTACACTTTTGCTGGAAGCAGACAAGTTTTGCTGGACCGCAAACCTACAACAATTTGTCTTTATAAAATTCCAAAAAATTGTAAGGTAATTGGTTCAACGTCTTCGATGATACACCACTAGTCACGAACTTGACCCACAGGTCATTCCTAGCTACAGCCACGCCTTGTATAGGCAATATATCATTGTATTTGCACAGAGTACGCCATGCAAAATTTAGAGATTCCGATACTAAGCCAGCTTTGTCCAACCCGCGGGCCGCATGCGGCCCAGTCGAAGGTTTTGTGCGACCCAGTTTAGGTTTTCACCGTAGTAAAAGTATCCCATATACCACCAGGGGTGGCCAAACCTGCTCTATGTATGAGCCGCATATCGTAAAACTCCAGTTACAAAGAGCCGCAAACATAAAAATCTAAAAACACGAATTTATTTGCAATCCACGCTTCTGTGACATCGTAGTTCTTTTTGGAACGACTTGCAATAGTAATACTATACGCAGGGACGCCGGAATGTCGGTAGGGCAGGGGAGCAGAAAAAAAGTTGAGGGCAATGGAAACTTATGAAGAACAAAAAAATCGTTACCAATTATCAGGTCCGTAACTAGGAGGGGCGCAGGAGCTTAGTTACCCCTGAAAAATTTTTGCCCCTCTTGGAAAAATGCGTTGGACATAGTTTTAAAAATTTGGGCCCCTCTCAGTAAACTCTTCGCCTCCCCTGGTGTCCCAATCTGGTTAGGGCCTGCTTATGCTTGCTACAGTTTTGACTTAAAAAATAATAAAACAAATAGACAACTTGTTTCAATTCGATCTTGATAAATGATAAAATTACCTATGAAAAGACAGCTTTGCCCCCGTTGTCCCTCGTTGGAAAGGTCAGGGATTCAATGCCACCGCTCTCCGACGTCCCTGTTTCCCGCTGTCAGCAGTCACTGTCTCGCTACATTACCTGCCAAGATATCTGCGTTCAAGAGTCACCTGCAACAAAACGCCTGGCATCATAACTTGAAGTGGACATTTGAAGATTTGTTGCCATGTTATTATTACACGATAAAGACCAACAGTGAAACAATCCGCTCGCAAGTTTGGCAACTTGCCCCTGCAGGCGGTAGCGTAGCCAGCCCAAAAATTTGGGAGGTCGAAAAATTTGGCGGGGGCCAAAATGTTTGGTTTTAGGCGAATAACACTTTTGTTTGTGATACCGCCTCTCAAAGGAAAAATGACTATATGTCTAAACATTTTGGGGGGATATGGCCCCCTAGGCCCCCCTTGGCTGCGCCTATGCCTGCAGACAAAGGAGCGGACATGAGTGAACTGCAAGCTCAGCACTGCATGACACCAGAACAGTGAACCTGACTCTTGTGCCGTATGAGTGTCGTACTGTCAAATAAACTGTCAATGCAAGAATTAAATCAAATCGGAATTGAGCTGTTGACGTCATATTTTCTAGAAAATTTTAGTTCTTAGTCCCAATTTCCAGAGAGGGCCAAATGCCCGTTTTGGCCCCGGGGCAGATCCAGCCAATAAGGTTAGGGGGGCGATTTCAGTAATATTTGTTGGTCAAGTCTCACTACGCGTTCAGTATTTTTAAGAGAGATGAAGTATACTTCACAACACTTCTGTGACAAAACAATGGATGACAAATGACCTCGTATTGCGAATGCTGTTTTCCGAATTGTACGCAATCATGGTAAATGAGGTTAATTCGTAGGTTTTAGGGGGAGCGATCGCCTCAATCGCCCCTGTTTTGACGCCCCTGCGGACGCCCATTGCTTTGACGTACCACGAGTTCAAAACTGTTTGGTTGAGTTCAATGTAAAAGCACACCCATAGCCATAATAGTCATTCTTTTCGCATTTACATGTTTAGCAACAATGCTGACCTCAAAACTAATAACATAAATTATAGAAAACCATTCTGAATTTTAGGTGTGCGCGAATAGCCGCAATAAAATTGTTCCAAATTGATCTTGATAAATCATGAAATTACTTATGATACAGGCATGTTAGGGCACCTGTGCCCCGTTGACCCCCCTTTCAAAGGGCAGGGGGAAAGTGCCCCCGTAATGCACACCCGTTCCGGCGTCCCTGACTGTACGGAAGTAACATTTTACAATATTTCTACACTTTTCAATAGAAATAAAAATTAAAAAACAAATATATCATTTTTCGAAAAGCTCAAAGAGCCGCATGCAGAGGTTCGAAAAGCCGCAGTTTGGCCACCCCTGCCAATATACTGACAACATGTCCTTATTTTGACAATTTTAAATTTGACATTTTAATGCAGGTGGTTCCCAGTGCCGCTTTATCACGTCTGTTACCATGGCAGTTAGGATTCGAATGCTTTCAGTCATTAGCTTAAGCTAAATTTAGTTTGCGAAGATCAAAGTAAGCCATTCAATGTGCGGCCCTGGTCAAAACAGTGACATAATTTTTGGCTCAGTAAGCCATTTGGGATGGACACAGCTGCATTAAACCCTTCTTCTTAAGTTACCTTAAACTTGTCATGTGTATGTCATAAATATATTGGCCATGTGCACTGGAAGCACTGTGAAACAGGCCCTCTGGAAACACTGGAAACAGGCCCGCAACCAGGGGGGCAACCTGCCAATTGCCCCCCGAAATTTTCAAAATCATGTTTGGTTGTTAGGTACAACATCACGTTACAATCATTTTGCTCCGCTACCCCGAAAATACTGTAGTGTAGCAACAAGTTACAATTATTTCCCCCCAAAAAATATCAGCTGTTTGCGTCCCTGACTGAAAATGTCTACACATAAGCAACACCACGTTCCCGTTTGCACCGCTGTGCAGGTTCAGTTTTAAAGAGATGCAAAATGTAAATTAAGCGTCACTAAGCTTTTCGCGTTTCAGCGTTTCAATTAATTGGGATTTTTACTGATTTACGAAATGAAAGCTCCAGGGAAGCGTTCCTTCATTTAGATTTTTTCATTTGCTTTTTTCTTTGTTTTAGTCACCTGGATGCTTAATATTAATGTTACCTAATTCTGCACGTGGAGTGGAATCAACCACTCTAATAGCATTGCAAAATTTCACTCATTTTCGCAACATCATCAAAGTTTTTCACTTTTGTTCGCTTCCCTCAAGGTTGAGAGGCAACTTGAAGAATCAGATAAATCCAGATTTTGACACGATATTACCCATAGGTCATTCGGTCGACGTGACAAGTTCGGACGAATTACATGTCTTCGAAACAATTCGTGTTTTTTCTTGTGGCTGACGTTTCACCGACTCCTATTTTATTACCTAATTACAAGCTCATCCCAGCAAAGCCTTCCCCAAGAATGTTGGTTCTTTTAGTTTTGTTTATGATTTCAGCTGAAATATAAACCTCGCAATTTCTTGTTGTGCAATTTTTATCTCAAAAACTTGGCAATTTTTTTTCTTTTAAAGACTTTTCTTCAAAGACTTTGCATTCGATGCGATTTTCTTCAGCTGCGGCTTGACCAAACACCTTTGTAGTCTCCAAAGAGCCCTTTCTATTATTTTAACCATCCAGGTCAAACTCACCACTGACATTGCTCTACCACGCCAGTTTGGAACACGTTTGCTGCAGTACATGAGCGTCACTGCCACTGTGAGTCGGCTAATTTCGGGAAAGCTTGCTGACTCACCCTATATAAACCGGCTCTATCTGTCTCAGTTCAGCGCACTGATGATGGGTCTGGCTAACATTCTTCAACCAAGGTACGATTGTATTAAATTTTGACGTGGTTCGCTAAGCGTTGGTAAATCAATCACAAAAGTACCTAAGATAAATACAAACTAGCATTTGCGGATCTTATAAAGTTGTTGCAGACTTTATGTTATATTACTTCACACCGTATATTTTGGCTTCATTTTATACAAATACTTGAAGCGAGTACTTCTTGCTTCTACAGTCTTGATGTTGATGGAAAAATAAGAGATTGTAAATTTTAGCACTATGAATTTGATTTAAAACGAATAAACTTGACATATGTCTGCTGGCGATGACACTCGCTGTTACGAGAGTTCCATCTGTGTTGAGATCCAGCATTGTAATATGTTTGTCCTGATGTGAAACATTTTGAAAACATAAAAATTTTTTGTCTAGCCTTCACACGAAGATGGGTATGGTTGCATTCGCTATTAGCCTTGGTGTGATGGATGGCGGTGTGGAGATACTCCTGCCGGTTATGACATTGGATCTCGTCGGAGCGGAAAAACTCTCCGTAGCATGGGGTTGCATCCTTGCGGTAATTTCTCTCAGTTCAATGGGACCTCCTGTGGCAGGTGGGCGAAAACATTTTCAGTTTTTGCCGTGGTTTTGAAGTCGTTAAAAAAATAATAGCAACGGTGGTGTGAAATTACTAACGGAATATTGTACATCTAGCAGGGTCGTAACGAGGGGGTGCATAACACACCGGGTGCCGAATCACTATGGGATGCCGAATGACTGCGGGGGGCGCCGAAAAGTCCTAACAATGTCGCAAGTACTTTCTTCAGTACAGTGCATTTGCTTCCGCAAGACGTTAGGTTTGAACATGGGGGCGCCAAACTTGCTTCTTGCCCCGGGCGCCATCTAACGTCGTTACGCCCCTGACGACTAGGATTACCTGTTTCAAATGCACAGATTAAAACAGGTTATTGTTAACTTTCACGGCAGACACAGCAAGTTTTTCAAAAAAGCATCATCGTTCTTACTGCATCACACCCGCTGCTAGTACGCAAATGTGTCTTTGGAATTCAGCTTTTTTTACAATTTTTTTCCTCTGCGCAGTCTATATACGACTGGCATAAGCAGCATACGAAATCGCGTTGCGTTTTGTAAAAACAGTTTAACTGCAGACTCGCCTTAAATTTAAACTGATTTTCAGTTCTGTCGGTCATCTGTTAAGAATCACTTATGATCATCGTTGTAGTCGCGCAGAACACATGATAACGCCGCCTCCCCGCCCTTTTGAGGGGAGGGGAAGCTGCTTTCCCTTATCTTAGGACAAGACACGTAAATATGGCCGCTTTTGATGCCCTTTGTGTGAAATTCTCATACGAAAGAGTGCTCAACTAACTTGATTGCAACTAGAAATGTCTTTTTCGAAGTAGAGCGTACCCCAATACTTTTTAGCGACACATCCCAATGCGTGACCAGCTTGTTTCATAAATATGAATTCCTTTTAGCAGTATCTGAAGTTAAAGTCCAGGCATGTTCTTGGAACGTTTTAATACTTCGTCAGTGGTGTAACATCAAAAGTTGGGGCAAGTGACGCTTAAAGCTGGGTTTACACCAGGCAGTTTTAATACGGAAAACTGCGCGGCAGTCTTGTTTAGTTAACGTCGTCGTGTGCGCTGCTTCGGTTCATTGCAAAGTCATGCGAATCGAGGCGGGTCCGATCGCGCGAAGAGCGAAATTTATGCGCGGAAATGAGCTGCCGGACGAAAGCGTCTAGTGACTAGCTCCTTGCAAGTAGCAGACATTTAGTTGTGTTTTAGTGCTTTACTCCAAATTAATCCTGGACTATGTGTGTTGTTCATTATGGGTTTGGATTAATAAGGATCAATATTAAAAGTTTTGGTGCTTTACTTTTAAAAAAATCGGGCCATTTTTTGTTTGATGTAGGTATGGTTTAATATGGATCAGTAGTGAAAGTTTGATAGGCCTAGTTTTGTCACGGATGGCCACTCATGAGCAGTAACTATTCTACTATTTAGGGATGTTTCATGACTTAACTTGTCTTCATGCATATTATGTAATGGGTACCTGCAAATTATACTTAATCCTTACACATTTACTTCCACATATCACTTGCTTTTCCTCAATCTAAGACAAGAAAGTTTCAATTTTGGCCAACCTAAAAATTGTTTCGTTATGAAACTATCAGTAGCATTAACAACTTATCATTACAAAGCTAATCAGGGAATTAACCAAGTGAGCCTAGGATAATTTCAACATTCAAATGGCGTCGAACCCAACCAGCCTCTTGTCCTTAAAAAAATCTTAACTTCACTTTGCTAACTCTTGTGTAACAGCTTACTAAAGTAGAGTCTGGTGTATGCATCCACCCTGCATGTAAACACTCAGTTGTTAGTAAATAGGCCTACTATTTACTTACAGCAAAACATATGAAGTTTCAATGAAAGACAACCTTAATGTCAGTTATCAAAGTTAGTAGCACTTCCCGCAATGACGTCCATCTCAAACGGCCTTGCTGAAAGCCTGCAACAGCTCAAGCGGCTGAACTCCCGCGAGATGATGTTGCCCAGGCAACAGCAATCGTCATTCATGAGTAATGCGCTTCTCTTGCGTGCAGTGTAAACTGGCAAACGGNGCATCTACCGCAGCCGCTTCGTTTCCGCGCGTAACGAAAGTTACGTGTAAACCCAGCTTAATGAGAAAAATACGAGATATGCTTGTGGCGATAGTTGAAGAATTGTTTCTATTGAAAAATTTCACAAAAAAAACGGCAGCAAGAGAGTCATAATTTTGGTGCCATCCTAAAATAACAGCGGAACGTCACTCACCATCAAAATGTGGTTTGATGTTCCACCTCGTTCTTCACGACTACACTGCAAACATGGTCGTCGGAAGGTTTTTTTCCAGGGAGAAGCCAATAGTGGATTTTATCGGAGGAAGCCACAAAGATTTTTTCAGAGGGGGGACAAAAGTGGTGAAATTTTGTTTTTCGCTCTCAAAACTAAGAAAACAATCTTTTTTTGCTAAAAATGGTATAGGAAAATGTCAAGTTTCGAAACCCAGAAGGGGCCAAGGCCTCTCTGCCCCCTTTCCGACGTCCATGACCACAAAATAAAATAACGACTTCAGAGGTGAGTCATGGCAAAAACGTAAAGTTTCCATTTGCTAATTTTATGTGTTTGAATCAGCTCGAGCATTTCTGCCTGAAGTGCAATGTTCGTTCCAGGAGCAATACGGGAACACTTCGGAAACTACAAATGCGCTTTCTACTTCACTGGCTCTTGCATGATTTTGTCTGCGCTGGTGCTGGCGCTAATACCTCTATGGGCGAAAAAGCAGCCGCAGGCTCCAGCTACTAGCTTCCTTTCTATAGATCCATCGCAGTTAGAGGTGATAGCAGACAAAAAGTCCATGGCAGGTGACCAGCCGGAACAGGACCTGAGCATTTTTGATTGGTTCAGAGATCAACTGCGGAAATACAGAAAAGGTACGCATGCAACGCATTTGATCTCAAAGCACATACAACGTGAAGATTGTTGTTCCCTTTGCAGACAAATGTATTTTCTCTAGGTCGTATTAATGAGTTCAAACCAGGGCTGTGGTGTCGGAGTCGAGGAGTCGGAGTCGGAAGGATTTTCAACCTGAGGAGTCGGAGTCGTAGAAAATTTTAACGACTCCGACTCCGGGCAGACCTTTT
>JGI24159J19872_10008666_pt1 | contig 13323 bp, 11 predicted proteins | sample Ectturendosymbi4_FD_19872 | JGI IMG/M metagenome (IMG submission 19872) | reverse complement strand
ACGATATCAGCTCTTGCAGAGGGCGACTCATTTGGACAAGCCAAACAGTATCTCCCCTGGACAAGCCACTTTTTAGCGGGCTCAAGCTGAAACTGGCCCTTTTCAGAGGTTTCCAGCAACAGCACTCCTTCTGGTCTACGGAAACATGAGACCATCGGGAGGCAGAGCCTTTGAAAACTCAAGCTGAGGCTGGCCCATTTCAGAGGTTTCCAGCAACAGCACTCCTTCTGGCATTTGGAAACATGACACCATCGGGAGGCAGAGCCTTCAAGTTTATTCTCCGATAGCTGACCAAGGCGGGGCAGACTAGCAGAGAGAGAACAAAGTCAATTGGTGTTAGACCGAGTTCTGAATAAGGCTTGTAAATCTGGCCCTTTTTATGCTAACTCTGACCAATCACATTTGATTTCTAATTGTCGTACATGATTGACGTGCATCCGTTGGCTAGACAACGGATACAACTCAGATCCTGATTGGTACAAGCTTTTGCGTGGGCGTTTCCGGTCTTGTCTGTATTGTCATACTTGTTTATCAGTCTCGTTTGTCAGTCGACTCAGCAGGTCGCATTCGCTTCTGGCATTCTTCGCAGTTCTTGGTTTCCGGATTTCCCTATTTAATTTTACAGTATATTTAGCTTTTCTTTCATTGTGACCCTTGGCTTATTGTTGACATTCTTCATGCTTGATTGTTTTCGAATTTCTTTGATTGAAGTTACTGTATTTTCAGCCTTTCAGTAGCTGTACATCAGTCTTCCAGTAACTGCACAATCTAGCAGTTGTTCGGTAGTTTTATACTTTAGTTTCCAGCTTGCCCTTCAAGTTCGGTTGTTGTGACTTTAAGTTCTTTTACATGTAGAGAACAATGTAATTGTTCTGCTACACGGCCGCAAATATCATTATCGAAGGCCGAAGATTGTGCACCGTTGTTATATGTGAAACACATGGTACCACGGATTTGTTGTATTTTCCATGACAACCGCAAAGTGTACAGTGCTTGCAAGGCCCTGATACACCTTTGATTTGTTTCTTTCTCTTTTCTAGAAGCAAGGCGCTCGTAGTTTGAAAGTTTTGCCCCGTTGTTATAGACCTTTTGAAGGTGATCATTGCTCTCGTAATTAAGTGTCTTTCTCTCTTTATTTGTGTTACCGGGTTGGGAAAGACGCAACCCAAACCTGTTGGTCATCTTTCTTGTCGCATCTTTTAGGCGTAGTCTTTCTTCCCAATTTGATGCCATTGCTGTCAAGTCATTTGTTATGTCCAAAGAGAAGTTTGAACTGATCGCTGTTTCTTTGAGTCGATTTAATCTGCTGAAGTTGTTTGGTAGTCTGTAAAAAAGACTAAATCACATCAAAGCACTGACTAATCAAGCAGATACCCAGTTGGCTTATAGACAGTAACAAAGCAACTGTCCAAGTCTGGTTGAAAAGAAATGGGCGACTTGCGTCGGCATCAGTTAGCAATACTAGATTTCAATTAATAATTTTATAAATTTCTTTCGAAATGTGGTCTTGTGGATTAATTCCGATCAATATCGTTTTTTAGGTAATAAGATGACCAATTAAGGTAACTGTTGAACATTAATTAGGCAATTGTGGTAATCTGCCAGTTGGGTAAAAGAACTGAAGATTGAACCTTGTTTTGATATGAAGTTAGACGTGCATTCATTTAGACCTTTAACTTGATAATTGAAGTCAATTATCAGATTTAATGTTTATTCAGTTTGTATATTTGTAATCAGTTGCTAGTAGGTGATTTTCTGTTGCTTTAGTGAAAACTCACATTAGAAATAAAATAATTTTGCAGGGAGGGCGTAAGTTTGTTTACATACTCGAGTTCATCTTTTATTAGAAGTTTTCCTAGGTGGGGGTTTAATAAATTTGATTAGGTTGACAAGGCGATCATTAAAAATTAGCTGTGTAGGACAATAACTGCTTGCATCGCATCACTGACCATTGTGATAATCTGTAAATGACTAACGTGTATCAGGCGATGTTTCAGTGNGAAACTTTGTCGAAGAGATGCCAACAACATCCATGGAACAGGTTTGATAGATACTTCATCAGCGCAATGGCCAGGCTAACTCTGATAAACGGACAAACTTCGTGCTCCCTTTAAGAGGGCAAAACCTTTGACTTTGTCCAGTCATAACGTGCCGACCGATAGAGCTAGAGAGCTGTTCAAACTTTCTAAAGAAGCAGAAAGACTTCTAGGTTTGTTTAAAAAAATGCGGTCACTTCTGGGTTTGAACATATTTTGGTGTGACGTCACGACTTGGGAAGATTGAGGGATTTTTGGATGACGTAATCAGGGCCTGAGAAAAAAGTTCAAGTTACAATATAACCAACTCTGTAATTACGAAAAATTGTGTGTGGTATCGGTGCGTCACGCACCATATAAGAAGGAAACAAAAACTTGATNTCNAGACATTTCAAGCTAAGGGAGAAACTTCCAAGAGAAAAAGCGTCCAGTAGCAAACTGCGGCCGCCCGCTCCCGTAGCATGTGTGCATTAACAGCCGCAGGGCACTCGCAGAATGGCGCAACGGTGCGGCACGGGCTTTCCTCTGACCATGTGTGCATCCGCCTTAAGTCGCACGCAATGATGAAAAATGAAAATGTAAAGCGCAATTAAGATGTGCAACTCTCAATGTCCGCAGTTACTATCGGGTGAAATATTCTCTAACTTACATAGAACGTACTACATAGACATTTTTTTGACAGAAGTGACTTATCATGTTTAAAAAAACGTAAAGCGCCCTTGCAAGTAAACTGCACCAAATGATGAAAAAATAAACACAAACCACGGCTACAATGGAATAAATGCTGTATGCAGGTACAGTACGTAAACGTGAGGTAATCACTCTGTGCTGCTCTCACTTGCAGTAACTAACTGCATCAGTTATGTACAGTAGGTTTAAAAACATTATCAACAACTTTGGATTCTGCTGCATCGTCTTCGCGACTCTCACACTTGTGTGCGAGCTTCTTGTACATGCCACTGTTGAATCTTTTGATCCTGCTAAAGGCAGACCCCACGAGAGGGGGAGCAGCCAGTGCACTGCACCAGGGCCTATTAGAGTCTAGGGGGCCCATGAACCTCATAGTTCAAAATTGAAATGGGCAATTATGCATAAAGTTTTTATTGTTATAATTTCATTTATACAGTCTTGAGCGAATCCATTGAATAAAGTTGTTGTTTCAGTCGTTATAGAATGTATCGTTACTACCTTTGGTGTGCGTTTGGAAATATCTCAATTGCTGCTGTATCAGTCTTAGCCCAATGCACTAAGTAGTGCGTGATGTGACAGAACAGTCGAAAAAATGTTTTACGACGAACGCATAAGACTTTAGTCAGCTCAAGAGAGTTACAGAATGAAGCCAGTTCTTGCTGTTGCGTGTAGCTGAGAGTCATAAATGTCAGAATTTTTGTGATTTGTTATGACAGATATCACACCTGGGAAGGAAGCGGAGTCGCATTGTTACTTTTGTGAAATACTGCGACTATACCCAAACAGCCACTGCAAATTGGAAAAAGTATGTAAAGAAGACGAGCTTTGGTTTATAGAAGGATTTGATGCGTGCTGGAGTTCGCATAAGCTCAAGTACAGTGTGACGCCTCATGCTGGAGGCTTTCGAATAGGCTACGAAATCGCTAGAAAAATAACTTCTTACTCTAATATTAAAAAGAAAACATTAGAATGGGCAAAAACAGACTGCAGAAGACTGGAAAAAGTGCTGTTTTCAGATGAAAGTCATTCTGTCATTCATGGGAAGCACAACAGATTTGTCAGGAACAGGAAGGGTGAGCAGTTACGTCCTGCCCTTTTCAACCTTTTCAATGAGGTAGTAAAATACCCTTGAAAGATGTTCTGGAGCAGTTTTGGCTTTTCTCGAGTAGATTCACTTTTGCCAATTGAATTTGTGATGACATCAGACAAATACATTGACGTAATTGAAAGAAATGTCATTGCAGATATGAGAAGGGCATTTCCTGATGGTGAAGGAACATTCCAACAGGATCTTTCCCCATGTCTTTCATCTAAAAAAGGACAATTTTTAGGCAACACAAATTAAATTTGTTAGATTAGCCTGGAAACTCAACAGATATTAACCCCATTGAGAATGTGTGATTAATAACAAAATCTCGATTACAAAAATTGGATTGCGCCACCATGAACAAGCTAATAGTGGCCATTATTCAGGTATGGTATCGGTACAGTAAATCAAAGAAAACTACCAAAAACTGGTGGAATCCATGCCAAAGCGAGTAACTTAAATACTTCTCCTGCTGTATTACTGCATCGGGGTTGTAGAATTATTAAAATTTATTTGCTAATGAGAATTGCTATAGCCTCAACTATGTGATGTATTGTAGTGGAATTTTTGCAAAGCAACTATGTTATGTTGATTCTTTGTGGATTACCTTTCTAGGATTTTTTGAAGTATAGACCCTCTACATACTTGGAATTAAAGCGATGTGCCTAGTGGTAATTACATTGTCTAAATCAGAGTTGCATATCAAAACTATAATGCGAAAATGAATTCAAAACGAGGCTACTCTGCTCGTGAGATGCGTTTTTGGTAAATTAGTTTGTAAGCGTAATATATGTGTTAGGTTAAATGATTCAAAACTATAAAATTGTCCAAGATGTTTTTTTAAAGAAAAGTATGCCCATTTTGGTTGACAGCAATTTATACTTTAATAAAAGTGCATTGTATTTTTTGTGTCATTTACCTATGCGTTATCCTTGCGTTTCGTTAAACAGAGATGTGTACCTAAACCCATGATGTTAGGTTGCATAATGAAAAATAATTATCCTGATATGACGTTATCTTTGAAAAAGTTGGTTGTAAAAATGGCAGTGAATTTATGTGCAGCAAGAAAATTGGTGATGTTCGTTCTTATGCTTACAGTTGGATTTATATTGGTTTGTTCCTGGAAAATTTTCAACTCACATGTTCTGGTGAACTACTTAGAACAGTATGAATGGAGAAACGGAAACAAGCATCAACTGTCAGGGTTCCCCCACTCTACCTCTGGCGCTAAGCGAAGCAAAGTTTTCCCCTCCTCCGCTACAAAGAAAGAGTCGCTTGAATCTTCGTTGCCACAAACCTGGAAAAAGACTTCGAACGGTTCAAAAAACAGCACAGTGGAAAGTAATCAAAAAAACAAAACCAACCGTGAACTTCAATTAATGGGTGACAGGCAGCGATGTGTGTTTGAGACATCACGCACGTATAATAAGGGTAAAGTGGAGTCGCCTCAGATCTTACTCAATCCAGACAGATTTTTATACCCAGGCCTTGTTTGGGGACCAGGAAACCAGATGGTAGGCCTTTGGCAATCAATGTACCTTGCCATTCGGCTTAACAGGTAAGGGGTCCCCTGGATTACTATTGTTCGATTTGCGTCACGTTAATACTAACGTCGGGTGTGGCAGAACCGGTGGTCAAAAAAATGCTTTCCTTCAACTGCAGTTTATCACAAAAACTACACTGAAAATATAAGTCTCACTGAGCAGTTTGAGCACTAACAAAGTTACTTTTCTCTAATATCATACGATTTTTGATGAAAAGTAAAGTAGACCAAATATAGCGAAGGTGTCATATATGCCTGAACTGAATTACTCATAAAAAAATTATGGGCGCGAAGAACTTCTCCTTTTGTATAGTGCTAACAAGACCGTAGAAGCATGCACTGAGTGAGTTTCAGCTTTTTACAACCACCTGGCGCATAACACCCTCTAACCATAAGGTCGGGTCAGCGTGATTTCATCACCTCACACCAACGTCGGGTCTGCTGGACCCGAAACCACTACCTTTGCAAAATCGATGAAAATCGTGCACGACCTCACGCGCACCTACTAACTGGTCACACAAAAAATGAAGCTACTGAAGAGTTGAAAACGCACCGACGCGCACTTACGTGGTTTCACGCGAGTGACCTCATTTGACCCTGGGTCTGCCAGACCCACGATAGTATTCCAGGGTTGAAGTATTTTTTCAGCACTCTAATATATTTTTTATCAATGCATAATGTGGCAGTTGCGTGACGTTTTAACAAAGCCCCTAACAATTTGGCAAAGCCAGAATATTTATTGTGTTAACTGCACTTGTTTCACCAAAACGTCTAAAGTTGCCATAAGGCACGTGCAAAATTGAAAGTTGTGACCATGCTCGGTAAAAGTAATGTGCTTCTTATTTTTTATTAATGCGTGGAACTTACAGACATCTATTGTATGCATGAAAACCCCTTGAATCTGTGTACGTTTGTTTCATTGTTTTGACTGAAACGACAGCGCAGTAAAATCCTTGGATGTACCTGCTATAAAAGCTTGACAGAAAACTTCGCAATCGCTGGCATATCGACCTGCTTAGACATAATTTCCAGGTCAGCGAGATTTTTGTGGTAGGCCTAACATGAAATGTCGTTTGATTCTGAACTTTTTTATATGATAATAATTATCTGAATTGTTTAGGACACTGGTATTACCGCTGTTTGAATCTCACTTTACAACGGGTGGCGGTTCAGTTCTTCCAGAACATCGCATTGACGTTCAAAAAATTCATAGTTTCATGTCCAGCATTTCTATTGATCATTTTCGAAACATTTGCAAAGGAAGCTTTGACGTTGCTCTGCAGGTACTTTTTTAACTTAGCCATCAACTTTCGCAACCGTTCATGAACGCACGATCAGAGACTTAAAAGTTGCCAAGCGGAATGCTCAACCAAACGGCTACATTTTTAGAAAGGAACCATTTCTTACTGCATTGAAAACCATGATGTATTCCCGGATATTTCGCTGAATAAACAGTGTAATTTCATATTAAAATTGTGCATTAGCACGAATCGTGTACTTATTTAGCATAATGACATTTTGTGAACATTTTTAGTTTTGGGAGTTTCTACAGCAATCCATACTAAACCCTCTACAGTACATTGGTGTCTGAGGCACATAGATCGTAATTTTGCAAATAAGGGAAAGTTGTTTTGCCAACAAATCACCTTTATTCTTTGTTTTAACTCACTTTGACCATGAAATTTCTGCTGTTTTGTCCGGTGATAATGTTTTTTAACATGAATAATAATGTTTTTTAACATACTTTTTGGTTTTCGTAGCAATATGTTTTTAACACAACCTGCATTGGAGGGATAATATCTTTCAGGAGGGCAATCAATAATTTTCTCGCTGCGAAAAAACTTGTGGGAGGGCAAAACGTAACAAAACTTGTTATGCTTAACGAAGTAGTAAAGAATGTCGTGACAACATTCATAGATCAGTGGTTTTCGACCGGTAATCCATGACGCTGTAGCCATTGGGCCATAGAGTTTCGCATAAATCAGAATGAAAACATTATGAGGCGTGTATAATGATGTCATAATAATAATGAAAAATACACAAATAGCAAAAAAATATGTCCTGCGCATTACAGGCATTACTCCTACTTAACCATGCCGGCTGAAGATGTATTTACGAGAATTGCTATGGCATAGCATTGTAATTGTTATAGCACAGCAGATAATCCTCAGCTAAAGTTATAGAAGTGTTAAATCTATGAGAGTATGAGCTTTGGGCAACCACCAATATCTTTCTTAGTTGAGTGGGCCATGAGCGGAGAAAAATTTTGAAAACTTCTGCCGTAGATAATTGTCCCTGCAAAATTTTGAGCTAATTAAAATATTATTGTCAATGCTGGACATTATGGTTTCTCAGAGGAGACGCAGATCTGAAAATAAAATTTATTCCATAGATGATGAAGTTTTATGTGCGTGAAAATATGTTTACATTTTCATCGCTCATCGTCAATCGCGAATTTCGCGTCAGGCTACACCAGGCGCTAATACAGGATAATGTGCTTGGCCAAATGTACGAAATTGCGTGGACCTGGTCGGGCTTTCTTAGGATTTTAGATTGGAAACTTCGCGTCACTTTGCAGCGTTGGCTGAAACATCAATCGAATGCCATGTTTATACAGATATTGGAAATCGCGCATTAAATCATTCTTTTGCTTTTAGTTCTTATTGTTTCCAAGTGCAACGTCGTTCATCTTGGTTAAAGCGGATATATGTTTAACAAAATGAATACCAAGCAGATTGCGCGCTGGTTGGCAAGGGGAAACACTTCACAGATGACTACAGGCGTTTCGTCAGCAGCACTAAACTTCTGCTCTTTTCCATGGGAAATTTCCCGAAATTGTGTCAGACTATTTAAAATTTTAACAAAAGTAAAGAAAATTCTTTCATGAAACCAATGATTTTGAAACAAGAAGCATTTTACAGAACTCATTGCATTTGGCTTGCAGTAACGCTAGTTTGACCCTCTCTTTTCTAAATGCAAGTAAATCTAAATGTAGCGTTCCTGTAGATTTTAACAAAATTAACAAAAAATTTGCCGGCTTCCGTCACGGAAGCGTTTACTTCTTTACGGTTTATCAGTGGTTTGCAACTTGCCGACGTATTACTCCTCATGTGCATGAAATCAAACAAAGCACTGCAGAAAAAATATTCACGGATTTATATTTAATGCGATTAGCTTGCTTGTTGTACAAAAAATGCGGTGTTATGTTTGAAACGGCTGAGCGCATTTCTCTTTCGACGCTTATCTTTGAACAATACCTTGTTTTATTACTGCAATAGCGGACAAGCCGGCTTCGCACAAGTACGAAGAAGCAAAAGTGGGATTGAAATCTAGAGAGCTTCTTTATATGCAAAATAGATCTAAGCTGCATATAAGTTTGCGACGCCCTTGCCATGTCAAAACGACGCACCAAGGTTAAGTAGAACACGCAATATTTCAGATAGTTGCAACAAAAAAGGGTGTTTGTGGCAGAAAATGGAACAATAATATCGTTCATGATGTTTCATGAAGAAACGTTATAGCGCAATACATAGGCTCTCTTTTCTAGTGTAGTGATTGCCCCATGACTGCACTTGCAGTAACGTCAGTCCAAGGCCTCTCCTACACAAATGTGTCCACAGAAACGCCGTTCCATGATATCCGTGATATGGTAAAAGTTGCTGTGTTAATGGAGCGGCTAGACTGTCTAACGGTACAATTGCGACAGTTACGAACATGAAATGCTCAAAAACAAACAACCGTCGGGCGCGTCACTATATACCGCCCGCTCGCGCTTTAGGCAGAGGATCACGTTCGAAAACTTCGCGCCCGTTTCCCCACAAACTATCCACAGCTGGACTCCCAACGTTGCGCCCGTTACGCATCTGGGGAGGCGAATGTGGAGTGGACATCCAGGGTGCTTCTAATCTGGGAGACTTGAAAGCCATGCGTCAACGGCAGTCAAGCTAGTAATCGGAAACTGGAACAACATTTCGCTCACAGGGCAAGAACACGAACTAACCGAGGACGTCAAACGGTATCCCCTGGATGTTGTTGGCATCTTGTCGTCCAAATCTCGTAGTTCTAACACTGTTGAACTGGAAGATGGTGGAATCTCTGCTGCTCCGGCGTTGAGCCAGCACAGTTTGTCTAGGCTGGAGTGGGGCCCTCAGCTGGCAAGTTGCGTTGATGAATGCATCCCACTAGGGTGAAGCATGCGCATGTTAAAGTTGAAGCTATTGGGCCGCTCCCCGTGTTGATAAAGGTATACTGACCAAACTCAAGTGTACTGTACCCGGATTCGTGGAAGAAATAAGTGATGCCTTGCGAAGAATTGGAGCCAACGAACCCACGTTCCATTTAGGAGACTTCAAAAGCACAATTTTAGAACGATTCCGGGGTATGGAGGGGTGTAATCGGTGACCTTGACGTTAATGATAACGGAAGGCTCCTGCTGCAACTGTGCTGTAATAACACACTGTGCATCATGAACAGTTTCTTCCAACACGAATTTGCACAAGTTTACCTGTTGCAGAGACTCCTTGTATCAACGGTCACTCATTGGTTTCTGCATAGTTTCGGCTGAGTTGTTCCGTTCAGCGTTGGACGTTCATGTCAAAATTGGTGCAGAACTGTCGACCGATCACTGCCTGGTGATCTGCAACTTTCAGCTGAATAGGCCACCAGGGGTCAGACAAACGTGCAGGACCAGGAAATCTTACCGAATAAAGTGGGAGGCCCTGCTCGATAAAGATTTAAGAAAGACGTATCTTGGTTGTTCCAAGACCTTCCAGAATGCACAGCGTAAGTGGAGGTGGAGTGGCAGCTGTTCAAAGAAACTGTAGCTTCATCATTTCGATTCCTCCTGGCGCTGCTGCCCCCACGGCCTTTGAGAAGAAAAGCGGACATGAAAATGAATGAATGAGCAACGAAGCAACGTAGATCCAAGCAGCAGTATTTTATTAATCATCATTTTTGCTTGGAATCTGACATTATTTCATATTTTTAACAAAAAGATTTGAAACACCGATCAAATCTCAGCATAGCAACACGGTGCCTATCTTGTCTTACACCGTCCAAATTATTGAAGATATATAGCACAATGGTTCTGGTTCGCTCGCTTTGAAACGCAAGTTGGGCCAGATCTATTGGGTTTAAGGAAAACACCCCGATAAAGTCGCACCGACATGTTTTCATTAGCAAAAAGTTGTCAAACCCTTATGACATCATCAGAAACAAACGTCATGGAAGCTTTGGCCAAAGATAGTTTTCACTGTTGAATCAAGTTCTTAGGCTCACTCTGTTAGATGTTGAAAAAGAAACTCAACGTCTTTGGTTGTTTCATTGTGATACTTGACGGCGTTACAAGAACTTAAGGCCGAACTACACTGAGGACGAACGAGGAGTTGCCAGGCGCAATCTTTTGTTTGCTTTATTGCGTCGGGTAATTCGGCGCCGTGCACGGCTCGGCAACTTCTGGCCCATCCTCAATGTAGATTGGCCTTTACTTGCACATCTATCCTAGATGTGCAAACCAAGTCTGATTTTAGCATTGAAGCGCCAGGTTTACACCAGGAAAGTCGACTTTCGTAAAAACTCATCTCACTGAAAATTTGTGCATATTACTTGCAACCGTGCAAAGTAGTTGTTTTGGTGGCAGAGCTTCATGTCCGCAGTTTATGTATCATACGTTTGAAATCTTTTGAAAAGCTGAAAGACCTGACAAATTGAGCAAGCTCGGTCAAGTTTTCAAAGCGAAAACCCAGAAAAACCTTGTTATTTTTGAAATCACGTTTTTGTGCATGCGACTTTCACAGTACATTTTGCACTTCTGCGATATAAAGTTGTTCAAGAAGGTAAAAATTTGCGTTCTATATCTTTAAAAGTAATTTTTACACTTATATTAATTTTAAAGGACATGTTACAAAACGGATTGTGTTCATGTGCAAACGATGTTTTATTTTTGCAAGCATTCTTCAGTTGCTTCGACCAACTCCAACCCCGTGTTTCCAAATGATTGACAATGACCATGAATTTCGTTTTTTGCAGGCATGGCTGACAAATGTAAATGTCGTACGGAGATTCGAAAAAAACACAGGTATGGAAATCCTTTATTCCAACTCAACGCGAACACATCGTGCAACCACGTTGAGATTGACTGGCTCAAAGCTTAAGAAACCACCCAGCATTCCAACGCTGCCTCCTGAGGAGTACATACTTACCTAGGATCCATGGCTTAGGAGCGACGGTAACTCGCTTGGGAAAGCCTACAACACCACAGCCCGCTGCGCAATTTATGTTGCACCATTCAACTCTATCCGGGTAGGTGTGGCCGGTGGAGTAGCTGTCCCACTTCCGTCTCCTGCAGTGGACCCCAGAGCTGTCCCTGATTCCGTGTTGATGTCAGCAATAGTGCATGCAGTCACGTATCCCACAGAGTGTCGTGGCAACTGCGCGACTTTATGCAGATCTTGTTTTCGGAGGAGAAAGGTTTGTTGCTGTTCACTGGAGATACGATAACGGCGACTGGGGAAAGGACAGATGTGCAGCAGGCGCGAAGAACAAGTACACGGCGATGTGTAATGACCTTAAGCAAATTGAACCAGTAGATGTCGCTAAAGGGATAGAAAAGGCTTTGCAAAAATTAGGGGTCATTTCGAATGGACGTAGTGTGGGTGTTTACATTGCGGCACCACCGGCACTTCATCATTTCAGATCAAAAATTTATGAGGAGATGCTAACTGGTAAGGACCAGTTGAAACCTGTGCGAAAAAACCTCACCTCGTTTATTGATGAGCAACTTATAGCTTGTAGGCAACGGCCTAATGGCTGAATAAAGGGGAATTGGTATCGGCTGTCGAGATGGAGCTCATAAAACTGAGCAGTTGGTTCTTTCATTCTCCAGGATCAACATGGTCAAGCAACGTGCTTCCATTTAGAGTCGAATCAACTGAGAAGGGAAATCAGCGGAATTTTGAAGCATCGATTTTTGACGTAGCTAAGATTCAGATGAAGAAAAGAACGTACACCAATTGATTCATCTTGGAAGCATTCCATCGACAGTACTGGCTGCATTTATTGTGTACTGCTGTACTGCAACGGCCAACTAAGCAATCTTGGAAATAGTGCTGTAGGCTGTAAAAATTTCATACCATACACACAACAGACAAGGATCGAATGAAAGGTTATTTTTTCAAGAGCTTTGAAGCAAAGTTTAAATAGAAAACTTTAAAAGTAAAACGCACTGGAATTACCTAAAAACCTGGTATAAATTGCTAATAAACAACACACTTATATGCAATGCTGCTTGAACTCTAGAGTGGTAAACAGGCTGAAGTATGACTTCTTTACCATCTTGCACAGGGGTCTATAAACTTTTTTGCCAGAGGGCCACATAAGCTACTGTACCGCAGTTCGGGGGTCGGACATCTTACATAATGTGATTGTTCGAAATAAGTTACATTCTACCAAATCAACAAATCTTTCGTGAATATATTATTTTTTCATTATTGACAAAATGTCTGTGCAGCCGGATGAAATGCCCTCACAGGTCGGATAGAATGTCTTCGCAGGCAGGATTTGGCCCGCGGGCCGTAGTTTGGAGACCCCTGATCTAGCACAATGCAATTTCAACCCGGCATTCTTAAACTTTATTGTTAACATTTATTTGGGTACTTGTTTTTCACCGTAATATATAGAGCGTGTTTGAATGAAAACATTAAGAACAAAGTCAAAAAACAGCTGTCTTCTGTTGATAATTCACACATTATTCAGTGATGCATTGGTTGCACGTGTAGATATTACCTACTCTTTGGCTTGCATCTGAAAGTACAGTATTCACGTTCTGAGGAACTTTGATTAATTCTGTGCAGTTGTTAGATTTAAAGTACTTGTTTGTGCCGATCAATCGAGAAAAACAGGCACAATCATTTGTGAAAAACATACATGTGTGCAAAATAGCTAAGGGAATCCGCGGGCTGAGAGTGACA
>JGI24159J19872_10008665_pt1 | contig 13324 bp, 6 predicted proteins | sample Ectturendosymbi4_FD_19872 | JGI IMG/M metagenome (IMG submission 19872) | reverse complement strand
AATTAACAAGCAAAAAGTATGTAAAAACAATTAATCTCCTTGCGAAGGTAATAAAATTTTTGTAAAATATCAAGCTCAAGGGGGGGGTTAACCCCAACCCCCCCTTGCGTACGCCCTTGGTTAAGACTGATATGCTTCAGTGTTACGTTTTTCCCAGCCTTCCAGGACTGCTAAATTGGTGATTGTTGTGAAGGCTGCTGAGATCAGTTGGAATGTGCTTTTTTCGGGTTCAGTTTTAAAAGTTTATATCACACATGTTTTTTCTGTATCATGCTGAAGTAGCTAAACGAATGAAGATTTCCTCAGTTCTTCAGCTGCGTCAGCTTGTTCGAGCCGCGGCTGGGTTCTTAATGTTAATCACTGGTGTTGATATAGCGCCGCCAGTTCCAGACGTCTGGCAGTAGTTACTGGTGCTGTTTCGTCGATATGGTGTTACTCTATTTCCGATTGGCCATTCGTGATGACTGCTCCACACTTTGGCCACATCGACTCCACAGCATTGCACGTCTGCAACAGTAGCAGTATGCCATGCGTCCATTGCCGTCAAAAATTCGGGGAAGCGACATTGCCCTTCGCCCTCACTGGCTACAGCCCTGATTGTACATGCGTAAGCTAAAACGGTGTTTCTTCTTGCTTGTAGTCTGCTGTTTAGATGTCATAAATTAGCGCTTAACAGTGCGTAGTAATGATAGTGACAATGTTGTACAACTTAATTTACCATATATCTTCGAATAACAATGCTCAATGACAGATTCTCCATGCCGCTTCTTTTTTGTTGGATGATACTTTTGCCCTTTCTCACTGCTACTGATGAAGACGCAAGTTCTCTTTGTAAGTTGCTTTGGAAGCATTTGTGTGATGCTATACCTAAGTTTACGTGAAATGAAGGTGCTTTGAGCATTTATGCTTAATGAGCTATTACCAGGCGCGTAGCCAGAAATTTTGATACGGGGGTAAGCAAGAACCAGGTCTCAACATTTAAAACGTCCATTGTTTTGAAAGCATCATCCATAAAATGTGTTTTTTTTCTGGTACTCCTTTTTCTGATAATTCTGTTGCGATTTAAGGCGGCAAATAGAAAGTCTGCTTTAATTGAATTAAAAAAATTTAAAAATTTGTTTTTAGTAAATTTCCAAATTTCTACTTGAATGAAAGTCATCATTTTCTCGTAAAACGTTCCTACGAAAGCGTTTGTGAAAATCTTGATGCCATTAAGAGTAAGATCTGCATTATGCTTTTTTCAGCCAATATTGCAGTTGAGCAAGGAGTCATCATGGCCGTCATTGTGACTGCGATTTTTTAAGTCTACATGAAAAATGTTTAGATCTTACGTCATTAAACGCTATGAAATGAGACTGTGGTAGCATTTTTGTACGCTACTTGCACTAGGCCTGCTTCGCATGAATGATTAGGTATTTATCTATCTAGGTTTTCAGAGTTAACAATAAAATTCACAAATATTATAAAGGCAATTTTTTTAATTGGGGAAAGTTATAGATTCTCCCTAAACAAACTTGCGTATGTTTGACCCATTCAGTCTACGCAACGTGTGAAAACGGTTGTGTATTTGCGAAAACGAAGCCACAATCGATTATTACCACGGCTCTGCAATAAGTTAAGAACGAGGCCTACTTGTCGCCGCAGCCTAACACAACGGCTGGTAAGTTGATCTAGACCAGCGGTTCCCAAAGTATGAGTCAAAACCCAATGAAGGGTGGAGAAGGGTCATAAAAATAGGTCACGCAGAGGCGATCGAAACCGGATTAGTAGATTTTCAACGTTACCACTGCTTGTCTGTCTGTAGCGTAGAGACTTGAGACAAGAGTAGATTGCTGACATTAAAAAAAACTTAGCAACTTGCTGCCAAAAATCATACACACAATCAGTATGTTTTTCATATGTTGTTTGAGGCATGGGTCACGAGGTTTTCACCAAACTCAAATTTGGGCCGTGCTCAAAAAAGCCTGGGAACTAAGCGGTTGAAGTCTTTCTTTGAATCCATTAATGCTTGAATAAAAAAATCCAATCGACTAGGAAAGAATTCAATTTAGTTTCATTTTGGTCACATGCGCTTTATCGTGAAAACAGATTGCAAGCTCTCGGTAAGTAAATGGCAGTATCAATGGCCTCAACACTTACAAAATAAAAAGCATCTTTCTTCTTTCGTTAGATGTTTCTGCTGATTCTTCGGGTTGCAGCTGTAGGTCTACATGCCATCACAACTAAATATCTAGAATAAATGCTATTGCTGCTAAACATTATCCATGGCCTACTTGCGTAATGAAAAAGACTTTGAAACTGGATTGCTTTTTAGCCAAGGCTTGAACTTCAAGGCATACAAAATGTATATCACCATCATATTCACGCATTAAGCTGCAAAAATGTACAAAAATAAAAATCTACGATGTTCTTTTAAACCTACGACTGATGCTGTAGTTAACGGAAAAATATACAGTGTTTGTTGCATGCCAGAGTTGTCAGAGAGGAATTTTTGAGATGGTCTTGAAATGAAGAAGTTTACATAACCATTAGGTGGGATACAGCAAGCTGGTGCGCCAGAAACAGCTGCGAAAGGCGTTACTCCTTGTTTTACTTTGGTTAGTGATTACAAGCGCGTATTTACAAGTTTGTACTTCATTATTACCAACTTCCACACGGAGCTCAGTTTAAGGTTAGCCATAGCATGAATTTTCGAAACCTTGATTATCTTGAAAATTGTTAGTGCTACTTTTCGAAACTGGGGGGGGGAATGGCCAACATTGCTCCCCCCTGGCTATGCGCCTAGTTATTACGTACTTTATCTGACGCAGTTGTGTCGCAGCAAAACAACAATCAAAAACAACAATCGAAACAGCACTTGCAGTCGTAACTCTGCTCGCAGTTTCGATTTGGTTGACCTATTAGAATTTTTTTGTTGTTTTGTGGCCGATTTTATGGTCACTGAGTTGCAGAGATTTTCGACAAACGAACAAAGCAGGAAAAAACAACTTCATTGTACACAAATATGGAAAAATTATATGTACGATTTAATTGCTCTTTTTCAACGCGAGATCTTAAAAATTGTTTTGTACGGCACGCATCGCTATGGTTGGTGTGTGTAATTCACGCGTCTCAGGCTGACGAAAGTTATTCTGTCTAAAATGATGAAGCGTGCTAACCTTACTCGGCAACAAACGTCTTCTGAATTGGAATCAAATTTTTATTCCGGCCAAAACACTGTTGATGCAAAACTGCTTGTGCACAATGGCAAAAAAAGAAAAGACCCAAGGCCGAAACCGGGTTTCGGTGAATAAGTCAACCACATCACTATCAACCGCGTTACCACAATCTTCATATATCCTTACATTATTCTGCCTAACACAGCGTTTTGTCAAAAGTGCGTGCAGAGCATCTTTTATATTGACCTAGTTTAAGATGCTGGTTTGCAGGTAAAACGGTGCTGCGTGGGTTTCGAAATGGATGAATAGGTCTTTTGTAATAAGTGAGCTTAGTTTATTTTGATAAGTTATTTGTGGTTGAGTCGAAAGTTTTTTTGAAAGATTTCTAACCTTGCTGTATCAGATTAGTCTTTCTGGCAATAGACCGAGACAACTCTACTAGACTTGCAGAACACACATGCCAAGCAACAAGGAATAGTTAATGCAGGCGAATTTATATTTATTGTCCAATTACCTTTAAAAATCTTAGACTTGCAACCTTTATTAGAAAGTTTGCATTGACCAAGTCAACTCCATCTAGAGAAAATGAAATCATTCATACGTGCCCAACGAGGTTCTTTCACAGCCCAACCATATCAAGCTAAATGAAAGCAACCAGCAGAATTTTTAGCGAAGTTTAAGTGATGTGAAGCCAAAAAAATTATTAAGCGTTGCAAACAATTAAAAGGTTTTTCACCCCGGTGCTAAATCACACGTCTTTTATTTTACCCTTAACAACTAAATGTTTATTTGTTCATCAACATTTCTCTTTAAACTGTTGCCAATTGGTTACAACAGCTAATACTTCAATCCTTTTTTCAGGATTGCAGGCTTTGTGAAACCCTGGCCTTCACCACACTTTTTGTTTTTAAAGACGTTTCAGAAAACATTTGTCCTAAATAAAAGTCAACCAATTCCGAAAACCATGCTCGACACCATTAGCGCGCATGGAGTGACTTCCGTTGCTCATTATGGTTTGAGCAAAGAAATGTTAAATGACATTGCGCTAATTTTGCAGAGCTTCTGAAGCAAAAATGGTTGCTCAAAAGAATTTAGATCGATAAGAAAAGCTAAAATATTTTAAACCACGTTGTCGCCATAAGTTTTAAATATGATGCAGAAGTTCTGGAATACTTGTACGTGCTTTATTGTTTAGTTTGCATCGCAGTTAAAGTTAGAACTAATTTGAAATGCTGAACATGCGTTTACCAATAACTTTATATTCGTTTTCATGACTTGGTTTGAGGCTAATCATCAAATGAAGTGCGTCTACATACAAGTTGAAAATGTTTAATTGCAGAAAAAGTGAGGTGATCTCACTCTCTTATCGACAAAAAGACGTACGGTAGTTGTTGTTGGTTTTGAAGTATGATTTGAGAAAAAATCACGGTGAAATCAGCAATGTTTACAATGCTTGCGGTTTTTAGGCAAAATACCATGCGCTACGAATCTTACCTTTGATGTCAATGCTGCCAACAAGACCTTGAGTTGGTGCTTTCCAACTGACGTCAAGACAAATGACGTAAAGCAATCGCCTCTCTTTACAGCTCGTTATAGAGCGCTAGTGCGGTAAGTCTTCGTGAAATTCCTACGTAAAATAGTTGTATTCGTAACAAAGCGTTGCGGTTTCGAGATTTAGCCACATTGCTTACAGCAATCGTTTTCACTGTTGCTTTTTGCATCAATCAATTTCCAAGTAAATGGTTTGAGCCAGTCAGTTTCCATGCCTTGTCCGGAATTTCAACTTAGGTCGAAAGTACGTGGCCTTGGACAGGGAATCGACAATAAGAGACTGAGTTTGATTTGAAATATGATCTGCCAAGGATTGGTTTCGGTCTTGTACTTGAATCCAAATTGTTTGCAATAAAAGACTGTTGTTACTGCCATTAACCAATACTGCCAAGGTATGCCCACTATAGTCCTGCAATCTCCTGGTCATTTATTTGTACAAATTTCTAAATTTTCCATTTTTGCTAAGGTTCCTCGTTTGTAGGGAACACTGATAATTTCTTTAGCTTCTTCTGGGGACTGCACGTCAAATCCGAAGGCTGCTAATTTTTAGAAAATATTGTTTGTGTTACCATTATGAAACACTGCATATATAGTCAAAAGAGAAGATGAAAGTACAAAATGTGGTCGTGAAACTGTAAGGTATTATCTATAGCCTAATATGTTTAAACGTTAGCAAAGTTTTCTCTTCATTTCGGCCTCAAACAAATTGTAACTTTGTTTACCTGATCAAAATCGCTGCTATTGTTTTTAAAATCAAAGTGCATGTCAATAACAAATCGATCGTCTCTCACTTTTGTTCGACAGAGGTCGACCTGCAGGTCCGTGGATGGCACCGAAAGCATGTAAAGAACTGCAAACGACACAGTGCAATATTGACTTTCCCGACTTCAAGTTAGACTACAATCTGTCAGTTGAAACGAGTTTAGCAGGATGTAGAAGAGTGTGCCACTTCGAAGATATCGTGGTGTCGCTTCCTAGCTACGGTAAAGAGAAATGGATTTGCCGGGTGCGATAGTGGTCGAAAAATTCCGGTATTAAATTTACTAGATACATGAAGTTATCGATTATTGTGCAGAAATCATTGAAGATTCTCTCTGTGTCCTACACAGTGACTGGCAAGATTGTTGGATCCCCCTGTATTTCTCACTGTCTTTCCTACTTCATTCCCCCTCTCTTTAGTTCTTGCTTTCTGTTTCTTTTTTCTATATTCGTTAAAAGACAAATATATAGTTGAATGCATTCTTCTTTGTATGTTAAAAACACTTTTGCATTTTTAGTATCAGCACATATTCATTTTCGATTGGTGTGGTTTAATTTTTCCAATTTTCTATGTGCGATAAAATTCATGGCAGAATAAAATTTCATGAACATATTCATGTTTATCTCTTCGTGAGAAACAAAAATCGAACCAACTGTATGGTCAACTAGAGCGCTATATATGACCAGTGTTGTTCAAAGCTTGCAGTGAGACTGAGATGAGACATAGTCAGCATTTTCTAATATCCTGGCTTGTGCTTTACTGCTCACAGAGGTCGTTGAAGAGTTAGATCCACGTTAGAAAAGTGAAGCCAGATTTACCAATGAACTTTGCTATTTGTTTCGGTGCAACATTTTTTGACCCGTGTTACTGACCAAAGCCATCCTGTTGAAAGCAATGCAATTTTGCATTGCCTACATATGATTTATCATCTTTTTATGTTTAACCACAACTGAAAAATCGTTTTTTGTATTTAATCAGAGCTATTTCCTGCACCCAAGTTCAGCTTGTCGCAATACCAGAAAGATGTTTTACTGTTCATAGAAGAAAACTGCTATCCACCATCGGCTGTGCATGTCCAGAAATTTTTATATCAAGTACAGTCTGTTGTTTGATGATGGTTTATAGTAGTTTGCTCCTTATTATTCAGTTTGTTTAACCAGAAAATGTACTATGTTTTGCCTCTTCTTTCTATTACAAAAGCAAATAGAACTTAATATGGGAATTTCAACCCGTGAGTTTCACGATTTGTTGCTTTTTTACGGTGTATTAGATAAACAATCAAATTCAAGTCAAACTTTTTGGTAGCTCATTAATCACTGGAAGGAAATTTTCTACAACTCTAACGTCTAATGTTAATACTACCGTAAGATTCAAAATAATTTTAAGAGAATGATAAACAGTAGGTTCTTTTTATCATTTTTGTTAATAAATATGCCGTTCGTGCTGGCATGCTTTGTACTTTTTGCATTGCTTCTACAATCTACAGATTCAGATCGCACCTTTCCAAAACACGAGCAGAAACACGCAAAACATTTTTCAACCTTTGAATTCAAATGAATTCATCTTGTCTTGTCAAAGACAAAATCACAGTCAAGCTGCCAAATCGTCTACATGTTGCGTGAGGATGCGTTTTGCTGTCCTTTCATATGACAGCAGTTTCATATTACTTAAAGGAATGTGGAGTGCCTGGGAATGCCAAAAGATTTATCCTACTTCGAAGTACCGCAGGTGATATTCGCTGCTGTTTTTTCCAACATTTGTTAACTAATTTTATCTGCTGTTCAACAATTGTGATTTTTTTACCTGGATCATTTCTATATCAGCACAAAGTTCATCTGGTAATTGGATGAATATAATATCGAAACTGCCCAAGATTTCACAAAATCACGTGCACTGTTGTTTTAATTTGATAGAAATTTATAGCAAACGGAGAATGGGATATGCCAAATGTAGTAAAACAGTGTACATTCTGCTTATCGTCAATTTCTGAGTTCCTGCATCATTGGGTTGGTTTGCCGTACCCTTCACCTAAAAGACACGTCACTGGTTTGCTTCTGGTCACAGCTGACTGCTTTGCCAAAAGAAGTAAAACGAAGGTTTTTCATTCAGCACAACATGGAAGAGATAAAGTTGGACAAAAAATTCGGAGCAGCGATATCAGCAAACATAATCGCAATAATTCCTTTCTAAAATGTACTGTCCGTGAAAGATGCAACCATTGCATATCATGATGAAACAATTAGTCGCCACGGATCTTTAATATGTGTTTGTTGTTTCACTTAAAGATTGATATTGCGATATTTATTCCTTCATTCATTTTCCTCTTCATTCATTTTCATACCCGATTTTCCTCCGAGGGGCAGCATCCCTACCAGCACTTGAAACACCTCGCGATCAACAGCCATCTCAGATAGTTTTACTGGCTCCAATCAAGACGGGACCAAGTATGGTCGGAGATGTAATCGTGCCATCTGGACGGTTCTGGGCCTTGGTTTACCTCTTGGGCCAATTCTCCATGGGTGCAGTCAGCAGGACTTGCCCAGGCAATCTTTCCTGGTAGATTCTGGTCACATGGTTAAAACATAGCTGAGATCTATCTCTTTGGCAAAGTGGCTCGACATTCAGGGTTTTACGAATTTCCACAGCTGCGCACTTTGTCACGAAGTATCACGCCCTGAACTCTTCACAGAAATTCCATTTCTGCCGCTTGTACTTGAGACAATATTATTTCAGTCATTACCCAAGGTTCGAAACAGACCGATTTGAAAGCGGACTGCTTTGCGGTTGTTGAAACCTCCCGGTTTGTCACCACAGAGCGACAAAGCTCACGCAGAACTGCGTTTGCGACACAAACTTCTGAGCAGGAATACAATGACTTGNCGGTCAGTAACCGGCGGCCGTCAACACCTCGCAACACTCNACAAGCTTTTCACCAGGCATCAGGTCCAGGGGCGTACTGATGGGGTCAAGGGGAGAACAATGTCCCGGGGGCCGAATCACTGTGGGACGCCGAAAAGTCCCAACAATGTCCCATGCACTTTCTTCAATGCAGTATATTTGCTCCAGAAAGACCTTAGATTCGAACATGGGGGAGCCAAACTTGTTTCTTGCCCCGAGCGCCATCTAACCTCGATACGTCCGTGATCGGGTCATATGGTTTCTCGAGGTCGGAAAAACAAGTACAGACGTTTTTCACATGCTCCTAACATTTCTCGAAATTTTGCTGGAGAGTGAAAATTTGGTCTGTAATGCTATGGCCAGGACGAAACCCTCATTGGGTATCCTCCAGCTTTGGTTCAAATATTTCGCGGCATCTTTGTTCAGGGCACTTGGCTTACACTTTTGAAGGGTGGCTAAGAAGAAAGATGCCACGGTAGTTAGTGTATTCTCTTCTGTCTCCCTTTTTGTGTATGGGTAAGATTAACCCAGTTCGTCAATCTTTCGGTGCCCTTCCGGAACACTAGTCCACTTGACACACACGAATCAGACAAATGTAGTAAAACTCCTCTCTTCACGGCTTTGAGCATTTACGATCGGATCGCAACTTGCAGCCTTCCCAGCCCTCAGTGTATCGACATCTAGGAAAACTTCGGCTGCAGTGATATTATTTTCCTCCCTCCAATGTACGTCCTGTATATCCGATGGTGTGAGATTGACTAGGTTCAGAACATCCTTTGAAATATTCTCCATATGCTAAAGATCTCCTACTAACTGTTGAGTAAGACAACATTTTGGTGTTTGTTGGATCTAGCAATATTAGAGTTTTGCTGCAAAGACGCCAGATGGTTTGCCAGAATATTTTGTTGACTTGCCAATAATTGAAACCTGGTTTATGCCTACAATTCTCCTAAATTTGCATTCTGGATTTTTTCATCGTAAGAGCTGCTGACTTCGACCGCCTCAGCGTACCGCGTATGTAAAGAAGATTTGTATTTGTTTTTTTCTTCAGCCAGACCTTGCAGGCAACTTTCTTTTCTCGAACAACATCCTTCACCTCCTGTTTCCACCACGGGGATACTCGTTTGCCATTATCTGCCATACCGAGTCGTTTCTGTCCGCATACCCGAGTCCCGAGAAGCAGACAAAGCTGCTTTGAACAGCTGCTATCTCCACCTCCACGTCCGCTGTACCTTCCGGGAACTCATAGAACAAGGACGATACACCATCTGCGAGTCTTTTTTACATCCTTGTTCGTCAAGGCCTCCCATTGTACTCGATAGGCCGTCTTATCCCTGCACGTTTGTGTAGGCGCTGTTGGTTTTTCAAGACGTAAGTTGCAGACCATCAGGTGGTAATCGGTCGACAGTTCTGCGTCCCTGACACGAATGTCCACCGTTGATTGGAGAAGTCAGCTGAAGCTATTGTAGAAAGCAATGAGTGACTGTTGTGTTGAACCAACGAATCTCTGCGTCAGGTTTACTTGTTGCAATATATGTATCAAACACAGGGAGTGGTCTAACAACTTAAACTATACATGCACACCCTTTTTACCTGGTGCAGGAGTTCCAAAAATTTTTGCTCCTGCACCCATAAAAAAATTTGTTCTGACCTGGCACCCCATACAATTTATAAATCAAGAAATAACTTCACGTCTCTCCAAGTTAACAAAAAAACTTTCACAAGAACAACAATTCACTCCAATATGAAAGGCAGTGCACACGACTCTTTTCTTCTATTTTACGATCGATTCGCCTGATAACTATTTCCTAAGAATGATGAAATGTGGAATCCACTCGTATGCTGCGTATACTACGCTCAGACTATCCTACAATTCACACATAAAACAATGTCCGTAGTTAGTTCATCCGAGCAAAAGTTACTACAGCTCGTAAATAAGAAGAATAGATTGTAGTTCATCTAGTTACACAAAGGTTTAAACGGAACTTGTATTTTTGTCTATAATCCATTGCAAAAGAAAACAAAAAGCCGCAGGACAGTAATAAATACATTAATTTCCTGTCATTAAGACGGACGCTTGTCGCACCTACTGGAATGATGTCCTCGCATTCCCAGGGGGTGCGACCACCCTGTATGGGAACCACTGTCCCGGAGGTATCCATTCATCAACACACAACTTGCTAGATGAGGGCTTACAAGTATCCTCAACCTAGCCTGGGCAAACNTTTCTGGCTCGACACCGAAGAAGGAGAGTTTCCACCCATCGTCCAGCTCTGTAGCGTTATGAGCCACGACGCTTAGTCGAAGAGATAGTAACAACACCCAGGGAGTATCGCTTAACCTCTTCGACCCGTTTGTGCTTTTTCCTGTGAGCGAAGTGATGTTCCAGTTTCTAATCACTAGCTTATGGCAAGAATGCCGTTTAGGGGTAGCGTTTGAGTCTCCCCCAGTATAAGTCCTCTAAGCTGTGCCCATTCTCTTCCTCAGATGCGTAGCTGTAGGAGTGTGGGCCTCCAATCTGCCTAAAGTTCCAGCGCTGTCCTTGGTCACGCGCGTGACAATTGATGCGCGATGGTTTTGATTTAATTTTGCGCATTTCATATTAGTAAATGCCCAAAATTATACCTTCGGACAGACCGGTCGCTCCATTTACACAGCAGTTTTTGCTATATCAGGGTATCATGGATAGGCATTGATGTGGGCACATTTTTGTAGGAAATGCTTGGCATTGAGTCTATTGCAAGCGCAGTCATGTGGAAATCACTACACCTGTAAGGAGAGGCTGTGCATTGGATTATCACCTTCTTAGCGGGACAGTGTGGACAATGTTTTTGGTAGGATAGACCTAGACATTTGAAAGCAATTATTAAGAAAATGGTTGATTACCAATGACTTGACTGCATCATGTTAAAATAATCTTTAAACATAAGATAACACGGAATAACTAAATGCTTTCCACAAATTCCCGATTTTTTCAGAAACACAGAAATGCTTGTTGCGGTTGCAGCACTCCTTGGGTCTTGCTTTTTGATTGGACTAAGCATTGCTTTATGCAAGATGTTTCAACTATACAACATGATTTACCAAAACGAGATTCCCATTCCGGAAACTTTGGTGAGTAACAAAGAAATCAGTGGAGCATGCTTTGCGGGTAATGCGAAAATACTCTCTTGCGTGCGATATGAAAAGTGAAAACATCAATTTTTTCGGGTTAAACGCCAGTAAACGTTTTGACTGTTTCTCGTTGTGTTTTATATAGTGCAATTACTCGACGTTTTTAGCCAAACGCTTATGACTTAATGATGCGTAAAACATTTTCAGCAACTTGCTATGAGACACGATGAATTTATCTGACGTCTGTCCAAGTCCGGACCCCAAAACAGCCCTGTCGCCATCGAAGAAAACAAATGCGATACAATCCATTGTTTTAACATATTGTTTAAGTAGTCGCTGGTGCGTTGTTTCGATGTTTACTTTCTTCAGCACTGTCTTTGGGTAGCAACCAAAACCTTCCGTGTGCTTCGTGGCGCCTCATGGTATTTGTACGAAGATGTATGCAAGCCAAACACGTGAAAAGTGATTACATAAAACTAGTAAAATAATAACCGCCAAATCTTTGTTCAAATTTAGTGAAAACAAACGGTTGTCAGCCTCAAGCTAAGTATCTCGCAGAAACATTTGAAATGTTGATCAAAACAATTCACTTATCTTTGTGCGCCGTTGAGAAGAGCCATCCGATTTTTTAGCCGTTTACATCGCACCTGATCTTAGAATGTCTTCTTTCTCTCTCACTGCCGGATTCATGTATGAAGTTGACTGAATGCAGTTATACTGTATTTGGTGCGCTGTTTCAGTGTTTTGCTCCTCTCTCATTGTTGACTATGTCAATCAACTAACATCTGCTTCAGGGGTGGGGAAACCTGGGTTAACATTTCATATGGCCCGCATTAGACTTTCCGTTACCCACGTTAGAGTACAACATTGCGTCAAAAGAAAGTTCCATGATAAGCAGGTGCTCAGATAGTAAGTCGCTCTTCCTCAGTTTTAATTGATTCTGCGGTGCGCCAGCGACCATCCACAATTCATGCGCCCCGTGACAAGAAATAGGTTCCGCGGCCCTGACCTACTCTGTAATGCGCTATGCCTAACCATTTTTCTGTTCTTGTGTTATTCGATTACCCTTGTAATGTGGAACGTGAGACTAACTAAATCAAACACGCAAACAAAACAATTAATCCCTCTCTTACGTGATTTTGTGACTTTTTCTTTCTTCACCTTTGTCGCGTTTCCTCAAACACCGAATAAAAAATGATTCTCAATGAAGTGTTTTGTTGAAAAACTTAACAATTTGATAAGCAAAGAGAATGTTATAGCCCTGATTTGAAAGTAAATTATCAAAAACAAGGAACAAACTTATTAATTTCATCTAAAGTTCTGCGACTTGAACCTAGAGTTGAAATAAGAAAGGTTAACCCATAAGCAATTTTTCGAGTTTTGCCTGAAGCTTTCTGAGACTTCAAATATACTTGAAGATATACATGGGTCTGACTTGGCATATTTGTGAACGAGGCTTTTATCACTGTTGTTTAATTAAACCCTAAATTGTTGTATGCCGACGTATATTTCTCACTTCATGCATTTCATGTTTAAACGTAGTTGAATCCCAGCAGAAACATTAACAAAGGAAATGTGCCATGAGAAACTTTGTACAAAGACCTTCGTTTCACTTTTCCTGCTTGATAATCCTGTTTTTGAAAAATCTGGTATTTTTCAAAAATGTTGGAAAATCATTGCGTGGATGTTGTGTTGCTGCCCGTATAAGGATCAGCTTCTCTTCTCAGCTTCTCTAAACCTTCGGCTTCTTTTCAAAGCAAGCAACACTCTTTCAAAGACATGAAGATCAAGATTGCCAGTAGTGATCGAGTGTTTTTGCCACTCGTCATCTGCAGAAGTGGCA
>JGI24159J19872_10008664_pt1 | contig 13324 bp, 6 predicted proteins | sample Ectturendosymbi4_FD_19872 | JGI IMG/M metagenome (IMG submission 19872) | reverse complement strand
ATGTTCGCTAATGGTTGGTTTACTGCATGCGATGGCTTTTATGGTGCTTCTGCTTATTGGCTGAGTCATATGAAACAATAAACCATTACCATTATAACTCGTTACTTGCAAAGTGAAGCTGATCAGTAAGAATTTAGTCAGTCCGGATAATTGGAAAAGTTTTTATAAAATTATTAAATTACCATTTTACTTCACCAACAGTATCTCATTTCCATATAATCTGGCGACTTAAATCGGTCTGCTTGAAACTCATCGTAGCAGGATGCAAATGTGCTAAACATTATAGCAACGGCGGCGGCGCCTTCCATGCGTGCGTTCTTTCCGTGTGCCACACAGGGCAGCAACTAGCTGATATTTTCGGGACGGGGGAAAATTGATTAACTTGATGTTGTACTCAGGGCCGGCCCTAGCAGATGCGGGGCCCAATGCAAGACTTAGGCGCGGGGCCCCTCTGAGCAGTGATTTTATGACGTCATCGTGTTCAGTCAACCGTGTTACGATCGTTGTAGAGCGCAGATATACAGTACAGCAATAACACGAGAATTGAGCACGTTTGCTAACGTTCGAGAGGAAATTTGTTAGTTCTGACGAGAACGTTCTTTGTTAACAATGAAATTTATATGGCGTTTCTATTGAATTCTCAAGCGCAAGGTGTATCTGGCAAAAATGAATAAACTTCCCAAACACCATGGCGTGGGGCCCCAGAGGCGCGGGACCCAATGCAGCTGCATTGGCTTAAGGCGGGCCCTGGTTGTACCTAACAACTAAACATGTGTTTAAAACTTTCGGGATTGAGGCAATTGTCAGGTTTCTCCACCACTGCCTGCGGCCCTGATGTTACATTTCTATGCTTGTGTTTCATCCGGTTAATCGTCCTAGCTCCATTAAGCATATGCTTTCCCATTACCGCCACATATCTACTGCATCTTCCTGTTCTCTCAAATATCTGTGTTGCTAAGTAACAAGCAGAAAACTCTTTGATAATATTATAATAAGTAATAAGCTCCTTATTTTATTTCAATAATAAAATAAAGATAAATCGTTCCAGAGACAATATCTGTGTTGCTTGTTGTTCCCATATGCTTTTGTCTGCTGCGGTGCGTGTGGGAGTGAAGACGTTATCCAATATAATACAATACGGCAGATAGCTCATCCCTGTCACGTTTTACACCTTTCAGATATAACTGTTCTTAGTTGCTGCCTCTTTCGTTCGAATCTTTTGCCTTGCTTTTTCTATGATGTTTTGATGGCGCTTTATTACTATAGCAGTCTTGCAGAGCTTTGCCTTGCTGATGCACCATTTCAGCGAATGCCGCAGAGTACTGACTGGCACAGTTTCTTGCAGCATGAAGTTCGCTTTTTGTTACCATGCGCACTGGTGCGAGACTTGCTCTTTTTTCTTGATTTGTAAGAGGTGTCGCTCTGATCAAGCGTTTTCATTCGAACTACATGGCCAGCAGCAGATCTCATAAACAAAGGTCGTAGCTTTAAGAAATCGCAGCTAGCACAAATTAACTGACGATCTGAAGTTGACGGTTGATTAAGCGAATCATTAACATCGCTTTGTTTCTTTACCGTGACCGCAGACTAAACTGTTTGCCGATCAGCGTCTTTTGGAACGCAATGTGACTTAATGATATCCGTGTGTAACTTTCAATCCGTGGCGATTCCCCGAATGGCATTTTATGCGTTATTACGTTTGCGATGCTTTTAACTTGCTTTTCGCAGGCAAAATGATGCAAAACTTTCAGTATGATCAACGCTATAAAATCATTTTCGCTCCAAAGCTACAGACGTTATAGCTCACAAAACACACAACGACATCTGGGTATAATCTGAACACACACAACGACATCTGGGTCCAGTCAGTGCACGCATTATAAATTTTCACTTTTAGGTGTTCAGTTCACGGGACCCCGTTATTTTTGAAAGTCTTCAGAATGTTACTGTGTATTTCATTTCCTAGCAGGACAAAGCAGTAGAAAATCTACGATCCTGTTGGAAGAGGGACTTAGAGACGGCTGGCAATTTATGAATACCTGAACTTTCCCTCTGGGCTGGCGTTTAGCAAAACGTGTAAGGATTAGCGGATGATAAGCTCTACGCTATGGCTCGTGCCTCCCCGGGAATAAATATCACCAAAACACTCGCCAATGAACATTAGTGCTTCAGGAACATGATGTCCTTCACAACTGATTGTTTGGAAACTTGTGAAGTAGGGAACAGTAAGAATGCTACCCAGGTGTAATTTTTAGACAAACTGGCACTAGAAACTAAATCAACTGCAACAATTGGTTGTGGAACATTTCAAACTATATCATTTAGCCGAAAAAAGCTGTAGGTTGCAAACGAAGGAAATTAAGGAATTACATTAAAAAATAAGAAAATCCGGAAAAATATGAAAATGCGAAAATGTGGAAAAATTATATCGAAGTATTTTGCTTTACTTTTGTCATACATTAGTTCTCTATTGGCTGATTCTAAATCAAAACGAAGCAAAACGATTTTGTGAAAAACGAAAGCAGAGTTCAGAAATGTTATTTTCCCTTCAGCTTCTTATTGTGGAATCAGCAGAACGATATAGATGTAAGCCTAAATACATATGGACGACAGTCTAATTTAAAAAAAATTATCTGTGGGTACTTCGAATGTTGTGCTGCAAAATGCATTTTAAATTAAATTCGCACTGCTTTCGGTCACTAATGGTAGCATTGTTGAAAACAATGACCATTCTACAAATTGATTTTAGATAAGATAAAGACAGCAGTGCTTACTTCAAATGACGGCAGCTAGCGGTCATTTCAACCAATTGCTTTTGCAAACAACTGGATAATTCTTGCCGTGGGGAATGATGCAACAGCATTCGTTTGTTCTAACGCTCCAGTGCATTCACGTAGCTTGGAGAGATGCCGCGCATTCACCGATGAAACTACAATGTGCTTAACAGACAAACAAAAAACTGAACGTTCAGGGTCCATGAGCAGGTGAATCGCAATACTTAAAAATTAATCATCTACTTTGGCCTGTGAGACCTGGCTCACTGACCGGCATGTGCTTCGTACGGTTCTGTTTGCACTTTGTGCTTTGTAAATGCGATAGGCACGGACACCGGTAACTCTTCTAACTGAGACAAAATACAGGGTTTTGTTTTAGATTTTAATGAATGCTAGGTGTGTATTTGAAAGAGATTATAATAAGGCAACTATCACTTGCATTCTATGAGAAGGTGAAGATGATTCCTAAGTGAAATCACATTTTTACGTGAATGCATCAACGCATGATTTGCGTGTAAAAGGCTTTCTCTGAAGACAGCGCAATTATTCTAATATATTACACAATTGTGCACACGTAGCAAATATTTTTGGAAAACCTCCTTCTTTTAAACTTTTTGTTCAACGCTTTGCACTTTTTCAAAATTTTGCCATGTAATGCAGAAAAATTATATTAGATAACTTTCCAGATGTTTCTTGATGTGTCACTTTATTTTGGGATTGTTAGTTTTCGAACTGTTTAACGCAGCAATGCATTTTCGTCGACATACAGAATATCAATCCATAAACTTTTACATTAAGTTCTACAGGCGGAGAAGGACACTACTGTTAGTTTGGCTATAACATGACAACGATTTGAACACAAAGATAACATTGTGTAAATGTGTACTGTACACCACGCAGCTGCATTTTGATAGCTCAGAAGGTTATGACCTTGGAGCTTTTTCGTCACCAAAGTCTACAGAGAGTGCATTTGCATCAGTGTATTTGAAAAAGACTGCTTATCACACATGAATCTAAATATTTCATATTAATACTGTTTGAAATTTGGAAATAAAAAGTGTGCTTCATCACGTATGGCCTAGTCCTCAACCAAGCTGATTCGGCATTTCCCTGGTGAAATCCTGCATGTTCAGGTTGAATACCTTGACATTAACCTTGTTTATACGAAAACCATTTTGTGACATGTAGACAGAGAACCTACAGCCTTTTGCATTCTGCAATATTTTGGAAACACGAACGGGAAACGAGAGTGCTCATCAACAAGCATAAAAATATAGGGATAACCGTCACATGCAGAACGTTTAAAATTGACACTGAAACGGCCTGCGGTCGTATAGCTTTAACAAAGTTCTGCAATCATGGACTTAAAATGTGTTTTTACTTCGGCGTAAGTCAGTGGCGTAACTAGAGGTTTGAGCTAGGGAGGAAACTTAGCTGAAATGGGGTCACTTGTCACTGTAGGGGACCCACTAGTCAACACTCAGAAAATTTTTTTAGAAATAATAAGGAATCCATATGTGGATGACTATACTAAAATCTAAATCACCGGAAAATACTCCACAAAAATAAAAAGAAACAGAAACTTACTGAAAACCAAAATAATACTAAAAGCGAAGTTTGAGTTAAGCAGAACACGGTTTTTATATTTAGCTTGCCAAGGAGGCAGTTCGCAGCCGCGGACTCCATCAGTTTCGCCACTTGTTTGCATGAGCAAGAAATCGAAGAGCCTGATCTGGCCAATAAGCTACGCATATTTTTGTTGGTTGCAGACTTCACTAACCGTGCCAGGTTTGTCTTTTCGTGGCCGGTGAGAGCTGTCTAGGGGTTTGCACTTGCAACAAAAAGATCAAGACAAAACCATATGATCAGCAGTAACTGTTGCCAGGTGCGTAACCGGGAGGGGCGATAGGCCCCGTACCGCTCTCAAATTTTGAACTGCAAATACTGAACCGTAGAGCAAAAATTGTCATGACCGCGTATAGTCGATTAATCATTCCACCAAGCTGTAGATAGTTGGTATTTTGCCGAACTTTCTGCGATAGAGCTGACTGATGAGTAGTGAGTAGGCCTACCATGACTTGTTGAGCGCGTCGTGCTACTGCTAACGCAGTGATTCAGTGCTACGCTGCGCTGTCCCCGTTGACGGAGTGAGGTGTGGGTGTTGCAGAATTGCTTTGTTAGGTCATTATTCCTTGAGCTACTGGAGCATGCTCCTGTCTTATTCGCTAAGACATCTTTGTCATTTGTCCCGTAATAGTATTAAAACTCGTCGTAACAGTATTCACTAGCCTACCTTTTCGGAGATTATGATCGAATTGACTTAATATTTTTCTGTCATTTAAAAAAAACTCGGTCTACGACCGAAAAAATAGGCATGCTCAATGCATTTTTGTCAGAAATCGGTGAGTTGTTTGCTAACGTACAGGGGCGTAACGAGGAGGGCGCAATTCCCCGGGCGCTGAATCACTATAAGGGCGCCGAATCACTGCGTGGGGCGCGGCGCCGGATGACTGCGGAGGGCGTCGAAATGTCCCGACAATGTCACAAATACTTTCTTCAATAGAGTACATTTTCTTCCGAAAGACCTCTGGTTCGAACATGGGAGCGCCAAACTTGCTTCTTGCGCTGGGCCCCATCTAAACTCGTTACGCCCCTGCTAACGTACAAATGTTGTTATAGCTTTTCACACGCTTCAATATGGTTCAATCAGGGTTATTAATTCCATCAAGAAACTCATCCACTTAGCAGACCTGAAACTGTTTTTTCGCTTTGCAGGCTTCTAAAACCTTTTCGTCGGTTCTACGTTTTCCATATTTATTGCCTTCCTATCTTCACTGCTGCTTTTCCTTTCAGAGCTGCCACCAAGCACTAAAAAAATGAACTTTTAACAAAAACAGACCAATTTTGCACAGCCCAACGGCAAGTCCAGAACTGCGCTAGCGAAAGAGATCGTGTTTGTGGTTGCTGGGCAGTTCTCACGCGGAAAAGAAACAAGGGAACAGGACTACTATTACGAAACAATAGCATTGTTGATTCTAATCGGTAAGAGGCTGGGTCAAAGTCTGTCACGTAAATACTGAAGTTCAACGAAGTGTGAAGCATTGTTTTACTTTAGATTGAGCATTTTTGCCTTTGTTTTTACTTCGATAGGCACCAAAAAGGGGCGCATTTTTATCAGAGGGGCGCCATTTTAAGGGGGAGCCACAGTCATTTGGGGGGAAGTTGCCCTAAACTGCCCCCCTGGATCCACCACTGAACATGGTTGAAGCACAAAGGGTTGGCGTAAGGCCATATGGGTCACGTAGTTAGCCAGCCCTGTTGATAACACAAACCAAATTTAGTAGAAGGCGCTTCACATGTAGCTAAAGAAAAGTAACGAAATGCATCGAATCAACCTCAGATAAAATACGCAAAAAAGCAACAACAAAAACAGTGGGAGAAAAGCATGCTTATGTACAGGGATGTGGGGTGAGTAACTGTAGGTAGAAGATATACAGTAAAGGAAAAGAAGAGAATCAAAACAATGTTTCAGAAAAGTTACTAGCGTATGAACGAAAATCAACAGTAATTTTGGCAAGATGGAAGGGCGTTTCTATATCGTTTTCCAAATGAATAAGGCGAAAGAGATTTCAAATTTTCAGGCATGTCAGACACAATTTTGAACCAATATACTTTAGACAAAGCTGACCCAGAGACGTTAAGATCTTGGTTAGAGGCTTAAGATCTTATTGGGAGCTTCTTACATTTTGACAGGTGCCCTTTGTCCTGTGATAACATGTTGTTCATATTTCATCATTTTAATGCGGCTTCTTGTATTAAGGTTGAACATCGAAATGTGTTTAAACGTATCAATAACCACAATATCATAGAGACAAAGCATGCAAAGCAGATTTTTCACTAAATAATATGCAATCGTTATAATGTAAATGCAACTATAAGCAAAAGCTCACAAATGTTTGAAAGTGAATTAACTAAAAATGGGAGTCCTTATCAAGAGGAGCGCTAACCGGCTTTCCCTTGTTTCAACACAAGTTAAAAATGAAAAAATGGGGGCCCCATCAAAGGGCGTCAATTGAAAAAGGGGCCCCCATTTTGCACAACCTTGCAAACTGATTAAGACAACTAATGGCTATGATTTTTCATCTATCGCTGATCTTCGGAAAATTAGCTTATGCTGCACTTGGGAAATAATTTTTAATCGTTCGTACTGCTGTACGGACGTTTTTCATTTAAGGTTATTCATAAAAACATTCTTTGTAATATTTTTTTGTGATGGAAGCCTATTTTTTCGTAGCGCGATTTTCGTAAACAGATTTGACTCAAACAATTTTCTAATCCAGCGCTGGGCCGCTGTAGCTCAGTGGTAGAGCACTTGTCTTGTAAACCAGTGGTTATGCTAAATAAATTTCACTCAAACAGTTTTTTAGTCGTGCGCTGGGCCGCTATAGCTCAGTGGTAGAGCACTGGTCTTGTAAACCAGTGGTCGTGAGTTCGAACCTCACTGGTGGCTGTGTTTTAGCAAGAACGTGCACGATCGTTTTAACTTATCAAGTCGTTAACCGCTGTTAAGCTTCGCATTTGCAATGATTTGAAGGACTTCCTTGATACATGTGTATAACAAATTCTGTTTTTTTTTAATTTCCTATCTATTTTATGGTCTGCAACGTACTCTAGGTGTTGACAAAAAAAAATTCAAGAGACGCGAAAAAATTATTTATATCTGTTAGTTACTTTTGCTCAGTACACCAGCATCTCAGGAGATATAAATATATTAAATCCTGTTGAAGCCCTTTCTGTTGTTGTACAAAGAAATGGAAACTAATTTAAATCAAAAAAGGCAATGTGCAAGCTGCAAAGACCGTTCCTAATTAAATTATTCGAAATATGGTAAGCGCCACAAAAAAAAACTATAAAAAATTCTAAAATTCGGTTCGAGCGCATTATCGTTAGGTGTGTGGTTCTACTGTTATGATTGTTATTTGCTCCGCTGCCTCACTCGAATTTATTCTGTATTAAGGACAAAGACAACAATGGCGACGAGAATGGGATCCCTCTGAACGAGTTGATGCAGTCGGAATCTCCACAAGACAAGCAAAGATGGAAATGGGGACATTTTTAGACCTCATGCGTGGTCACAAGCAAAAGCACCAGGAGCAATTGGAATTGCAGGATCGCCGTCACCAGGAAAAGATGCGCGCATTAACGGCATTGCTGGAGAAGTCGTCAGCTGGAAATGTATCGCAGCCACAGGAGTCGATTCCACTGCTAGGTCAAACTTCAACGCTTTTGATTCCACGGCGCAGCTTTGGCTGCGATTACTTGTCCAGGTTTTCAACGTTTCTGAAGACTCACGATGTACCCGAGTCCAGAAAACCGCAGCTCAAAGTTCTCCCACAAAGCGAGTGAACGATTTGACGATGGACGAAATAGAAGCTTTTGTGTCGATCAGTTCGACCTGAATCGTTTTGTGGTTCGTGAAGATTCAAAGTTCTGGAGGAAAATGAAACGCAGACCTGGGGAAACATTTCACGAATTAGCAGCACGTATCCGTCAGGAGGCAGGTACTTGCGGTTTACCCTCTAATACTGATCCTTTAAGAGTAGTCATTCCCAACGTTTTTCTGATCGGGTACCATTTGTGGGTCCCGTACTGTCACCACATAACAACTTATTCCAGGACAACTCAATCTGCCAAATATCATTCGATCAAAAGTTTGAAAAACCGCAATTGATGCAAATGCAGCATGAACAAAATGGATGAAATTATAAACGGTCATTTTTAGAAACCAACAAGGGAAGTAGAATACACAAATTCAGGAATATATCAACAAAAGCGACAAGTAAAAGCTAAACTGCCAATATACTTTTGTGTGAAGAAAATGGGAAGTAGGTCTATTCGCGTACCACATTGAATGCCATCGCGTGACGTGTACAATCATAGTACCTCAGTTTAAGAACCACTGCTCTAGAAGCAGCTCCATGGACACGTTTTATTTGTTCGGTGAATCGGTCAGCAACAAAGCTGTCCTGAAGGCTTTCGTCAAAATCAAGAATGACGAACGGTTGTTTACACGCTCAATCCAGATTGCCATGGAAACTGCATTCGGAACAACGACGGAGTTATTACACAGGGTGTATAAATTCCAGGAACAGGACTTTTCGGTCTGAGCCGTTTCGGTCTGCGCCGTTTCGGTCTGGCCGATTCGGTCTGGCCGCTTCGGTCGGGCCATTTCGGTCACGGGACATTTCGGTCAGACTATGAAATCTTGCAGAAACCTTACAGTAATGCAAAGTCGAGCTGTTTGATTCAAAGCGCACTCCTTCCATCATCATACTGTAGGTTACCAAAGGTCGAGGCATTCCACTCCAAACGTCTACCTTTACGACTCGCAATAGCGGCAAGCGCTGTCGGCAAGGTAGTTTACTCGGCATAAAGTTCTTAGTTGTGCAAAGGAACTGAATCAGTGGTGTCTCGGGCTTAGCAAGAGTCTTTCATTACGATTTATAATATTGTAGAATGCAAGCTTGATTGTTTTGTATATTTGTGGCACCACACATTTCACTGATTATATGGTTGTTAATTTGGGGTCTATGCGTTGGGCTTTGTTACTATTCAAGTATTTTCGTTCCATGTCTGGCCTTTCGCATGCATGTTGTAGGTGACCTGAAAAAAAACTATCGTTCGTAGCAAGCGTTCTCTCGCGCTTTACTCGGGCTCATCCGTTAGAGCCCGAGCTGCTCTCTGCAATTAGGCATTTAAGTATTTTTTAACATAATTCATATCAGATTAAATGTTTTTTTTGAAGCAACAGATTTGCATAGAGCAGTGTTTTCAACCTTTTTTGTACCGCGAGTCCGCGATCCATTGTAGCAACCCACTATAACCAACGACCCCCATCTAAAACTCGATCAAACCAAACGTAATACAGCTGTGTGCATAAAAAAATCTACTCGCGACCCCCCAAGAATGGTTCGCGACCCATCTGGGCAGTGTTCCCTCAGAAAAATGTACACCAAGGAAATGTTTGTTTTAGTGCGCATGCAATTGCGCAACTATGTAAACACATAGGCAGTGAAGCGTTTCAAGCATTACAGAGGCTATGCGGCATATATGCGATATTAAATCTGGGCTGTTTGCTAGTGCGCGAGAATGAGAAATTTCACTACATAAGTGGTCTGTTGGCACTGCGCATTTGCGCACCGTAGAGGGAACACTGCCTCTGGGAGTCGCGACCCTCAAACTGAAAACCACTTCCATAGAGCATTGAATGTGAATTCCAGTTAACAATTTGCATTCGAAAATAATTTCAAAGGAATGATTGTCAATTCGAGAATATGGATGAGCCAAGTACGCAGGCGTTTACTTGGGCTCATCTCATCCGTCAAAGCCCGAGCTGCCCTCTACAAACAAGCATTCTTTAAATATAAGTCACATCAGATTGAATGTTTTTTGAAGTAATCGATTTGCATAGACAAGTTCCGTTCGAGAATAACTTCAAACGAACAAAAATATTGTTCAGTAACGGGATAATATGAATGAGTCTAGCATGCAGAGAAGTGACTGGCATTATAATTGCTCTGTAACATACGTTACGCAACAATCGACGAGTTCTCATGCGAAATTCTAATTCATTGTTGCGTAACTACCGTTACATAGCAACGATAGTGCTAGCCAGAATAAAAGCAAATGGAAATTTCAACGATGCAAGCCTCGAACGGTTGCATTCTGTCAGTGGCCTTGGTATAAACGGCGTGTTGAGCCCGAGTGACGAGTTTGACCTGGAGTCGCCTCTGAACTGAATGTTTCAGAACACTGTTTTTTTGCGTTTGTGAACAACGTGTCACGTCACTGGCGTAACGTTGACTTTACGTGGATAGAATGTTCAGTTTATACTAAAGCAGTGCTGAGTTTATAGTAAAGCGGTGCAGTGACAAGCGATTGCTTGCATGCAAATACGAAACTAGTTGACGTAACCGTTTATTGTCCTAACATCAAAGTAACGTTCGGCCCATAAACTACCTCGTTTTTGCGACGATTGCGGCATCTTGACCTCTAGTTCGTAAACTCATTATTGAGTGACATGTCTTTATTCGTTAATGCGACCGCGACATGTACTCCATTTCATTCAATTTCTGTTTCCTGCTATTGCCTTCTGTGTGTCAGAGGAGTTGGTTGTCTTGATGACTCCTCGCCCTTTGTTTGCGTTTAACCACAAATATGCTGGAAGTGTCAAAACGTGGGAGATGTTTAAAATGTTCGTATTTCAAAGGCATATTTTGTCTATTTGTTCGTGTACTATTTTGTCTTAGACAGGCCTCAATTTGCCCTCATGAAACTTTATAGCATTAGGGTAGTGTTGAACCGTGCAACTTGCTGAAACTTTCAAATTCATCAGAGAAATCTTGACATAACAGTTTGTGCCACGTCAAACCGCTTGTTGTTCTACGACTTTTTGATTATTTTTTCTTAGGGGAAAAGCGCATCACCATTATCAACGCAGTACATTTCTTCAAAAAATGTTGTTTAGCTGCATTTTCGGTTTGAAACCTGATAGTTTTTAACTAAATTGAGCGTGAGGACTGTTTCAAATTTTAGTGTCTTTCTGGGTTGATCTCTGTACCCTAACTTTTGCAACCAGTGCAAGTCCTGAATGCTCATATTCCTAAACGTGTTTCTAAAAACTTTCACACAACTCATGCCAGAATAAGCCGTTTTGCCCCAAACACACCTGATCCGTTATGCGCCAAAGACACAAGACACCTGACCCGTTGTCCGAAATGGCAGCATTCAAAGATCCCATCATCCTTGACATATAGGCTATCCCTCAAGTTTGGGATCTTCATTTATGACAGAAATCCAAGCACATGCCAAAAGACTAGAGATAGAACGAATTTGCTAAACAAGACGAAAATTAGGCAGGTTTACTACTGTAGTAGCCTATACATCTGTCACACTAAAGCAGGTTTTTTTATAAGGAAAATGTTAGGTACCCGGAATTGATCTGTAGGGACCCAATTTCTCTGATTCTGGGGAACCGATTTTCTCAGATTTTAGGGACCCGAATCGGGTCCCTTAAACGCCTTAAAAAAAACTGCATTAAAGCCATGACTACACTAATTGATTACGGAACCAGGTGTTTTTATGAGGATACAATTTTTACTTTGTCCTTATCGTTCGGTCTGCATCTCGATTAAAACTGAAAAGTTCTCATTTTCGGAAACGTTGCTATGAGAATTTTATCTGTATGTCAGGCTTATGCAGAATCGCATGGAAGTATTTTCAACTGCAGAAAAACAGTTTGTATGACGTTTAAGGCTGAGAGTGGAAAAAGCACAGTCACCCCATTACTGACAAATGGGTGGTAAAAATCTAAAATCTGTTAAGCACTACAAATATCTGGGAGCTGTATTGAATACTGAGCTCTCAGATGACAAAGACATTCAGAGACAACTGCGGTAAAAATTTTGTGGAGCAAACAAGCTGCAAGCCTATTTTTCCCGATGTTCAAATGCAGATAAAAAGATACTTTTTCGTTCCTTTTGTACGCCCATGTATGCATCACAAATGTGGAGAGCGAGTGTTAGTAGTCATGACTCATCAGGTTCAATGTAACATTCCTACATTTGAGGCATTATTAAGAAAAAATGTGTACTTGTTTCTCAAAAGATGTAGAAGGTCTAATAACGTATGGTTGCCTGCTTTGACGTAGTCAGATTGTTTATATTCGTCCTTATCCTTTGAACACTACAACCGCATTTTACTTTGTGACTGAGTGCTCAAACATTGCAGTGTTTGTTCGTTTGAGGGTGTGCATGTCACAATGTATTCGTACTTTACTTGGGTTGACCAGTTAGCGTCCCACTCTGCAGTGGTGTTGTACCAAGTGAACAAATAGTGTTAAGAATCCGTCTGTAAACCTGAGGCGCGGCCTCCAACGCCGTTTGAAAACGTTCTGTTAAGTAATTTTCTGTAGCCCGGTGTCAAGCGAAATTTCTGACCTTTGCGAAATTTCTGACCTATTATTTTTTGTCAGTTATTTTGCTACTCAGAGTAAAGGAATAAAGTTTGGCGATTACTTTTGTGTGTTGTGAAAAAAAACTTTTTGGTTAGATGTCAGATACCCACAACAAGCTACAGTACGGGAATAAGTAGAACCAGTGAAAAATATTGGACTTAATCTTAGGCTTCAATTATTTTTCTTTTTCTAACTTTAACATAAACCCCAACCCGACACACTTACCTAAACACCAAATCCTAAGCCCTAATCACCAGTTTTCTCAGCGTATTTGGAATGTAGAATGTTGCTCTGTGCATGCGCATATGCCGTGAAGCCAGAAATTTCGCTTGACACTGGTGATTCAGCCTCCAACGCTGTTGTAAAACGCTCTGTTTTCATTAACCAGTGTTGTGGAGAATGTGTGTGTTTGTATACTATGGACTTCGTGTCTGCAGGCAAAAATACATTATTATTATTATATGTGACCGTTTGCGAAAAAGTTGTACCACGGTTGAATAAGCACGATGACGTCATAGAATGAAAATTCATGAAA
>JGI24159J19872_10008663_pt1 | contig 13325 bp, 10 predicted proteins | sample Ectturendosymbi4_FD_19872 | JGI IMG/M metagenome (IMG submission 19872) | reverse complement strand
AGCAGAGTACTTACACAATTCTGTGGTTCTTGGGGGCCCCTTTGAAAGCAGATTACCTTCAAATTGCAGTTGCTGTTGGGGGCCCCTTTGAAAGCAAGGTGCTTACGAGTTGGTTTCTGTAGGGGGTCTTTGAAAGCAGAGTACTTACTTATGATCTGCTTTGTAGTAAATTATATGAGTGGATAATAGGTTTTTCACCAAAAATAAGGAAAATTTACACGCGTAACACATCAAGGGGGGGCCCGAGGCAAGTGCCTCGCTCGCCTCCCCTTAAACACACCACACCACTGACCATTCATACCAGTGGTTTTGATTGCGACTGATTGAAAGTGGTAATTGTTAAGGTCATTCTATTTTTGGCGATTTGCAGCCTCCGTTGCTGCAGTGCCTGTGGGTCTGACGCTGTCTTTGTAGTGGCACGGAGCCACCGTCAACAGGGCTAGCCCTAGCAGGCGCGGGGCCCCTCTGATCAGTGGTGTTATTTCGTCATCTTGCTCAGGCAACCGTCCTGTGACCTTTACAGTATGGTAAGTCCACCGCCCATTTTTGAGCGGCCTCGCAGAGAATCTTGTTGATATGTCTGGTGACTCCAGAGCGACGTTGGTTCTACCAGCGCTTGTCCCTCGCTATGGTCAGAGGGAACACTGCTGGTATATTGACCTGTGTGCAGGTTTGATATGATTTTTGTTGTCCCCAGCGTACTGACCCCAACTTACCTTCACTTCAATGCTAGCTATTAATGTTTCGTGTTTTCTGTAAGTTTTATTGTCCTCTTGTGCAGTGTCACTTCCATCACTATCTAGACCATCGCGTAGCCTACGATGCTACACCGTTGTGCTATACTCCACGTCGTTCGGAACTTCTGAGGCGATAAGTTAATCTGATAATTTGAAGGGTATTTCAGATTTCAGCGTTTTCCTAAATACTTCCTCGGGCCACATAGCTAATTGCCCACCCCTGCCTTAGGCTACGGTGTTTTTCCTACACACGGAAACAGTTCAAAACTGGCAACACGAACAAGTGGCCCCTATAAGATGGTGTATGCCCAAGGGTAAAACAAAGCATGTTACACCGCCATTCTACCTCGCGCGGATTTGAGGGTCAGNAAAAAAGATGCCTTGCTTAACACTAACAATCCTTGGGTCCCTGTCGGTTGTTTGTTGCACAACTCTGCCACATCTGGGCAGCGGGATTGGAAAAGTGTGCTGTACCAGGGTTTTTAACGTTGTTTTAGGACCCCGATTCGAGGCTCTAGACGTGAAAATTGGGTCCCTTGAATCAGAGAAAATTATCATCGGGTCCACAGAATCAGAGAAAATCGGGTCCCTAACATCCTCCTTGAAAAAAACTGGTTGTACATATGCTTAAGTTTCACCTCCTTGAAAAAACCTGGTTGTACATTAGTTTCACCTTGAAAAAACCTGGTTGTACACATGCTTAAGTTTCACTTTCTCAGGGTTAAAAACGTCAGTGTGTCGTTAAACCTTCTGGTGTTCATAAACCAGATGATGGTGCCCACATCGGAGCACTTGGCCATCGACACGTTGCATTTGTTATTGCATCTTCCGGACGACCTCAGATTGACATTCGCGGTACGTTACGGTATTTCCAACATACCTGTCGCAGAATAGCAACATGCATTTCATACAGTTGAAAGTAAATACATATATTTTTCAAACGAGAGGCCGCATTTATCAAAACAGAAAAACGATTTCCACCGGAAAACTTCCTTGAGCGCATTCACACGACTATCTTGCCTTGGTTGGCGAAGTTTCGTAGTAAACGTGCAAATAAACACATCAACTCAGCGGTCTTGAGTTATCCCACCATCGGTTTCAGCGCTTTAAACTTCAACCCTGTAATGGTCAAACTTGCTGGTACGAGACAGCCACAAACGTCTCGCATGTGCGTAAACCGAGCACTAATGTGAGAGCTTCCGTGCTACACCACCATCAGCGATTTGAAGCGCATCTCATACAGACATCAGGATTGAAATCAGCACCGGCAGTTGTCAAATAAAACTTGTAGCGACTAGTGGCTTGATCACACCCAACTTCGGTGAACGCTGCCGCAACGCGATGTTGTCACGGGCATCGATTCCAGTTAATCCAACAAGTGCTGACAGGTGAATATACGGTGCAAAATCAAGAAGACTTCTGAAGATGTCATAAAAACGTATACCATAAAAAAACTTCGGGTTCGTTATCCTTTGTCAAAAGGCTAAAAACAGTTCCCCGTGGGTATTTCTTACGTTTTTTCGCATTTGGTTTTGAAATAAACATGACGCAGCGCTACTCAGTTTCAGACCTGTGCGTGATCTACGCTGGCAAGCAAATGGGCAGTGAATGGAACCGGCAGCCCCTATTGTTCATTTGAAGTTTTGTCTTCGAGACTGATTTGCGATGAAAAAGACACAGAAAGGTTGGGCATATAGGACCGGTTCACGTCCCGACATTTCGACAGGTTGATTCAGTGGAATAAGAATGCAATAAAGAAACAAATCAAAGTGTTTTCATAACTTTCCTTTGACATGCCGCATATCACCAGTGCCCATGACCCCGCTATTGTCGATGGACCGTATATTTGAAGGTAACTTGGGACGTTCACCCTTTTCTCACTGATTAGGAAATAATTGTCACGCAAAAGCAAGCGATGCATCAGAACGAATAAATGTTCTATCAGCGACGAATGGGTTCTCAGCACAGTCAACGCAAGACAAGCGATGCTAAGTCGAAACCGCTTTGCGGGAATTCGAACGAAGTCATCCTTCAAGGAATGGTGTTCAGAATGAACAGAGCCATTCCATGCGCGTGTAACTTAAGGTCAACTGAAAACGAGCGACACAGTTGCTACATGAATAAAAAGGCACTGTCGGCTACGTTGCAACGCTTGTTCCATTCTTAATTAAGGGATCCTTTACAGAAGGCTATTTTTGGCCAATAAATTAAGGTGTACAAACTGCAGCTGCATAAAACGTAGCAAGAACCCGTGCAGAACACGCTGTCGCCTACAAGCAACATGAGCGTGGCCTTCGTTGTCTGACGCTTACCCTTAAGAGCGGTTTGTAGTTTGCAGCTGTTGCACGTAACCAAATAACCGAAACAGAGAGGGACTAACACAGAACAAATAAAAGCTCAAAAAACACGCACATCTTTTGCACCTTCGCAGTGAGTACCAACAATACAGAGTAGACAAACTAGACATTTAGAAGTCGAAAAGATAGTCATAAATGTTAAATTTCACAAAAAGATGCTGTGTCTCAGCACAGAGCTGAAGCAATTAAAGTGGCATGATAGAAGCAATGCGGTGGGCAATAAAAAAGTTTCGGCCTACCTTCAAAGTCAAATCACCACTTCACATCACATAAAATTACGAAGAGAAAGAACAGTCTTAGTGCAACGAAAAGAAGACTCACATACAAATAATGTGCAACAAAAACTGTCAACCCTGCTTTCACTCGTTAAAATAGCTTGCTCTTTGCTAGAAGGGTCAGGAAATAAAGTAAACTGGAACTAGTGTTTTGTTTGCTACGTCAAACAAATTAACATAACCTCCAGTGAAGAAGCTGGGCTGCACATGAAGCTGAAGCTCTAGGGCTTAATGTACGTTGGCTCGCCATGCAAGCCTTTCATTCTCATATGCCAAGCAATACTTAAAGCTGACGAAATAGTACGAAATTGATGAATAACATTTCGTGGAATAAAATAGATATCGTTGTCATAGAGCTTGATACGGGAATAGCGAACCCCTTCTCGTCTCATCTGATTCAGCTTCGCTTCATCCACCCAACGGACGCACTGAAACAGCAAATGCAATCGCTCGATCATCTGCTCGCCCATGTCACGTATGGTTTGTTTTTGACGGAAGCCATACCAAATGCTCCAAGCAAAATATGAAAGCGTCTGGTGGGGCATGGGCAAAAAAACAAACGCCGTGCACATCGCATGCGATTTATCGCAAAAACAACGATTATATACGATAAATCCTTGATATTTTCACCTACAAATGTACGTAGTCCCTTCAACCAGAGACGTTGACAGCTGACTGTATTCCTATTTGCTGTGTTAGAATCACTGTTTGAGACACTTTTGAAAGGAGACGCAAAAAAACTTCGTAAAAAATTTGATATATGCCATTGTAATTTTAAGCAGAAGCTCCAATTCCATTAATAAACGCTGCAGTGGCAGCTGAGAGAAACAGCTATCAACCGGCGTTGTACGAAAACTGCAGCGATTTCCAACTTGGCGCTCTTCAAGACCCCTTACGAGGGTGATAAGCTGTTAGGACCTCCTATTCAGTAGTACAAGTTTTCGATTCATGGTTCTTTCATTGCGAACAGGAATAACTTTTTGTTGTGGTTTTGTGTACCATGATGCCAACTTGTTTCGCAAAGAAATCTAAGCATCATCTGATTGTAGCTTTCAGATGCGAGACTGAACAGATGATTACGCCATGTTTTGACCTAAAGTGATTTGCAAATTTCGTGTTAAATTCCCAGACAAAAATCACGACGATGTGCTTAGCTCTGGTTAGAGTTATAACTAACTCCTGGTTCTTGACTGGTATCACTTGTTGGTTCAAGTTCCTGAACATTCAAGCTCAACAAAAGGTTGTTATGTGCATTTGTGGAAAGCAGCCTAGCAGCATTTTTTATTTGGTGGTACCATGAAAACTACGAGTATTCTAAACAGCACTATCCAAGAGTTTGATAAAACACACTGCATGCTCGGAAATATTGCACAATTTGTATCACTTTTTAACCTTTTAGTGATTTTTTAACCAAAACAGAAAACTCAACCGACCTCTAAAAACTGCACAGATAAATGCTGTTTTTCTTAAAAATATTTTCTTGTCTATAAGGTTCAAAAAGTTTATCATTTTCATTCACGTCGTCAGTAGCATGCTACAAATGCACTGACATTCAGCGAAATTCCAAGCTTTCAAAAATAATTTTAGATGAAGAAACTGATGCACGGCAGTTTTGGTATGAGTGATTCACTAGCTCACATTCAAAACATTGTGCGGTTAGTATTTTTTTAGATAGCATGACATTGATTTTGCTTTTACCCAACAAAGATTCGAGCCTGAGTATTAAACTCGAATTGCTCCGAGAGCCAAATGGAGCCTAATAAAGTAACCCGAGGGCCGCATTATGACGCTGACGTAACAGTGACGGTACCTGAACCTTACTAGAAACAGCTTTTACATCTTATTTCCTGCGAAAGGTGTCGTGAGTTACAGGCAAATCAGTTGTAGCCGTCTCTACGTTCGTTTCAAGGAACTTGTTCTCTCGCTAGCCGAGCACTTTTAAAAACCGGCGGATAAATTAAATAACTTAAATGTTAATTATTTGAAAATTGCCCAAAAAACATCGCCAGCCGCACAAAATGCTCTCGCGGGCAGCATGTGGCCCGCGGGCCGCGTGTTTGAGACCCCTGGTTTAAGCAGATGGTGAACAAGTGAAACTGGTTATACTACGTAATAGCTGGGTAACTTACGTCGACGTCGGCATCTTTTTGGCGAGTTCATTAACAAATTTGAAGGTTTTTCAAAGATGTTTCACCCAATAAAATATTGTCACAATTTTTGGACCACGTATGATGTTCTGGATTATTTACAAAATGTTCTTACAACTGTTTCACTTTTTCTATGCTTCGAGTCATCTTATATAAACATGTTTCAATGAACCCATCTAACAAAACCAACAGACCTGCACTTCAAACACATTTCAGCAAGCACTTCATTGTAACGCGATAAGACACACATCATGTTGTGTACTGGGGCAATGTGGCATTTACTTTGTGAGCCACTGGTCCAACACTAACCACATGCTAAGTCAATCTTCTGTAAAACAAAGATAAGGAAATAACTAATTCTATGCAGTATATACATAAGGTGTATGTTGCAGTATTGCAATAGTCAGTGCGTCACCACAGGACCCGCTCGTGCTTTAGGCAGAGGGGCCCGTTGGAAAATTTCGCGACAGTCTTCCCACCAGCCATCCACAAATGGAGGATCTAGATTGCGCCCGCTACGCATCTGAGGAGGCGAAGAGGACAGCGCAGAGTGCTTCTACTCTGGGAGACTTGAAAGCCGCGCGCAATCGGCAATCACGCCATAAGCTATGGAAACTGGAACATCACTTCGCTCACAAGGAAAGAACACGAAGTAGTTGACGAAGCCAAGCGATATTCCTTGGATGTTGTAGAGATGCCAACGCTGTTGAGCTGGACGACGGGTGCAACCTCTTCTACTCAGGCGTTGAGGCGGCAAGGTTTGCCCAGGCCAAATTGGTATACTTGTAAGCCCTTAGTTGGAAAACTGTGTTGATGAATGGATCCCACTTGGAGGAAGGGTGTGCATGCTAAGATTGAAGGTGCAAGACGTTGGGAACGATGCCCGCGTATAGAAGGTTGTGATCGGCCAACATGGTGATATTGACGTTAACGGAAGACTCCTGCTGCAGCTGTGCTGAACAACGCACTTTCTTCAACATAGAGATTTGCATGAGTACACCTGGTGCAGATATTCGTCAACGGTCAACGGTCACTCATTGATTTCTGCGCATTTTCAGCTGACGTTCTTGTCAAACGGGGTGCAGAAGTGTCGACCGATAACCACCTGCTGGTTTTTCTTAATAAAGTGGCCTTGGCAGACAAAGATGAAAGACCATTGCGGACAGCTCATCGTCCTTATTCCGACCCAGAATGCACAGCGGACACAGAGTGGCGGCTGTTCAAAGCAGCTGTTGCTTCAACTGCTGCTCAGGTACGCGAACGGAAGCGATTCGGTGTGGCGAATTATGGCAAAAAAAGTAACCCTTGGTAGAACATAGATGAAAGACGCTGTTCAAGCAAAGAAAGTAGCCTAAAGGCATGGCTTCAGAATAAAGCCGACTCTTCTTTGCATTCACAGTACGCTGAGGCGCGTAATCTTGAATCTTAATCTTGAATATCTTGCGTAATCTTATCTTGACGCGTAACATGAATCTTGACACTGAGCGTAATCTTGGCAGATATTCGGACATAAACTGGATATCAATTACTGGCAAGCCAACAAGGTGTTCTGACAAACCATCCGGTGTCTCCGCCGGCAAAAGATCTCATCTGCTAGATCCATCAGAGACCAAACTTACTCAGCTATGAGCAGGACATCCTTGGTAGATGGAGAAAGTCCTCCTGGTTATCAAAACACTGAAGGCTGAGGTGAAATCCGACCTGAAATGCCTAAAGCCTTCAGTCAAGTTCTTTGGCTGACTCGTGTGTGTCAGGTGGCCTTGTGTTCTGGTAAGAGCAAACTGGGGTGATCATCCCCATACACAAAAGGGAAGACAGGAGTGGAAGCACCAAACACCGGGGTATATCTCTCCTAAGCCTACCTGGGAAAAATGTATGCCAAATGCCTTAAAAATCATGCTGCGAAATAATTGAACCAAACTTGGATGATACCTAGCACGGTTTTCGTCTTGGGCGTAGCATTAAAGACCAAATTTTTACTCTCCAGCAAATTCGAGAAATTTTGGGAGTGTGCCAAAGACGTCTACGCTTGTTGTGTCAACCTTGAGAAAGCATATGACTGAATCTCTCATGAAAAGTTTTGGTGAGTGTCGTGAGAGTATGATGTTGACAGCCGCCTGTCATTGGCCTTCAAGACACTGTATTCCTGCTCAAAAATTTGAGTCTGTGCCAACGGAGTTAAATCACAACCACCCTATTAGTATTGAACTCTGACAATGGTGTGTGCTGTCACCACCGCTCTTCATAGTCTACAGCAGGGGTTCCCAACCTTTCTCTGACCATGTACCCCGTCATCAATTTGACAGAAAAGCATGTACCCCTAAAACTCCTTATGACAAAAAAGCTGAGTAAAATAACAAAAATCCACTGAAGTTTTAGAACTTTTATATTTAGAGACATATAAAGGTAGACTCTGTTTTTATGTCACAAAGTTAATTTGTTTCGGCTGTACAAAAAATTGACCCCTTCAAATAGGCAAATGTACATGTACCTCAAGTTGGGGACCCCTGGTCTATAATAATCTATATTATTGATTAGGATTAGGTTTTAGGCAGTCACAGCTGCGTTGATGAGGGTGTCACTGCTATCTGAGAGTGTTGAAAACCTTGAGATATTTCGAGTTTTCCTCAGGCGGCTGCCCCCACAATCCTCCAAAGAGAAAAAGCAAGCACTAAAATGAATGAATAAAAATTTTGCAACATTGTTTAGGTAAATTCCAAGATCACATATGGAACTTACTTGAGACATTGGTGGCTCAAACAGATCTAATTGAAGCATCTTTGACACTTCAAAAAAGGATGAAGGATGAAAGCAAATGACATCTTTCAGTTGCTTGTTCATGGATGGTCTGAAAGCATAAGCGGTGTTCAATTTCTAACATATATCACAATGATGACTCTATCCAAGGGCTATTTGTCATAAATACATAGGAGAAAGTTGTCAAAGACGTGAGGCTACCAATGCTTTGCTTTAATGCCACCCATGTAATGTTGGTAATCGATAAGACCAAGTTTTTTTTTATTTAATATACTTTGGAAAAGGTTTCTACCTTTCTGAGACAATATCACCATAAGCACACAAACAGAAGATTTGGGTCTCTTGTAGCCTGGGAGTTTCATTGTGTACACTCTGCAGAGTTGATTTTGATCCACGACGAGGAGTTTTTTTGCAGATATGACATCAGAATGTTGGTTTTTACATTTTGTTGTGAAAAAAAAGTAAAGGCAGCCATAGGGAAGTCAAATACAGTTTGAACAGATGTTATAAAGGGCGCATGTCACAGAAAAACATCATCAAATTTTGGGACTTGTTAGAACCACAATTTCCTGATGTCTTATATGCACTCAACGTTGTGAGCAAGTAATGTTTTATCATCATGGCAGTTTATCAAGTTGTGTGACTTCAAATGTCACATGTATTGGCTTATATTTCAACACTCTTATATTTCAACACAAAATTTGATTAAAAAAATGAATAGCAGAAATGCAATCGACTCATTACATAGAAAATAACTGAGCTCCCGGGCACCAATAAAACAAAGTGCAATTGAAGACTTACACACTGAAGAACACAATCAAAATTATGGATATCTTAATGTTGAGCAAGTAACTGCAAACTTAGATTACAAAAAGTGTATTTCAGTGGCCTACAAATGTGATACTGTAGGTGATATTACCTGTGTCCGGCTGATATTCCTTTTAAAACACCTACAGCCCAAGTTGTTTGTCGATCAGCGATGTGACCAACATGATCAGCATGAGCATGAGTACGGTCTTCAACCAAAGTTTCTCTAATGTCAGCAGACCTTGAGCTGTACTGATATGCCCATTTTTGCAGCTGCCCAACTTGGGACCTGGAAGAAGATTAATTTTACTTGATGGCACTTACATAAACACCAAATAAGCCCAAACTCAATAATTTCTTGTTTACAATATTATACTCAGGATGGATGGAAGGGCTGTGCATAATTTCAGTGTTCATTAGTACAAAAGGTTAAACAATGACACATAAATAACGTTAGATAAAGCTAAACACAGCCACATAAAAATGATAGACATGTTTTAGACAACTCATACAACAGTGCATGTTAGGAAATGTTGTGTACCATGAGGTACGCTAACATGACAGCAGTTTTTGAACAGTCAAATCAGGGCAATACATTTTGATTGGTTAGTACATATCATTTATTCTTGCCAGTTACCAAGCTCTTTTGAGCATTTGAGGAGTTGGTCAGGTTTAGGGATGTGCATTATGGAGCACTTAAAGGTTCTGGAATATTGCAGAATCTTTATTTTGGATCCAGAGTATTGAATCCTATTCCAGAATAACTTGTTACATACAAACATCAGTATGTAGACTTTTCATTTATGAATATTTTGTTTAAAAATGAACAACACTGGTAAAAACAAAGCAGAAAAACACATATCTACAGCAACTTCTTATTGCAATGCAATATATTTAGTTTTTCTACATGCTGTCCAATTAAACTTGACCAGAGCTTGCTTGCGGTCAAGCCAGCACTGGAGAAGCACCATTCTAAGGACTCTGACATAGCTGGTGTAGCTAGGTATTTTGCTGCAATGTTGAGCAAAGGAAGTCTTTCTGCTTTGCAGCTCTACCATTTGCTTGGCATAGCCTACCAGTTTCTATCAACTCAGTTTCTTAGCAATATGATTACAAGCTCACTATTTACACGAATACATGAAACATAAACAACAAAACCAGTAGCACACCACGTGCGTGAGTGGTTCTGATTATGCAATCTGAGAAAAAAGAAACAAAACAGGAGCAAAATGAGCTGGTCGAGTAGAGGTCTGGAACACCATCAGCTATCACACGACCTGTTAGCTCGTTACGTCACTACGCAGTGCCATGAGTTTGTTGAGTGTTTCTTTCTCTTACTCAGGAGAACAAAAAGTGCCACTGCAAAATTTCTTGCGACTGCAAAACTTGAAACCATTTGTTTTGCCAACTTTGGAATTTTTCATGTTTATTTATTCCACATTTATTTTGAATGCAAATGTTAAGAAAAACTCTTGATTTTTAGACCCAAATACTGAAGGATTCCAATCCATAGGATTCAATATTCCATAATATGCATCCCCAGCTCAAAGATAAGACACAGCAAGCAGAGCTATAGTGTATGTATGCCAGAAAAGCATTATTCAGTATCTCCCACGCATTGCACAAGTTTCAGACAACCGGGAAAATTTGTGGTCAAAATAGAAGGTGCAACACATTAGGAAAGTGCTTTTTTACAACTCAAAGAAAAAACAAAGCAACTTTTTCAACATTTGCCAATCTTGTTGAGTTCTGCAAAACGAGTGCTTTACTTCTGTTACTTTATTCTAGTTGGGTACTTGCCAACATTGCAAAAAACAGTAAAAGTGTATACAAAGCAGTATTAATGCCATCGCTAAATTTTCTGTGAAAGCCGCATTTACTAACACCTTTGGAGCTGGCCGGCCAAGTCTATTGGCCAAGTCTTTGCAGCTTCATAACTTGCCTATGGATTTCAAACCATCAAAATAGTCAGCAATTCTTCTAATTTGCAATGAAAAAAATTTTTTAGGATTTGGGTTTCAGGTTTTTTGTGGGTGACATCAAAAGTGGGATCGTTTCAAGCCTTTTTGGCCAAGGTTAATGGAATGGGCCCTGGGCAAAACCATGAGAGGGACGTATTTCGCTAAGCTTTTAATGCAAACTAGGCTAAAATCCGAGTCTTTTCACCCTTTGATTGGCTTTTCAGCATTTCTGGTTCAAAAGTTAAAGACAAAAAACCATAAAAATTGCATTTTATGAAAAATTGGTAAATTTACCAAAATTGGTTATTTTATAATAACTTTTGAACCAGTGGCCAAAAAACCTACAAAATTGATCTATGTCGGTCATTATCATGTGACAAAAATACATTAACGCAATCCATTTAGGGAAGGGTTCCCCAACTGTGATACGCGAAGGACTTCAAGATGGCACATGAGTAGGCCTACTTTCTGTTCTTCAAAAAATATATTTACAGCTATAGTTTTCCTTATTGGGTTCTGTAACAAATTCTGAAATTTTTGTGTACTTTCCTTGTTGGTTTTTAAAATTGGCTATGGTAATTTCTCACAGACATTTTGTTCATGTTGTATTTGTGTCAATCCTAGTTTTCCAAACTTTTGATCGAATGATATTTGGTAGATTGAGTTATCCTATAACAGTGGTTCTTAACCTTTTTTGTCTCATTTACCCTTCAATAAAATAAAAACATAAATTTTACCCCCAACAATGTTTAGTGTCAAGGCATGACTTTTCTGAAAAGGGTCCAGGGCAGGTTCTCCAGGAAAACCTACACTCAGATATGTGAATTTTGTGCTTACTAGAACCAATTTTTGGGCAATGCTTGCATAAAACTTAGCAGTCTATGAGATGAAACTTTAATAAAATGCTCTTACAAGCAAGCATTGCTACCTGTGGTAAGAAGTGGTTCACTGAGTTTGTTGAAATCAGGTATTTCCATCCCTGGAGTTTTTGATATCCCTGACTGACTGTCTAAAAACAGTTTCATACCAACCGGCATATCAGTGAACCAAGAGGCAAAACGTTTGAAAGAAGGAATACACTGCCATGTTTAAATTTTTCTTTTGTTGAAAAATGACAAACAATTTCAACCAGTCAATCACTCAGTGAGACTTTTGTGCATGTTTTCTATGCACAATATCTGCGATTCCAGGAACTGTGTTTGAAAGACACTCTCATATCATCTTTGGGAATCAATCGAGTTCGATGTTTTATGTTATAGTCATCCTTGATGATAACCCTGCTTCACACAGGTAAATATTTTGAAGAGGTATAATAACTTCAAATGCGCACTTCAACAAGCTTTGGAAACTTCACCCAATCCACACCAAACTTTAGAAAAGTCACAGTTACAAGATATTAATTTGGAATAAAGCATTGTTTCACGTTGAAGATCAAGCAATTCATCTTTATAAAGCACTTTGAAAAGATTAGCCTGAGCCCTCATAACATTTACCCATCCAGTTACAATGTTACTTCAAAACTATTTTCGGAAGGGCTTTGCTTGCCAGTGCATGTTGTTGAAGAACAGAAGGGGTATAAATGATGTGCACCTATTAATTCACCAGGGTTTCAATACCTACTACACTGAGCATAGAAAAGACACCGTCTATGCATAACAAGACCACACGATTCCATGAGTTTATTTTGTTTAAAGAAATTAATCATTTTTCCTGACCATCAGTCACATTGCTAGTCGTGTCTAGACTTTCACATATCAGGAACTCAATTTTTCAACTCAACTGCATGTAGGCTATATATCGACATTAAACCAAACAATGCTTGTTGTTTGACAGGTCAGTTGACTCATCTAGCTGAAAGTTGACTCTTGCCTTATTACTTCGAATTTCATCGGCTACGCCATCTAAAATATCACACGACATAACACTTATGTGGCAATAACTGTATGGTTTGATAAATAAATTTTCTTCCAACCACGTATGATTCAGGATAAGTTTTCTTCTTCGGAATAATGACTGAGAATGTTGAAACCTGCATTTGTTAACTCATTCACTAAAGAGACCAAAAAAGCTGTTCACTGTCCAGTCTGGTTCGCCTTTTAAAACAGACCTGCTCATAACAGACTATTCGAAATGGACCACGTTCATAACAGGCATGTCCATAACAACCTTCATAACAGGTCTATATTATGAACATGGTCTGTTATGAACATGGTCTGTTATGAACATGGTCTGTTATGAACATGGTCTGTTATGAACATGGTCTGTTATGAACATGGTCTGTTAT
>JGI24159J19872_10008662_pt1 | contig 13327 bp, 9 predicted proteins | sample Ectturendosymbi4_FD_19872 | JGI IMG/M metagenome (IMG submission 19872) | reverse complement strand
GGGTCTCTGGCTTCGGGCGAATTACTATACCAAGCAACTTCATGCACTGAGGAGCGAAGTTTTAGCATGCTACGCAAACTGTTGGCAAATGATCGCCATTTCTCGCCAGACAATGTTTGGAAATATTTAGCATTATATGTAAATAAATCGCTTGAGTAAATCACTTTCGTTTAAAATGTTTGTGCATATATAAAATTTTTTACTGCAACTTTTGTTAAAAATAAATGCATATTTCTCACGATTTTATTGCAACAAAAACTTGCCCTAGCTATGAGGTTTTAGTGGTTTCGGACAGGTGCGGGTTTGAGACCGAAAAAGTGCGGGGCGAGGCGGGCGCGGGTTGGGATGGTCTGCGGGGCGGATGCGGGTTAGAAGTGTGCAAAATTTCTCAAACTTCTGCGGGTGCGGGGCGGGCTTAAATTTTGCAGGTGCGGGCCGGGTGTGGACACAGAATTTCAATCCGCGCAGGACTCTAGTGAATACATCGCAAAATCCCATTTCTGCCGCTTGATCTTAAAGATAGCATTCTTGGTGATGGTAATTACCCAAGATCCATGAACATGGTGGTGATCGGAACACAAACAGTTCAAAAACTGCTTTGCGGTGTTTGAAAGTTCGATTTTGTGACCACGGAATGATAAATTTCACGTAATATTGCGTTTTCTTTATCAATCCGTGTATCAATATCCTTGTTTCTTTTATTTATGTCTAGATTTGGAAGAATAACAGTTAAACGAGCAACTGCGAATCAATCCAATGTATGCTGAAGACCTTGTGCAAAAAATGCAAGCAGCACCAAAGCGTCTGCAAAAAGCGAACGGTTGATTCTGCTTCTTCCCACAGTAACATCCATACCGAGCTGACTGTGGCTGTCTATCCTATAAAACTATGAAGAGGAATGGCAACAGCACACGCTCTTGTGGGAGTCCAACGCTCACCGTCAGGGCGAACGGTTTGACCTTAATGCCGCTGATATGCAATGACTCAATGGCCAGTAGTAGGCATAAGGCAGCGGGGTCAAACTTAATAGCTGTATGGCTTATTTAGTTGCTAGAAAAGAGACACCTAACAGCCTTAATTGAAATCAAGGCTGTGAATTTCATTTCAATACGGCTAAATCTCAAATATTTAAGAACCAGGAATGCGTGCCTGGGAAAGCGTTAGTTCTTCAGAAGAGTAGAGTTCATGAAAGTCGTACAAGTAAATTCTGTTCAAGGTTTTTGAAATATTGAAGGGAACTAAGAAATTATGGATGTAACATGATAAAGCAGCACATTATATAATGATGAACACAAACAACTTAAAATTTCAGCTGTTTCGATCGTTAATTTTTAATCTGACAAATAATTGAATCGGAATGGGAAAAACTCGATATAATACTTTGAAATTTAGTGTACATGCTTCTGTCAGGAGTATAATCAAGCGTTTAATTACGATGACACTTCAGGAAACCCGACACCAGGTAGTTAACTCAAATAAACAAGAAGCAAAGTAGATGAATAGCTCTGTCTTTTGTAACTGAGCTACTGTTAGTTTTCGCAAATTTGGTGACATAGTATTTCGATATATGCAAGTATCGTTGGATATCTGACTAAAAAAACTGTTGGATGTCATCCCTAAGATTACGAAAATGTTGAGAGAACGCGCTTTTTTGTTTTCTTGCAGTTTTTTTGTTTCATAATATCATGTGTTTATCGGTTTTAGTAATAGCTTCGTAATTTATGCGATTCGCTCAAAATACAGCTTCACTTGTTGCACTCTTAGCACAACTGGTGTATTACCATGCACAACAATAAAATCTAGTAGCTACTTCGAGCAACTACTGTTTCTGTCTTGCGATATAGAGTACGTTGGTGAAATTAAACAAGCTTTTAAAACTTAAAAAACTAAAAAATGACGTATCTAACTGCCAACGGTAGAACGCGAGCTTGCGAAACAAATTTTGAAAAAAAAGTTTACAATTAATTAGTCCAATTCTACGTTGTGGCATTAGATACTGACCAAGGAGCAAGGGGTGTATAACAGGATGTTTTCCTGAAAGGCCAGAGGGAATATTGGTGATGTCCTTAGTGTCTGTTTTTGCTGGGTCGCAGGTACTGTTTAGCGCCGAGCTGTTTTGGTGACAGTACAGAGACTGGCAAGTGCGTGTAATAAAAATGGATAAAACCATGGTTAAAACTTTAATCTACATCGCTTATATCGTAATTGTAAGCTAGAAATCGCAAATATTCAAGTAGTGACCGTGAATCAAAATGTTTTGCAATGTTTAGAATGCATTCAGCAGCCTTGAAGCATTTAAGGCAGGGGTTCTTAAAGCTTGCCTCAATACCCCATGGGGTATTAAGATTACATTTTGGGTGTATTGGGTATTTTATTTCGGAATAATGTGCAGTGAAACGTCATTATAACGCTATCGTCAACATCCAAAAACGCCATCGCGAAACTGAAATAAATTCCTACGGTGAAACCGTAAATGAGATAAATACGACCAAATCCGGTCCAACTTTTTTCAACTGTTTCGTGCATTGTCAAAATTTTTGTTTGTCCTGACTAGGGGTATGGAGGTTTACAAACTTTAAGTACCACTGATTTAAAGAGTTTTTGGTTTGGAGTTACTCCAGCAATCAACTGCCCATAGTAAACATCACGCACGTTTTGCATTTTCTTAATACCATAAATAAACTTCCAGATAACTGGATGGTTACTTCCCAAATTGCTTAGACGGTTTTCAGCTATGTTATTGGCTCTACGCGACAACGAAAGGAAGATTTTTTAATGTTAGGAAAACACTTCGTTAAATTCCTAAAAATACATCAATACGCTCAATCTCATCTCAAGGCAAACGCACACCGTTTGTTGCCTTCTTTAAAAAAACGATTGCCTTCTTGAGAAACAACCGAGCAAGATGGAAAACACACACAGTTCTAGAGGTAGCGACGTGTGCATTAGTAATCAAGCAGGTAGGCGCATACCACCAACACAGCTCAGCGTCTCTGATCGGAGATGATCTTCCACAACATACAAACAGTTGCTGATAAGACCCTGCTTAACGCTTATGATACTCCCTTTAAAACATTCAAAGTCCAATAAGATAACTGTTTATGTACCTGCTTCAACTCCTGCTTCAATGTAGTAAATGATGTGTTGCACTATGTCTTTGGGGTCTTGAGCCAATCGCATTCGTTGCATTTTTTTAAAGTTTCTGGAAATGCAACTAGAAGCGATGGTTTCATCCACGAGGAGAAGCGTAGTATCGATATTAAGTAGTTTTGGCCCAACGAAAAATAACAGTTGCTTCTGGAACTCTTCAGCATTTTTTCCTTTTGCGAGGATCACGATCCTATACCAACAGAAGAGTTGTTACGCTAAGTTTAAATATTGGAACGAGTTTTGAGACAAATATTCTGCATTATAAAAGTGATTGAGTCCAAATAACAGCTTATGCAAAGCTTTGAATAACAACCTAAAAATTCGGCTTGAGCCAAGTTCCAGACTTACAATATTTTTAAATAAATTTTCATCTTTGCTGTAGTGGAAGAACTTTGTAAAAAGTTTGTTTGTGATCTCAACTGCTTGAGGTCAAATTGAGGAATGATTTGTAGATATCAAGCTACCAAGATTTAACGTCAGGGTAAAATATGGGACATTCACCATCTAGAAACCTGTGACTAAAGTGTGAAGTTGAATTACTGCTATCCAAAACTTTATTTAAGAAAATCAGCAAAAATAATTAAACGGTTGAATTTCATGTATGCCAGAATTGCAATTTAATATCAAGAGCAGTGGGGTACCTAATGAATGTGCTTTCGGGGAGGTAGCAGAATTCGTTGTCCTCAAATACATACAAATTCAACTTCATAGTACGGTAATAGAGGCAAAATTATGTTCATTTAATTTAACATAAAAACATTTCAACAGTATAACAGTGCCTTCGTATAGCCGTACTTAAACGTAGAAACGCAAAACAAAAGGATGCCGAAATTACATATACACACTAATTACGTTTAAAATAAAAGAACAAAAATATTTCCTACGGAAAATATATTTTTGGAATTGCTGAACGTCTTTTTGTGTTCACGTTTAATCAATCGGAATTGGACAAATAAAAACATGCTAAAATGTAAAACCTTTATTCCAAACTCTGGCTTATCTCACGATATGCTCTCGTTTTTGACTTCACCTTTACCCTTTCATAGGCAATGTCACCTTGAGTATGACAACATTTAATGTGCCGTTGTAATATTCTAAGCCAGGGGTGAAAATCTATTTACGATCGCGGGCCGCACAAATTGTACAATGTCGCGAGTCCGCTGCAAAAAAATACAACATTTATTGAGTGAAAAAAACGTGTTTTTACTTTTATAGATAATACAAAAAATGAGGAAGCGGGGTTTCTGACGAGGGCCATAGCAAATGGTCATGTAGCGGACCTTGGTTTCGACCCGCAGCCAAATTACAGTGTAAATCACACTTATCGAATGCACCTCGTGCGCGGTGGCGCGATGCGCCTTTTCAAGACACAAATTTTTACTCGAGCAGGGTGAGAGCCATTTTTCATTATTGTCATTTTTGAGACATCTCAAGCTTTGTATTCTGTTTCGAGTTCATGCAAGCCGACAAGAAATAAAGATCATCATTCACGCGATGTCCCGTCTCAGAGTACACAAGGATTACATGAACTCTAGTACTTCTTGAGCCTCCACCATCTTCGCATACAATTACTTCCTTGAACCCTCCGAAGCCACAAATGGTTTCGGACCACCGTCTCTACAGTGGTTCCCAGACCGGATATCCCGTCTCTGCAGTCATGCTGGCCGCAGGTTCCTCATTTTCTAAACCACTGATGTGAGTTTAGCTTTTTTGGCTGCTATCCACAGGCGAATAGATCATAGTAAAAGTGTTTGGTTGTCTTGTCAATATATAGCAGTCCTCAGCAGTAAAACCATTTTTGTCATTTGTAACAGCAGGAATCAATTTCGACAATCAGTCAAACTATTTTGGTAATACGCGTTTTTCTTCCTGGTTCACATACGCATGCTGTGCATTTTTGGTTGATCATTGCTTAGATCAAAAAAGATACTCATTTCTACCAAACACAGGTTTAGTATTTTTGTGTTTCAGTTCAAGTTAGCTCAATTTCGCGGTGGCCATTTTGGGGGTGTCTGGCGGAGGTGCCTCACCACTTAAAATGACTGGCGTTGGTCATTTATTATTCCTGGGATTACGCTGGACATCTTGCAACATATTTGAAGTGGTTACCTTTCCAGCTGATCCAGCTCAGTTTTGGGGGCACCGTTAAGCGTCCCCGCGACCACACACACCAGGTGTGACACGGCAGACCGCCAGTTCCTTGTACAGGAAGCTATACCAGATGACACGATGTCATTAGACATTGGTAACATTTCCAGCTACTTAGATCCTTTGTGCTCCCGGTCTACGACGCAGTCGATTCAACCACCGAACTGTTTGAAGAGGAAATCCATTTTACGTAATTTACACATCGTCAGTCCCGAAAACTACAAGCAAAAGCTTACGAGTAAAATGATGATTAACTAAAGCAAAATGTTCAGAAAAAGCACGACTGTAGTTTCAAACACAAGCTGTGGTGAGTCAAGCCAACACTTTTTCGGCGTATATTTTCAATGACCTGCCTGCTAAACTACGAACTGCTGGCCATCTCGACTGCTGGGCTGTTAATTACGTAACCAGTTGCACTTTTTAATCTTCTATTGCTTAGCCAGTTTTTAATGCTTTTCTCTTGCTTCAGCTATTTCAAACATTTCCAGAAAGCTGATTTCGCAAGGATTATCCTCTCCACGTCGTCGACAATTGAAGGTTCTTCCTGTGTGTTGTCGAGGAATCTGCCTAGTGCCTGCCGTGCTCTGCTTTCACAACTTAGCAATGATTCGTGCTTGCACATGTCCACATTCCAGCGGTAAAAGTCTCTCATAAGCCATAACAGTCATCTGGTATTTTTATTCACTCACTTAAAATATGTGATGTTTTCAGATGTCCTAATTTTTCACACATCATGCAAACTTTCCGTGCAGTGAGAGCCCGCGATAGTCTCTTCCTGCTTGTATCAGTGTTTGTTTTATATCAGTACTGCTCATAGGTGGCGGAACCGGGAGGGCCGCATGGGCCTGGGCCCCCCGCCTTTTTTCTGGGGGGAGCTGTCCCCCCACTTTTAAATGTTGACTTTTGCCTAAATAAATTTAAGTAACACATTTAGTATTGAGTCCATTGTTAAAGTCAATCGTTTAATGAAAAACATGCTGAATAATTTGGCAATATTTTGATAATATTATTTGCAACATATTATGTGTAATTTGGCAGGTTTTCGTAATTGTTTGGCAGAATACACGGTGCACAGTCTGTCACTTTACTATGGCTTGCTTACCGCATAGATGTTGTTGAACGGAGTTGCCAGATGGTGAAATACAACACAATTTTTTTTAAATGGTATAATTTCACATGCTTGTGTGCATCGGCATCGGAAGTATTTTTTCCAGAGGGGACCACTAGTGGAATTTTCCAAAAGTTTTTTTAAGGGGGGCCTAATGTGGTGAAATTTGCTTTTTACCACTCGAAACTCAGACAAGAGTCTTTTTTGCTGAAATTTTCATGTTCCTTCCCCCTTCCGAAACCCATGCTTGTACGTAGGAAAAAGTTCGTGCCACACCATTAATAAATTGGTGTAATTTTAAGCGTGTTAGCATCATTCTAAATAGTGAAATATTGTTGAATCTTATACGCAAAATGTAATAATTGACAGACCAATTTCAATTGCGTTTTTGTTTTTGCATTGGTAACCAGTGGCGTACCTGACGGGGGGCAAGGAAACGAGCTGCCCCCCTGGCAAGCTAAATGTAAAAACTAGGCCCCTTTCGTTGACATTTTGATATTTAGCATTCTTTAATTTGTTATTTTTTTGCGTTTCTCAGGATGTTTTGTTTTCGTTTTTTTTTATCTAGTATGGACATCCACGACATCCAGAGGTTCACTATCATTTCTTAACCTTTTTCTGAGTTTTGGCTAGTGGACCCCCTACGGTGACCAGCGGACCTCTTAAGCTAAGCTTCCCCCCCCCCTGGGTCAAACCTCTAGTTACGCCACTGTTGGTAACACTAAACATCTATATTTTATTTCTGCATTGGTAACACTATTGGCATCCTAACAGAGACCTTGCTAGTTTAGTGGTTTTCAACCCGGAGGTCGCGACCCCGTGGTGGCCGTTTACCTTTTTTCTGGCGGTCGCGAGAGCTTCTGACAAAAATATTCATAATTACTTCTCTATTTTGTATTTCGTATGTGGAATCATTTTTTGTCGTAGCCAAAATAAAATGATTACCTGGCAAAAATGATAGCCTGCTTTTTCATTCAAGATTGTTTTAAGTGCGATGATGACCATCACAAATTTTGAGTGTGATTATGACCACTTTGAAAAAGGTTCCGCCACCCATGGTACTGCTTGCATGCGCATGAGTAACGCCGTCACTGTGCTGTGTACTGTAGAGCGTTAAGTCTTTTCATATTTCTTGTGTTTTAATGTTAATTTAAGTGATGCGGACCTTGAGTTTGAGTTAAAAAATAAGATACAACTCTGGATGAAATAAACACTACAAAAATACACTTTAAGGCTGTGGTTCTCAAACGTTTTTAGTGATGTACCCATAGGGCAGTGGTGTGTCTATCAAGTGTCTCTTGACTGTAAACATGAGCACCATAATTGGAAATTAATTACTGTATAAGTATTGTACTTTTACAATACATTTTCATTATTAAGACACTTAGAAATTCGTGTACCCCTTGGATCACCTTTATGTACCCCCATTCGAGAAACACAGCTTTAGGCTACTACCCGAGAAGTGCCTTCCTCCTTCCTTTAGTCCATTGTTAGTCAAAAACAAAATGTTAAAAAACTTACTTGTTGCGTGAGTGGTGAATCTTTGACTTTTCGTTGAGAAGCTTTTGCCTTCCGGCTATAAGACAGTTGGATATGGAATACTTTTTGTCTGCCAGCAATTTTTCTAATTTTGCTGTTAGTTTTGGTTGGTTGCATAGGATTGATACATCACAGTCGAACATACCTGATGACGATGCCGTGATATCTGTTGTGGAAAAATATTGAAAAGTAAATAAACGGCAGTTGGCGACCAAAAATAGGCGCTTGTGCACTACATGTTTGATTTTTCGACAGCAAGAATCGACCGCAGTTTTTGCAGGGTCCCGGAGTTTCTAGATATCCCTGAGGGTTTGTAAGAAAAACGCATAACTAAAGATTTCACATGTCTGTTTGTTTACAATAGTCATTTGCAGCCTGAGGTACGCGAGAGCCAGTGGCATAACTAAAGGTTCGATCCAGGGGATGCAAAACTTAGCTGAAGGGAGCCCACTAGCCAACCGTCAGAAAAAAGGTAAGAAATGGTAGTGAAACCGGATGTCGTGGATGTCTACACTTACTAAAAAAAAACGAAAACACCCCGATAAACACAAAAAAACTACTGGAAACCAAAATAATACTAAATACCAAAATGTCAGCTAAAGAGGGCCCATTTTTTACATTTAGCTTGCCAAGGGGGAGAATCACTCATCTGCCCCCGTCCGTTACATCACTGACGAGAGCTATGCAGGAAATAGGAGAGACTCTTCAAATTTATACTGTAAACCATTTTAGCTAAACTGCATGAATCTAACCCTATAGACTCACACTGGAACGTTAAAAATGAGATGTAATAAACATCCCTACAGTATTTTTGACTGCTGACCTCTTTTGTGGTTGGCCAATAAATGAACTTACATTTGATTAAATAAAGTTTTTCTGTGGCCAAGAGGTGCATGGCAAAAAAGGATGCTTATGGATTTGATTAGGAAGATTTACGCCTATTCAAACTCGTGAGAGGGTGCATCATTTAGAATAGAACAGCCTACATTAGAAAATGGAACAGCAAGATAGTAAAGTTTTACTTTATTGAAACTTTCGCGAAAACTGTCATCCCCACTTATAATTTTCTTTCTTAAGGACAAATATATTTTCAAATTTTCCAATTACAAATGACCATCAACGTTGGCATTTTGATGAGTATGACGGCGCACTGCGTCACATGCCAAGAGCGCGTAATCTGGAAGTGCTTCAAGAAGGTGGTAGCGTACAAGCAACAATTGAGTGAATCTGGTTGAGCCGGAGTCCTATTGTTGCTTGCCCTTGCGGACTGGCATTCTTTCCTTTACGTGTTCCAACCTCCCGCAAGGAGTCCCAACAAAACGAGAAGCTTCGGCTTTCATAACGGAGAACGCTTCGTGTTACTTGCCAATTCAACTAGCACATTTGTCCAAACACTGCGGTTGAGTGATATGTTCACAATACGCTTAGTGTACAAACAAAAGCATATGACGACAAAAAGTCTGGTTTTCCGTCAAGTCAGGAATGACTTTCATGGTTTTCTGTTAAGTCGGGAATGACTTCCAGTGTACGTTTACGGATTGCCTGAAAACAAAACCTTTCCGGTGTCCGAAAGTTTTACCGTTTGCCGAAGGGTAAAGGGCCGCTCACTCATTTGCACCTGAAGACATGATGAAATGAAAAAAGCTTAAACGCCATCACAAGCAGGCCTTGTTTTGCATCAATGTCTTCCTCGAACAAATTATTATCGGTGTTTTGTTGTTGGCACTTCGACAGTTTTGATCTTTCAGTGCCACGCCTTACTGCGGAATAATTTTCATAGTTCTCTTTGTGTCTGATCGACATATTGTACTTGTCTTGAAGCTAATTCGTCCCGTTGCATTGTATCAATCCTGAAATTGACGTTGAGTTATTCACTTCCTTCTTCAGTACTTCGCTGCGCTTGGTACCGTGGACAGGACAAAAGCTGTCTGATACAATTTCTGGCGTTTTGCAAGAATCACCCAGACCGTCTAGATGGAAACCCATCCGAAAAAGATGATGGTCCAGTTTACAGTACCCTGAGTATCCTCCAAATAGCAATGCTTCAGTTTCTTCCTTAACAGTACGAAACTCTTTTTTTCCATAGCTGGGGGAAGACAAATTTTTAAGCTGAACCCTTCGGATCGCTTTGATCGCCAAAACATTGGCATATGTCTGAATACCTCTGTCAGGTGCTAACGTTTTTAAAGGTGACATTAATTGCTTCTCTTTGCGGGCAAACGGATGTAGACAGCATTGCCAAAGGCTCAACGGTTTTATTGTCAGGTATGGCACTGTGACCTGGAACCCACATAAGAACAGTTTCACGTCCTGCCTGTGCGAGATTTGAGGAAAGCAATATGATCTTCTTTATGAAGACGTGTTTTTTCCGGCACAAATTAGCGAAGACAGTCTGTGATAAAAAAGGCCTTTAGTATCTTGTGCGGAAAGATGCAGTACTTCATTATGGTGAAGCGTACTTGGTGTTGGGCTTCGGCGGCTGCTTATACCACGCTAGTTTCTAATGTTTGGTTTGTCCAAATCTGTGTACAGTAGAATGACGACACATCTCGCAATCTGTGCCTGAGCCCTTATTGTAAAAACTTCCGTGACTGCAGCAAGCTCAGAAAATCAGATTAACAAGTATAAAAAAGCAACATCTAGTCACTGACCTCGCATCCTGCTGAGTCTGCCACCCTGCATGAAAGGTTTCGTTAACAAGGCCAATTTTGATTAGCTGAGAGATCGGAGATGCCTTTACCTGAATCTCGGCAAGCCCATAGTTCAGGTCAGTCGCACGACTTCACTATCAGTCATTCTTATACCAGGAGCCCATTTCGTTCGAATCAGCCACTACGAACTTGCCTTTCATAGCTGTGTAAGCTGTTCGCTAACTCATTGTGGTTTTGGCGCATCACTACCTTGCTTACCACACAAGCTATGCAGTGAAATTGTGCGCTGACCAACCATTTTGCCCCTTCAGCTTCTTTCGCATTGCATCACCATTGCATCGCATATCGCAACACGTTGGTATGTAAACACCGTTACACTGCGTTTATGACCATGTTTTGCGAAGGAAGAACAACATCGTATTGCACACAACGATCCATGCTCCAGGATTTCCTGTACAGCGTTTGGGGCATTCGGATAATGAATTTACACTTCAATTTTCCTGCGGTAAATTGGTATACATTTATAGTAAAAATTAACTCATTGTGCGATAGGGTTGCCAGATCACTTGAAATTTTTCAAGGACATTTGGTCGTTTTGTGGTCATTGAAATTTTACTTCATGCCTACTTTCAATTCTTTTCAGATATAGTGGTGCAGCACATTTTTTCAAACAAACATTGCTGAACAACAATGGTTACTTTTATCTACACAAATGGCAAAGATGGAACAAATCTGCACGTTATTATGTTCAATTGCATTGTCGAATCTTGGATTCTTGAATGTTCAGTATAATCAGTAGTTCAATGAACAATTTCGTAACCGTTCAAGAACCTTCAAGGACGCCATAAATTATTCAAGGACAACAAAATGTTTTTCGAGGATCAAGGACATAACCAGTTTTGATAGCAAATTCAAGGAAAGACCTTGGCACTCACGGACGTGTGGCAACTTTATTGTGCGCGTTAGCTTCGCTGCACAGCGACTTCCAGCGCAGGTTTAAAATAAAGAATGGTACATTGCGGCGTAGTCATTTCCTATTGAGTGCATGCTTTACGTCAGCAACCACCGGGCCGCGGCCCGCTACCGGTTTGTGAGGAATTTGCTACCGGGTCATGTAGAACTGTGGTAACAGCAACCAAGAGAAAATCACGAAGTAGCCTGAAAATAAGGAGCACACTGCAGGTGTCATTGACTGCTGTAATCGCTACAGGTGGGAGCATCTTATCGCGGCAAAATAAACCTAGATCTCTCACCGAATTAGTGTCATGATGACTTTGCAGGCAGCAAACGATCGTTATTTTATTGAGAGCCAGTCCGCAAAACAATGCAAGGCTTCAACAGGTCCGCAGTGCAAAAAAACTGCCGATCCCTGATTTACGTCACACATCGCATGTTGTTTACTCTCCCGTTTGCAAAATTGCAAAAAGTTAGTACAGGCCTATGCCATTTTCGGTTTATAGTCAATCGTTCGAAGTCAAAAGTGTTACTTTCTTTAGAAGCCCAGTCAAATCGCTGTCACCTTGCGTTTTGGAGTTGTAAGTTTCATCTTGATCCGTGGCTTGTTTCTTCATTTTTGGCCTTATGTTGAAACTGACGGATCGGCGCAGATCAGTTAAAACGACCGTAATGTGGACGATCGAGTGATAGCGATACTCTATTTGACACTATTGTGCAACAACTTGAATCGATAGTAGACGTAACCATGGACAGGCTTAGGACATTCCACATCTTTGTCCAGTTAACGAGTAATCGGTAGGAACGTAAATATTTGTAACGACAAAGCCGTGTGTTCTAATAACGGAAAGGAAAGTATGACCGTTACGGCTGGCAATGTTGCTACCCTACATACCGTGGTGAGCACTGAAATTGCCTCAAATAACATATCTGTTAAACTTTGAAAGAAAGCAAAGCAAACGGCTGTCAAGTAACAAAAGGGTGGACTATAAACAATAAAGATCGCAATTCCAACCATGTCTAGCCCAAGAACTTCCATAAACGTGCTGGGAGAATCGATATCAATTTGTCCTAAACCCAATAGCAGGTTTGCGCATTTTTTTAATATTTCTCCACCTTTTCCTCCGGAAGCTCTACGCAGAATTGTAGATTGATGGCTGATATTTCGCTGAGACGCGTTTGCATGCAAGTTAAACCGAGTAGCTCTGTTAACCCCGATAGAATACCACAGAAGTGCTGGAATTTTCCGTTCATCGACCTTGCGTTCCACTGAATTACTGTTATACCCATTATGCAGCGAGGCGTTTTCAGTTGTTCGAAATAAGCCATGCAGTCCCATTCTCCCATCAGCGGGCGGCATCAATTATTGTTTTAAACACGTCGACAGTGCCATCGTTTGCCATTAGTGCTAGAAAATCACCTATCATCCATACTTTAACTCTCAATTTGCAAGTTCGACTCCTACCCTTTGGTTCAAGACGATCTTCATCAGTGAACTAAAATAAAAAAATGACTGAACATATTATTCAAAAACAAGCACCAGAAAAATTCACATTTCATGGATGATGCTTCGAAAACAAGGGGCATTAAATAATCAAATGTTGAGACTTGGCTGTTGTTCGCCCCCCCAATCAAAATTCCTGGCTACGTGCCTGGTTTGGTTTCATTAAACTACAGTGAATGTTTTCTATGTATGAATAAGGACAACTGAAAATTACGAGTTTGATAAGATTAGGACTGCTGGAGCGACTGGAAACGCCACTAATTATAAAAACAG
>JGI24159J19872_10008661_pt1 | contig 13327 bp, 9 predicted proteins | sample Ectturendosymbi4_FD_19872 | JGI IMG/M metagenome (IMG submission 19872) | reverse complement strand
GATGTCTGCTACACAGGCTTGACCTAATGTAGCTGAAGTTTTGTGTCAATCTAAATAAAATTTTGGAAGTTTCTCGATTTTTGGTGATGACCGTTTTTTGTGTCACCCTGCATGTGCCTGGTGGAGCAACAAAGTTGCTAAAGCAATTGCATTCCAACTACTGAAAGGGTCGAAATACTCGTTGTAAATCCTACAAATCTCATAAACACATCATCTTAGAGAATCTGTCTGTCGATTTTAAGGGAACAACTTCAGACGAGGCGGTATTATTGCCTGTAGACACAATATCTGTTCTGGTTATTTTGAGCGGCTTGCCGGACGCGCGCTGACGGGTCTTCTATGAAATGGACAAATATTTTTGGCCCAGTCCATTTCTCCTAAAAATCCACAACGCAGAATAAAAACTGGAAAAGCCTGCTTTTTATTTAGCAATTTTGATACTAAAATGCTGTTTCGGTTCATGGTCATTGACCACTGGTCCATCGCAGGCACGGCTTATGCGCGCTCCGCTATGACTGTGTAAGACTGTATAAAGTGGCCGTCCTGAGCGTGACATTAACACAACAAAAAACGAACATTATCGTTTTCAAAATACCAGTTTTAAAATTTTCGTCACAAACAAATATGATGAAGGTTTGTATTCGCCATTGCATTGCCAAAATTGAATAGGAAGAGCGGAGACCAACCAAGTACATTTCTGCGCAGTAAGGGCGTCAGTGAGGAAGTCTTTCCTTGAAGCTGGATGTAACGAAGTTTAGAATTTCATTCGCTCATTTCTGTTTCACTTTTATCTACACCTTATCATTTTAAAATATTGTGAAGGAATGTAGCTGCTTTTCAATGGAGAGTTTTGACGAAAGGTACTGAAATTTACAAAAATACTTAACCCCAAGTACGATGGTGCAGAAAGATTACATTCGATCCTTCGCCAAAGTATACTTCCCTTGTGAAATTGAATAGTATGAACAATCCACATTTCTTTTTCATTGACTGGTGTTTTCGTGCTTACTGTTCTTTTCATTTCCATATTTATCCAATGCATCTTATTTAATTATTTAAACAATAAATTGGGATGTGACATTACAGGATCTATCGAACGATGCCCTTTCACGGCCAAGAATCGGACACTATGATGTTAGAAAAGTATATACTCTGCCTACTGAGCAAGCATCTTCAGCTCTTGTTCAAATCGAGACGTCTGACATGACTGTTTGTTTCGCTTGGTCGTTGGCGTGCTAGTTTGACTTCGTTCAATGCCGGAGAAGGGTTGGGTCTCGTCTGTGTATATCACGGCAAGGAAAACTAACACACTAAAGTAACTTAAAAATGTAAAGCAATACCCAAATATCTTCTTCTGTATATCACGGCAAGGAAAACAAACACACCAAAGTAACTTAAAAATGTAATGCAATACCCAAATATCTTCTTCTGTGACAAAACCAACGTGAACGATCCACCATGGTTCGATTTTGATTTGAATCGGAGTTTTAGGAAGGTGCTCTTTGGCGTTGATTCTTTTACGAAATGCTGCTAAGTTGAAACGCCGATTTACTCTTGATTTGTTCATGAGTTCAATATATTGATTTCGGCCAATTCCCAACAAACGCAGACCTACGTTAAGAACAAGTTTACAAAACAAGCTTTTGAAAGTTACGCGAGTGTGATGTCCACAAAGAACACATAACACAAAAGGCGCTGGAAGAAACTGTGCGTCCCAAACCCGCCATCAAGAATATGACGAAAATTTAGGCGAATCAAAATTGAAAACTTCCTTCGTGAAAAGCGAAATGCTAGTAATGATAATCATCATTGTTAGATATGTAAAAGATTCCTTCTGTTAATACGTATTTGCAAAAGTGGATGACTGATTACATACAAAACCACTCACGGAATGCCCCCCAAAAAGTTTTCCGATTACTGTACAGCATTATCAATTAATAATCCTACATTTGGAAAGTTTGTTTCATTTTGGAGCAGACATTATGGTTCACCTATATTTGCACGTTTCACAATCAGTTCAAATTTATGCTTAACTCACGAGCAATACTTTTCTTAATGAAACCTCATAGGTAAATCACGAACCTGCTCAGGCCCGAAATTAGAGGATCATTTAGGGTGAGGCGCCCCCGCAACTTTAAGATATACTTCAGTATCGATGATTTAGGGCTGGTTGGACGTCAAGAGCACCAGGCGTATAAACTTCAGCTCCATAGCAGATGAACCGACTATCGAAAATATTAGGCTATGTGGCCAAGTTTCTGTTGTCTCACAAAAGGGAGACGTATATCCATTATCCAGATTTAATTTATAACCACGATCACTGGTTTTAGACTGACCACAGCTCGGTGATTTTCTAGGGGTGAATGAAAAAGCTATATAAAAACAATATAATGATTCCAAAAAATACAAGCAAAAACGTGCCGGTACTTAAGTTGCGTTTCAAATGTCCATCAATTAACCCGGCAAGAAGCACAATTCAGGCTCAGGCCTGCCGCCAGTTGCCGTCACCAAAATTAACAAAAAAAAACCCGAATTCAAAAACTGCTTCATAAATCTTAACAAATCATCTTTTTTGTCTTGATCTATAGTTATGATTGTTACTGTAATTTTCACTTTTTTCGGAAAGCTACCAATTGGAGTACGGAAACAATTCCAAAAAATATTCAATTTCAACACAAACACATCATTGAAAAAGCGAAACAAAATATTGGAACAAATAGGAAAATAACAGTCGCTTCTGCGTCACTATTTTAATGAATTTGAAACATGCCAACCGTTTTCATGTTTATATAAACGTTTTTAAGTGAGAAAACTGCAGCGATTTTGAAATAACAGTTCGTTTTGGTATGTCACGCATAAGCATAAGGAATGTGTTGCACTGCCGCCAATTTGCATTACCGTTTTTCAGTGGATTTTAGCAAGCAAAATTATTTTAAAAGAATGAGAATTTTTCTTTTCTTTAAACAAAATATCCCCTTCAGGTCACCAGCAGTATTGTGACTGTTTTCGTCATATTTCCCGGGCAAATGTCTAGAATTGTCTAACACGAAACCATGGCTTTACACTTAGAACTCAGGAATATGGTCATGCACAGCCACGCTCTTTGCAAAATCACATTTTACTAAGGCAACCGAAATTAGTGACTGGCTGGATTCAGAGTCGCGGAGTCCACACAGGCCAACTCGTTTATTTTAATTTTGTTCGCGACACTTTTTTTGGTATTTATGGCTTAGATATTTTATCTAGTGGCCTTTGCAGTCCACCAGATAAATTCCCATACCTGAAACGCTGCACTCCTCTTCCTTGTTTCCCTGAACCTATCTATCATCACATTACTTAAAAGGCCATTCATGACAGTGGTACTTAAGGGTAACTGCTATTGAAAGCTCTAAGCTTGCTATAAACTTTCGAGGAATCAGCCGAATGCGCTCTGCTTTCATCTTTTTGCGATGATTCAAACTTGCACATGTCTGTATTCAAGAATGTGCTCGCCACGATGGTGGAAGCAAGGAATCAATCAGCAAATTTTTAATAGGAAATCGATTTCACGTAACACTACGCATCGTCAGTCCTGCAACCTTATTCAAATAGAATCTAGAAAGGTTGGTTAGGGGTAACTAGAAAGGTTTGCTCTTCATCATTCCGTAACTATTTTCGCTCTCCAAAGCCAAGATCAACAAATGTTACGCAATGAGCTCTTCGTAAGACGTCAACGGTGGATGAAAGTGATTTTGCAAGTTAATAAAATAACGTTTTGTACTTGTCAGCAAGAAGGTCGAGCTTGGCATGGAAAAACACATCCATTTACCACTTTTTCGGCCTGTGAAATTCACCAAGGCAGTTTTCTTTGACAAACAGGGTTTTAAATTTGCAAAATCAAAATATTGTTTAACAACATCAAAGCCAGTAAATCCGACGACGCCTCTGTCAGCCAAAATATCTGTTGCTCTCTGGCTACGGCCTGACTCTGCACCAACATGCCTGCACGCTTCAAATTCAGTGTGGATTACGAAGTAATAGGTCTCCATGGGGAAACAAGCCACTACCCAATTTAAGCATTATCACCTATCTATTTAAAACCAATGCATCAATGTATGGCGCTGAGCAAATGCCAACCAAAATACATAAATTGAATAAATGAGTAAAACTGAATGAAATGAAGCCAAGGCTGAATCAAACCTTGCCATTAAAACTGACTGAAACCGTAAGGCAACAACAGCTTGGGCAAAGCGTAAATGCAAATGGTACGATCAAGCAAACTCTGGGTGCATCAACGAACTACAGCAAGTAAATTGTAGCATCATCAGCTTCAGGTGGTAACGGATACGCACGCCGGTAGGGGTCGGGCAAAAACAATTACTATGAGAAAGCTAGCTCGACGAACAAGAGTGGGCAAGCTATAACAAGCCATGCAAAGCGTGAAGAGCATGCAAACCCAAATACATATGCCGTATATAATATCGTGCACATTACTTAAATTTTGGTAAAAACGTACACTGAACATTGAAGGAAGCTCCAACACCACGTCACCGCTTGTACTCACAAATGGGCGGGACGTTCTTCCACAAGCATACCGTATTTATTCGATTGTAAGCCGCGGCTTATAAAGTTTTTTTTCATCATTTCATCCGGCTTATAATCAAGGGCGGCTTACAATTTTTATTTATTTACCTTATCGAAAGCAATAGGTGACGCTCAGTCTTTCCTTGATTACGTTTTATTGACCAAACTCTCTTTTTGCATTCTGTTCTCTTTAGCATCACGTGCACATCCGTCACAGGAGAGGTTACGATGAACGGAAGGCAGTTGTAGTGGTGTAAGCATCATTACCAGGGTTGCAAATAAAACGCGAAACGTACTAGCACGCGAATGTATCTCAGAGTCAAAGACTAAGGTAACCAGATGTTCAAGTGCACCTTACAATCAAGGGCGGCTTACATTAATTTTTAACACCATATCTTGCGGCTTACAATTAACACCATATCGTGTGGCTTACAATCGAGTAAATACGGTAATTTCACAGCACTCTGACAACTTTGGTAGGTGGTCAATCAGTCCACGCCAAGTTTAGGAGCAAAATATTTAGTGCAGTTTTGGTTCATTGTTTTCTGCACAGTCAAAAGTGATCCAAGAACAGCGTTGTTCAGACAAACTGCTCAAAATTTCATTAACTGTTTGGCCAGCATGTCGCTCTCTAACAAAATATACATGTTGCAAAGCATATGCTATAGTTGGCGCAGGTAAGATTTTGTTCTAGTGCGATGGACTTGTCTTAGCTCTCTAGAGCTGTCACAAACAGAATCATATGTTGTATGCATGTCATGACTGCCACACAAAGCGAACTTTTGGCACAGACCCACAGAACCTTTCAACAGATGTGTGTTGTGGTACAGATTATATCGCGCAAAAGTAAACGCCAATTGCTTGCAAATCTTTGTAGGTCACCATTAGCCTGTGGTTTCGAATTATTTTCCCATATGTTGAGATGCAGTAAGCTGCGGTAGTCCAAACGGTCTTCGGGTCTTGTTCCCCTTTTCTGCCCCTTTCATTTGATGAAGAAAGAATTCTTTCTTTCCCTGGTCGCTGCTAACCGTATGTCTTGAATCATATTTTTCAGGGAAAATTGAAATTAGGGCTTTTTCTTCTGCTTTCATGATAACCGCACTGCATGAGCATAAAATGACTGTAATGTTGGCCAGTGATGCCAAATGGTTGTTACTTGTTGCTGTTGTAACACCATTGTCTGGGTGAAGAAGTCATTTCTACATCGAATAATTGCATTATCTAAACATATCTGATTGAGTTCTACAATCTTTTTTCATTTTAGTAACTTCAGACTGGCTTGTTTCCCCATGGACACCTTACAGTTACCAATGAACAGGTTACTAGTAGCATCACTAGAGCTACTTGGCTAGACCAGTGTTTCTCAACCTTTCATGGTTCGTGCCCCCCTTTTAGAGACACTCAACACTCATGGCTCCCTGCCCTTTTGCAGCAATGAGCATTTGAAAGAAACAAGGCCATGAGCAGAGGTCTGCCCATGGCTCCCAAAAAACAGTTGATAAACCTGGGCTAGACCAATGCCATGGATGATTCCTTACCAAGTCAAAATCTTACTACAGCAACGATTGCCAGTGTGAATGTTTTATTGAAAGCGAACTTTGCTTTCCTTACATTACAACTGCCAATTCACATGATGAATTGAAGACCGAGTTAGAGTTAAAACCCATGAAATTGAGACCCAAATTAAATTAGATGTCCAGTTACAAGAAAAGCAGGTACACACTCTGAAAGTATCAGCATCAATGTAACACGTGGAATTCAAACAACACAGTCAGTTCGCAAGGTGCAAGCTTACTGTCAGCAGCTGTGAAATTAGGCAATGAATCATAGCTTTTCTCGCTGTTCATAATATCCTCCATCATTGAACAATAGTAGGAAAATGGTGTCATTCGCAAACCAACCATCTTATCTGTTAACAAAAGTACATAAAAAACAGCAATGAAACTTCTGCCTTCAACAACTAAGTGTTCGCCAACTACAATGATAACAACTTCCTGGACAACTCAGTGTAATTATCGCACACAAACAAGGGCTGTTCTTGTAAATAAACACATTTAAACTAATTCATCATACAAGATAGAAAGTGTGTCACTGCTGCCTGGGCATTTGGATTTTATCAGCTTGATGAAGTTCGACTAAACTGATTTGTTATCTGTTTGAGGAAGTTGTGCTGTCATAATGCAGCACTATAGCATGTTCCTACCAAATTTTCAAAATCTTTTTAACAAACAGAAGTAATTGTATTTAGATCTTGTGAAAAACACGCATGATTTGTGGTAAATGCTGTTTTTGGTGCTGCTGCTGGAATCAATTTAGCAAACATACAACATTACCACAGAATGTAGCCGAATTCAACATCAACTGAGATTATTAGCAACTTGTAATAAATTTTGTCCAAAAAATGCAGAAAACATTTTGTCCAAAAACACGAAAAAAGTCCAGTAAAAGAAACAGCAATAACAATGCAGTTAACAGCAACATACAAACCAACCAGACAATTAAAAATACAAACCTTGTAAGTGGTAAGGATACAGCAGTAAATTCTGTTTACTGTAGTGCAGCAACTGTTCATAGTATTTTCGTTCATCTTTCACGACATGTTTCACAACACAAGTTTTGTATCGCTGCTGATGTTTGATGCAGTAATCAACCAACTGAGCATTGTATTCATCCTGGGAAATCCCAATGCTCTAATATAAAACCCAAAAACATTTGTAAACAAACTTAGGTCCTACACTTAATAAAACAAATAAAATGTTGGGCATGCTAACTGGCACCACAGTGATGATGCATGGACGTCCAACTCTCCATTGAGTGAGTAATGAAATAATCATTTGTGCAGGCTAAAATCTGTAACCCACTACCATCAAAATAAACTGAAAGTGCAGCTACAATAAGACTAAAGCTTGACTGATAGACACTTTTGGGTTGATACTGATATTTTTCATTGCTGATAACCAATGCAAATATTTTTACATTACTCCAACAACAGTTAGAAAACATTACAATGCATGTTCAACCAACTTACAAGAAAATGGGATAGTTCACAACTGAAAACATACATGAAAATGTTTGCATTTCTGCAAAATAAAGGTTTAATAAACAAAACAAGATTTGACAATTTTAAGGTGTAGTTCAGGAAGTTTAATAAATAAATCAAAGATGGAATAACAACTTTGATTTCAAACAATTCATACAACACAGTGGGTTTCAATGTTTCCAATACATATTGGCAGAATTTCACCAATATGACACTTGGTTGGCATCATCATTATAACAGTCAAGTTATATCGGCATATCATCATATTGATGTATCAATCCACCTCTTATTAAAACTGTGATGAAACTGTTGATAGATGGTGGGAAAACTGATTTTGATACATAATGCAAAACTGCATTACAAAATAATGGGCATACTGCAACCGTTACATGTTTTATGATACTGCATTATTCCCAGATAGCCAAACCAAATGACTGGCAAAAATTGCATTACTGCAGATTGTTTGGACAGAATAAAAAAGGTTCAGTGCCTTTTTGGGAAATACTAGGAGCTAATGCTATAAAAATATTTTAAGTGAATCCCACATATAAATGGTTTGAAAATGTTAGAATATAGAACAAGATTTCAGTGCTTGACGCCCAACATTTTGTTGCTCTATACATAAATCAGCTTTGTTGAGAAGCAATTAAAATAAATATACCTATGTAATCTACAAGTAAGCATTACCGTTATGATATTACTTGGTAACTTGTTCCAAGTATAACCATCTTTGATAAATTTCAAAATATCTGCGTTCATTCTACAAATGAAGGTGTCTGCGAAACACATGCATGAAATTGAACTATGGTATCACCAAAAATGCAGCCAAACCAGCTTTCATGAATTTGAAATCTGTACTAGAACAAATACATTTGAATTCTTTACTGCTGTACTCAAAGCTGTACTTTTCTACTAAGAATGAAGCACAAGCTATTCATCACGTAGAACAGGCCTGCACAACTCAGAAGGCTCAAAGGGTCAAATTTACAACAAATTTGCTGCAGGTCACAAAGGTCTATTTCATTTCGATGTGAAAGTTGCATTGTAATATGGAAGAAATTCTGCAAACAACAATTACTTATTCGAGGTCGAGATTTTGCAACATTTTCTACAATTAAGAAAGCTTTTGCGAGCAACAAAAAAGCTTTGTCAGGCCGCATGGCCCATGGGCATATGTTGTGCAGGCCTGGCATAGAAACAAATGATGTTTAAACTTAAGTAGATCTAATTAATAGCTAGCATCATTCATTTTACAATTAACATGTGACAAGCTCGGCTGAAGATTGAATTTTCACATAGCAAAGGTACTTTGCAAAAATGGCACATTTTTTATCATTTGCAGACATTGCTGTTATCCACTAATAATATTTGTACATTTTATACATTCACAAATGTCTGCACTTGTTGTAGCAAGCAATTGTTCTTGAACTTCAAGGTGCAAATGTCATACCAAAGTAACATGCAGTAGCCAAGCTGATAATAACAGTGTTGATGCTTATCTGAGAAGGTATAAAATGTTACACAATAACAAAAGAATTTAAGTAAAATGCTCTTTCAAAAGTTAAGTATATGAAAACAGTGTTAAAAGTCATGGAACATTTAGCCTGTTTGAACAAAATTTTTTAAGTGCCACCCGGAAAGCTGCAAGAACAGATACAAAAATGTTGCATACGAGCATAAACACAAATTGTGTGTCTTAATTGCTGGAAGTGCCACATGAAAATGTCCTATCTTCGCATTTCAAAATTGCCACATGCTTCAGTGAAGTTCCAATATTACTTCAGGGAAAATCTTGTTGGCTTCTATTATACAAAAGCAAAATCCAGACCTGGCCTTTCATATTAAGGTCAATGCAAGCCAGTTGCAGTCATGTCACATCTTGTTTAAATCACTCTTGTCTAGGTTTCTAACTTAATTATTCAACTTTTTAGGACCTATTTAAATTTAGCCAGCTGATGGCGAATGGGTAATGGTAATGCTCATGGTTTATTTCATGCATTTTTGTGACTCAAATCACAAAGTAATGCGAATGCAGCAAGAGGAAAAACAACAACATCAAGGATCAAAAATTAATTTCATAGTGATAAGAACGTAAAAACATCAGAAACTTCAGTTTCCCCAAGTTAATAATCATGTTCTAACACACTGAACCACAAAGGGTTGATGAAAGACCATATGGGTACAGTTCTCAGCCAGCCCTGTTGCTAGCAAAAATCAATTTTTAATTGAAGACGCTTCATAAGCAGAAAAAGAAAAATAACAAAATGCATCAAATCAACGTCAGATAAAATAAGTGAACAAAACAACAACAAAAAGCAAAGGGAAAAAAGCATGCCTATGTACGAGGGGTTGGGGTAGGCAACTATAAAGGTGAAAGATATATGTAAAGGAAAAGTGGGGCACCAAAACAATATTATAGAAAAGTGGCAAGCATATAAAATGAAAATTAACAGGAATTTTGTCAAGATAGTGGGACGCTTTTATATTGTTTGCCAAACAAATAAGGCAAGAAAAATTTAAAACTTTTAGGAATATCAGACGAAATTTTGGGACCAACATACTTTGAAGAAAATTTTGGGATAAACATATTCTATTTGAAGTTTCAGGGATATACTAGACTCAAATGTATAATGTAGACTATTAACTAAAACTTCTTGTCTGAAATTCGGAAAGACCGCTGGGGTATCCAGGATGAGTGAATGTAGAGTTTATGGGGAAATCTGCACCAACTATCAAAGGCCTTAGTTAGAGTGTGATAGAGGGTGCACAAAATGGTACCACTACATATGCGTCGGAATGATGCCCGAACAATATCAAGCATTTTGTGAGGACTACTGCAGAGATAACACATTGAAATGGTTATGCCATAGTTCTCAGGATCAAGATAAGGAAACCAGTCCCATGACTATTGAGACCAATTCATTTGAGACCACGTTCATTTGAAACCACGTTCATTTGAGGCCTGTTCATTTGAGACCACATTCATTTGACACCACAGTCATTTGAGACCACATTCATTTCAGACCATATTCGTTTGAGACCACATTCATTTGACACCACAGTCATTTGAGACCACATTCATTTGAGACCACTTCATTTGAGACCGCATTAATTTGAGACCACTTCATTTGAGACCGCATTAATTTGAGACCACATTCATTTGAGACTACATTAATTTGAGATCACATTCATTTTACGCCATGTTAAAGTGAAGCTGTTTTGATTTACTGTGTATCACTTTTTGTGATCTGCCTTTCACTTTTTTTGCGGGAGACCTGAAGTTTTCAAGTTGACTATTCATTTGAAATTTGTAAGGTTGCACCCTTCCATGTCCAGGGGTGACTCATGCTGGTTTGTAAATGCACCTGCACTCAGGGCCAGATCAATGGGGGGCAGCGGGGATAATTTACCTGGGCCCCTCACTCTAAGGGGGCACCCCGTGATGATAATTATTTGTTTTAAATAAAAACACTCCTTTGAAAAATTGTGATCCGGAAGTGATACAAGAATACAAATATATATTCCGATGTTGCAGTGAGTAGGCCTACATCTATTGATTTCTCTACAATTCGGACTTGCTGCCAGTTTTAGTAATCACTACTGAATGTAAATATTTTTGTTTTTGTTCAATGCAAATATATTTGAATTTTACTTGTAACTTTTTCTAATAATCTATCTTTTGGCATGAGTATGATTATACTATGTAACAAATTTTTATGAAATTTTTGTTTGGCTGTATATTTTCATTGTTTCTGGATAATTTCAAGGCGCTGATTCAAAAAATGTAATTATTTTTGCTCTATCATCTACCGTTAACTGTCAGTATAGCTATTTACGTTTGTGGGTTCCGCTCTAAGCCAACCTGGTAAATTGAATTATGCCATTTGCAAATCCAAGAATTTGGAGAGAGTCATGAAAAATCCTAATGACTGTAACTTCTGTACAATAAAATATTAAGTACCGCAAGGTCAAAGGATGAAGAGCGCTAACATATCTAAGTATACCTTTATTCATTGCACTCGTTCCTCACAGTGAAACTTTACCAGTTCTAAACCCACCTCCAAACGTAAGTAATTTTGTGTTTATAAAATACCGGTTGCATAACTGCTGTAAGAATTTAATCCATTTCTACGATCTTGTGTTTTTGTCATTGCGGCTGGAACTTGATAATGAATGTGATGTCTAAGAGTCCAACAAAACTTTAAGCAGTGATGTGTAACATGCTTAAGCATTTAGTTCAAAACCTCATTTTCCATCTGTAAAGGAATTAGATGAACAAATACACAGCCTGGAGCTAATAAAATCTGCAGCAGAATTATTAACATGAAGATTAAATGAGTGGAATTTGCTGGGTGATGGTTGCAAAATACCAATGCACAGGAAGAGGCACTTAGACTTCTGTTTACTTTGAGGTAGTACAGGACCTTTGCTATTGCAATGATGTGAATGGTTTGTTTAATGCTGTTGGAATAGAACATGAACCGACTCAGTGGCAATTTTTTTTGACAGTTTCACCCAAAAGCTTTAAAGCAGTTTTACTTCATAATGGGAACAAATATCTGTAAATTCCTCTAGATTACTCAATACAAATAAAAGAAGGCTATGAAAATGTCAGGAAACTACCGCTTAAAACAATGCTGAATTCAATTGGTGTTTGTGATGATTAAGATGTTAGGATTTTTGTTGGGTCTGCATGGTGGCTACACCAATACTCGTGTTTTCTTTGCTTGTGGAACAGCAGAGCTGATGGAGAGCACTAAAGTCCACTGGCCTCCAAGGGAAGAACTCAGGCCAGGAAGGTAAAATGTCATCAAGGAGTTACTTGTAAGCAAGGAAAAAATTTTATTACTGCCCCTTCACATAAATTTAGGTTTATTGAAGCAATTTGTCAAAACTTTGGATTTCAAAGGAGAAACATTTCAAGAAAACAGAGTAATGTTCCCAAAATTGTCAGATGCCAAACCAAAGAGAGGAAAATATGTTGGTGCCCAATTAACTACCATGTTGAAGTCAAGAATCCTAGAGGAAAAATGACTGAAACAGAAAAGAAGGCTTGTCAAACATTTCTAGGTGTGGTTGAGTTATTTTTTGAAAAAGAATAAAGATCCAAGTTATAAGGAGATAGTGAAGACAGTGATCACAACACAAAGGAGGAATGTTGCATGTTATTCAAACTTCATTTTTTATACTTGCATCTTGACTTCTTTCAAGAAAATCTTGGGGACTTTAGCAAAGAAAAGTTTGGGATTTTCGCAAAGAAAAGATATTTCACCAAGCTATTCAGGAAACATAAAAGCGGTATCAGGGCNGGTGGGACAGCGCAATGATGGGCGATTGCAAGTGGTCTTTGATAAGGGGAGATACATGTGATCACAAAAGAAAAGCTGGTTCAACAGTTAATTTTTGAAGGTCTTATTTCATTGAAAGATTGTTTTGGTGTTTTTAAAACTAATGATCAACAAAATGCTGTTTTAATTGTGATTCTCGTGTTTAAATGAACCTTGCAAAAGATCACTACAAGTTGAAATCTATTATATGAGAAGTAGGCCCACAGTCGCATAAAGTTGAAAGATGGTGTCAATGACATGACACCAGTTACATTTGTGAAATAAATGGGTAGTTCACATAGATAAGCTATGACTTCTTATGAAACTAAACCTTAGCACTAAATAATTCTCTAAGATACTTAACCTTTTTATTTGTTATGTTTTGTTTTTCATGTAC
>JGI24159J19872_10008660_pt1 | contig 13327 bp, 9 predicted proteins | sample Ectturendosymbi4_FD_19872 | JGI IMG/M metagenome (IMG submission 19872) | reverse complement strand
TTCAGCGTGGGTTCACTTTGTGCATTCTGCGCAATCGGATTTCTTGAATGCCTGAAGGTGACATTCTCCATGACACTGCAGGCGACTGCTCTGACAAAGAGCTCTTTACTGCTCGGCTGCCTGGGCGAATTCGAAAGCAAATGTACTGTTTTTAAAAATTGCTTATGACATTGTTGTGACTTTTGGACCCCCGCATTGATTCGGCGCCCTGGGAATTGTGACCCCTTGCCCATCTCGTTACATCTCTGGTCGTATGCAATAAAAATCGGAAAATTTTCCGAAAATATACAAATTTTCAATTCCGAACGTCATGAACGTCTATTCCATGAACATCTCGCAATTTTCGAACACAATACGACATGGATCTTGCACAGGCTGACAACGAAGGTTATTGGCGGCATTTCAAGTTTCTTCGTATAGTTTTGTGTCACTTCTATACCTGCCCCACGCATTTTTTCGGGGTGGACCTGAGTTTGTTTCGCTAATAATAAAAACTTTTCCGACATTCAACAAGTTACTTTTTTAAGGTTAAATAAGTTTGAGAATATTTTCTGAATTGTGTTGAAGGCCGCTTCTGCTTCGGAAACGTCCCAGTAAGCCTGGGTAGTGGTGACATTGCGATTTAGCCAAAATGTGTGTGGTTATTAACCGTGTTTATTATAAAAAGTTATCTGAGCAGTTGGGTCTTCACGCATATGCAGTCAGTACACATCCGGATGAACTCGTCCTTGAGGCCACCCTACAAAAATCTTGGATCCGCCTATGTCGTCTGCTATGAAAATTGTCTGTTATGAACGGGTCTGTTATGAATGGGTCTGTTATGAACGGACACCAGTTTGGTTACTCAGAGTGCCGTCAATGCAGCTGTGAAAGATGTTATGGTAAACAACTTTTCCATCAGAAAAATGTGCAAGAAGCATGGATTGGAAAAGTCCAATTTATGTCGATATGTTAAACAAATTAGAGATGGCAATACATTCAACGTTGCAAAGAAGTCTTGCACAAGAAATCAGGTATATCACTGTTTATGCCCTTGTTTTGCATTAATTGTTTATTTCTCCAGACCATTGGTTTTCTATCATACAGTATTTATTGTGTTCTAAATTATTTTTTGCAAAGTGAAGCTTTAGCTACGTTGGTATCTTTTTTGAGATTTTTCCTGACAGCGAGAAGCAACAATGTGAATACCTTTTGTCCTGCGCCACTTTGTTGTTATGGACTTGGTAAAATCCAAGCACGACAAGTGCCACATTAGTTTGGTGTTTATCCGCACAAGAAAATTCTTTCGTTATGGGAGAATAACGAATTTGCTGGGGAAGACTGGCTGACAGGCTTTAGACATCGGAGTAAGACATTAAGCCTAAGATCACCCGAATGAGGCAGATAGCCTACCTCTCATCACTTTTATATTGGAAAACTTATTTCTGGTCGTGACGTGATTGTGTTCTTGCAAATATCTCGTAAAATCAAGAATGGATTTATATTTCCTGAAAAGAGGACATTGCGTCAGTTTCCAGAAATGATAAGATTCGGCCATTGCCAGCACCTCAGCCAACTACTCAAACAAAGCGCCTTAATTCAGTTTTGAAATTCAATATAGAGTTGTCATACATGTCGTTTCAACTGATCGCTACGTTTTTGTGCCACAATGTCATAAGCAAAATTGTATATATTATTAACGTAAATACATTTCGTTAAAATGACGAAATATGGGTACTTATACCCAAGCATTAGATCCTTTTTGTGTCTGTCCCATGGGTTCCAATTGCTGTCTCGTTGGTCCCAGGGGTTGGAGACCGATGAAACAAAAGTCGAAAATTTTCTTGGGGTGATATCTACATTAACGTTTTCGAAATTTTAAACGGAAAGGGTTGCAAAACGTAGCTCTTTAGCATAGTCTCCAACACTGAAAAAACAAGCCAAATATCTGCAGTAACTTCGATTTTATCATGCAATCAATATTTTTGTCTCATTGGTTCCACACTTCCCCTAGTACTTAACATTACAGTTGCTGTTAGAAGTCCCTTTGAAAGCAAGGTAGGCTGCTTTTACATTACAGTTACTGTTTGGGGGGCTCCTTTCTAAGTATAGCACTTGCACATTACAGTTGCTGTTTGTGGCCACTTTGAAAGCAAGGCACTTGAACATTAAAAGTTGCTGTTGGGGGTCTCTTTGAAAGAAAGGTACTTCAACATTACAATTGCTGTTGGGGTCCCGTGAAAGCAAGGTGCTTACACATTGCAGTTGCTGTTGGGGGCCCTTTGAAAGCAAAGTACTTACGCATTACAATTTCTTTTAGGGGCCCCTTCAATTAAGTTTAAAAGCAGAGTACTTACACATTTCAGTGGCTGTTGGGGGCACCTTTGAAAACAGATTAGGCCTACCTTCAAATTGCAGTTGCTTTTGGGGGCTCCTTTGAAAGCAAAGTAGGCTACCTGCAAATTACATTTTCTGTAGGAGGCTCCTTTGAAAGCAGAGTACTTACTTATGATCTGCTTTGCAGTACATTATATGAGTTGATAATACGTTTTTCATCAAAAATAAGGAAAATTTACACGCGCAACATCTCAAGGGGGGCCCGAGGCAAGTGCCTCGCTCGCCTCCTCTTAAACACACCACTGGGAGCTGTCCCCAAACTTCTTGGATGCTGGGCAAAATTCGCGATCTCATCAGCGTCTACGGCAGTGTTTTTCAACCTTTTTGCTGCAACGGAACTTTCCGCAAATGATTGCATTGCGCATGGAACCCTATGCAATGATCCAAGTAACAACCGCATAGAATTGTGGTTGCGAATTTCGCCCCAGACTTTCAGTCTGTTTCGGCGGAACCCGCTTCAAAAGCACTGTTCTACGGGCTGGAGTCGCGGCGACTTCCAATGGAAAAAGCAATTATGGCGTAACAATTGTCCAGAACGGTGTCCGTTCAAAAGAGTCACGTTCATAACAGATCCGTTCGTAACAGACCCGTTCATAACAGACTAGTTCATAACAGACCCGTTCGTAACAGACCCGTTCATATCAGACCATGTTCATATCAGACCATGTTCATATCAGACCCAATATGAAGGTTGTCTGTTGTGAACAGGTCTTTTTTGAAAGCGAACCGTCCAGAACATACTGCGTTTACGTTTTATTTTTCATTGTTGTTCGCAAAGTATGACATTACAAACGAATGGCCTGAGCCCTAAGTAAGTAAATCACTTTTATTTCACACATTACAAGTAAACTCCAAAACTTTTGTAGTTGAACTTTCGGTCAATACGGAAATATTGGTTTGTTTTGGTTTCTAAAGCCTGTCGGGATAGAATTCTCAATTACAGCAAATGTGTTTGGTTTTCGTGTGATAACAACTTACATCAATTAGGTATTTACCTTAAATTGTTAAAATACTAAACATTCCCAGGAGCAGGGGCATTGCCCCCAGGACCGTCGACAGCGGGGGGAAGTGGTGCCCGCCCCTCCTTTCCCCCATTTAAAATATGTGCCCCCCCGGTTGCTGCATACACCCAATTTGTATTTTTAAAATGTCGGCCCCCCTGCTGCGAAATCCTGGAGTTGCCCCCCTGACCCTTCAGAAGCGAGGGAGCGGGGGGTGGAGGAGCCTTGTCATAACAGTTTCACAGGTAATTTTATGGTTTATCAAGGTCGACTTGAAAGTTATCTGCACACCCAGAAAACTCAGAATGGTTTTCTATATTATCGGTTATTCTTTTTGAGATCAGCACTGTTGCTGGACAGAAGCAAGCATAGCTGATAACGTTTTCTTAGTTTCCATTGCCTCTTTTACTTCCCCCTGCCCTACTGCTGCTCCGTTGTCCATGCATAGGAAAGCTTGCGGGTCGGACTATGGGGACATGTGGATGTGATGTGCAGTTAAACTCATGTAACGATTTGCTTCTGATGGCGCAGTCCAGATGCTATTCTCATGTCACGGCTCAACGATTGGCCACTTAAATTTAACCGCGTTCGTATTCGGTCATAAAAGGTTTGTGTGGTGGCTCCACAAAGCCGAGCTTACACTTCAAACTGTAAAGAAAACTTGCAACTGTCGTTATAAATGAACGAAATGTTCTGGCCGACAAAAACCGTCGCTATAGGCGAAGTGACGACGTATCCGAAGTCGTTATAGCGAACTCGAATGCACGTAACAGATAGGAATTCTGCCGAGACCGACGAAAAAGCGTTGCAATAAAGCGGCGAATTCTACTGTAATTCAGAAGATACAGCATTTAACAACAAAAATGCTGCAATGCTTTTCCATTAATTTCTGTTATCCCTTTTACTATGTTCTGCTGGTTAGCGCAGGGCTATAGTGAGCGTGTTCGTTTAGGGTCTTTGACAACATGTATCTGGGTGGTGGCAGACGAGATGATCTTTTCGCCACCTCCGGGCCTTACTGTGTATGTATTGAGAAGTTTATTAACGTTGCCAAAAATCAAATTGTTGTTGTTGTAATTCAGAATTCATTTAACATCGCACCCTGATCCTAAACTTTTGAGGTAATTTACAGTCTGGATCAAACCTGAAAGAATTCGTTTGTGTTTTTTCAACTTTCTTTGTTTTTATTTAAAATATTAATCCGGACCTATTCAATCCAAGTTCAGTCGAATTCTCACCTCTGCTTCAGACAGTGATTAGCGTCTTCTGGTGTTGATAACTGTTTTTGATTCACTGATCAAAAATACCTGATTATTTGATGAGTGGAGTTTCAAATATCTACCGTATTTTCAGACAAGCTTCTTCGTAAGCCTCATCAGATGAAGGGTAGCCTATGGGTATTAAAACAGAGTCGGTGACTGCACACAGTCGGTCGGAGCGATACGATTCGTGTTATAGGTTATAATAATCACACTACTAGTCGCACGACTACATTTCCACAACAACGAACATAATAAAACAACTACAAAAACTTCTGTTTTGCAGCTGAAACATAAGTGCAGTTTATAATAATCAATCGGAGATGAAAGAATGTATAGACGTAAATGGACCTGTAGAGTTGCACATTTGATCGATGCTGCATTTAAAAGACTGGAGCGCGATAAAACAACAAACAACATAGGTAGTACTTCTCTGGCAACGATGCCACAAGCTGAAAAACACGACTTTGAATGTTAAAAGTCTCAGGTTTTACAAAAGAGGTTTACGTTACATACAGGGAGCGAGCAAAGGTCCGGGTGGCTTCACGCCACATTGTCACTAAATGAAACGAATGAAAGCCTGCTTGACATCAATGATGGCATTCCGACTTTTTAGTCCATTGTTACCATCTTTCAAGAGCGTTGCAAGTTTTGAGACAAAAATATATTTCAACCGTTGCATACCACTTGGTATAGATATTGTAATTCCATTGCCAAGCTTCTGGTGCAACATCAAGTAAAAATCACACATGTCACAACAATTTAAGAGTACTATTTTGACAAGCAAGTTTTTCGCGGGAAGTACTGCAATAAAAGTTTTTCTAGGCTGATGCTGTCTGAGGTAGCCTATGACATAATCAGTGCTGCCAGTGCCGCGGTTATTTTTCGATTTCGTGCACCATCCTATCTGGGATCTTGAGCAAACAGTTTGATATCAAAAACTTCAATTAATTTGTACACAACGGTTTTCTCCAGACTGGCCATGAGAACTTGCAGCAAGATGATGGTAGCAGGAGTTACCGAAACGTCTGAAAATTGTAGTTTATATCGTTTTCTTTGACCGTTATTTTCATTAAAAACTTCAACGAATGTGAAATAACAACCATTCTTCAGAAAAACGAAAAATTAAGTCGAAATTAATTGATAAGGTTAGATTATTGCTACAGAAGTGCGTTTCTTGTGGGTCTTTTGACACGTGTTTGCAATCGAACCGGGCCATGCTGGTACAAAGGCATCGTCCGGCACATGAAACAGGGCTTAGTTGCATTTGACCAGCCGCATGATGAGCTTTCAGGCAAAAATGCTTTCAAATTCGTTATTCGCGGTCGCTTTATATTTGTACAACCGACCGATCTTCACCGCCCCTGTTCTGCCGTGAGTGTTCCGAACAGATCGCGGATAAAATACGTAGTTCGTAGTGGTCGAATTTTGTTGCTTTAATACTGGTACTCACAAACTGTAAATTGTAACTTTTCAGAATAGTAGAATGGTCAAATTGTTTTGGGAAACTTCATCTATAATTTTGTTAGCTTGCTTATAATAAGCGCCACTCAAAAAGAATAGCGTTTTTTCAGCATAGATTGCGTAACCTCCCTCCCACATACGTGCTTCCGCCAGTCTTGTGGAGCGCCCAGTTTTGTGCTTCGAGATTCCCATAACGGCGTTGCACCTTTTGGAAAGGCATAAACTTATGTGTACGTTTTGTTTTTTTACTAATGAATTATCCCACGCTTATTTTTTGCTGATACACTCAACACCAATGACTACACGGTTGACATGGTAGCAACAGTCCTTAACTTTTCAACGTATATGTCACTCCAGCGGTTCCCAACCTTTTTTCTTACTTGGTTCAGGTGTTTTTTGACAAACAATGTACAATAATTTGTTAGGGTTGGCTGCTTTATTCCGGTTTTAACAACTTATAAAACAGACGTTCTCTGTTTTGTGGCATGACCAGGGGTGTAGTGGGGTGGGAACGACGTTCCCACACCTTTTTGTACAAGTAACGTTGCTTGAAGCGTCTGGAGCAGCACGAATGGATAAATGACAAGTTATCTCGTGTATATCACCGTAGCATATTTGTGTAATTATGTCACAAACAGTGGAAATTCTTGCAGGCGAATGCTCACTCTATTCGAACTATTTGGTGTGGGAAAGGCGTTCCCACACCTCTTTTTGGCACTACACCCCTGGGCATGACTGCATTCCAAAAGTGGTGCTATCACCTTTAGACTGACATTCAATGCCGGATTAACCATTAGGCTACTAAGGCTGAGTCTTAGGCCCTGAAAATTTTGACCCTCAGTTGTTTTTATTTCTTGTTTGTGTGTATTTCTATTACTTTTTGTAGCTTAGTTTGCAAAATTATAGGCCCTTCTCTAGCAAACAGCCATAGTCCTACAGTGCCCTTAATCCCGCCCTACTGACATTGCTTCGTTTTCAAAAAGCGTTGTTGTGACAACGTTATCAACTAATCAGGTGGCCCACTTGGAAAACACCCATCGATTACCACAGGACTTTGGTCCACTGATTGGGAAACACTGGGCTAACTTCATTGCTTAATTTTACAATGGTGCGCCCGGCACGTAGCTGTGGCAAAACAATATCATTTGTTCACAAACAGTGAAGCTTGTAATAACTGGTGTCACGACTTGAGGAAATGTACCCTTGAATCATCAAACCAGGTGTCTCGAGGTAGCCTGACATAACTAAGTTGTTGGTCTCATAAAAAGATGTCCCGTAAATTTTTTTTATAAATTTTATCGCAATCAAGATTTCCTCGAACCATTTGGGCAGGTTCGCAAGTTTCTAATAGNCAGCAGATAATCTTTACTACTTAGAAGATATGTCCCTCTTTACAGTTATAGCGTCTTCCAACCCAGCGCAGTTGTCTTTTATTTATTGCGGGGAATCTTGCAATGCCCCCAATCTTTAAATCATTAATCTTACTGGTGCTCCCGGTCATTGCCAGCAACTTTCACATGAAAGAAATGGAATCCGGATGTGGGGATCTTATTGAAAAAGTATTGTTAGTCTTCAATGTGATATTTGCGACTCTAGTGCGAGGAGTTCAGAATAACAACAGATTACGTATCAAAATCATTGTTACATCACATGTCCTCTATTTCACTGTTTCGGCGAAAACAAGAAAAGACGGATTGTTGCCCGAATCCTGGCGGAGCCATCATCATGGAAACCTGGTTCTTGTGCGTTACTCGAATCTGTGGAGAAAGTTTAAAGTTAGTGGCGAACCACAAGATGTCAGTAGACGTCACTACTTCCCACCCACCGTGCATGGGACTTGCATCCACGGCTCGCCATCGACCTGCATGGGGAACAGTTTCTTTGTCCTGGAAATCAAAACCAAGCATGCATAAAATGAGAAAGACATGTTCATTGCTTTCATGTTAAGTTTTTATTCGTTGTTTGCGTTAACTCCTGTTTTTTTCAAGCTACTATCGATATTTGTATAAATTACTGCAAAAAGGCAGGGTTCGTTGAAAGTCATCAAGGCCAAGCTTTCTTTACAATACTTCTCGTTGCACTGCCGGCAGCATCTAACTATTGTTGGCCCCAAAAGTGTAAATCCAGTTTAATTTTCTAAATGTATCACTGATCATGAAAACGTGGCGCAGTTTCCGCCACAAACAATTAATTATTGCCTTTTTGCACCAAGTGAAAGTGCGTTATGATAACTTGGCATCCGTCGTTATCGATCCTTGGTTAAATGAACAACTGAGTAAAAAAACATTAGTCATGCTTATTCAAACTACGCAAACATTTTTCGTAAGTGCAGCTCTTCCGCAACCGAATCATACAAACGAAGACTTTCGTTGCTGCCTCCAACAAAGCTTAACATTCTTTCAACTGTTTTTCATCTACGACTCCCAATTTTTCTGGAGTATATAAAAGTTCTGCTCTTCTTTATTTCGGTTTCCGTTTGAACCTTTCAAAACCACAGTAATGTAGAATTTTTTTTCTATAGACTAATCTTTTTCTTATTCTTTTGTAGATGATTTCATTTCCTTGGCAAATAAACTGTACGTTTCAATCACATGAGCTACAGTCTTTCTTAAATACAGCGCACATTGGAAGTTTTCTTGGTATGTTTAGATGTTGAGATAACAATTGAGACCAATTTGAATTGGCTATTAAAGTTGAAACATGTAACTGTTGCATGGATTAAAAATCAAATACAACAAACTTCTTTCATCAAGTAACGAATGACTCGTTCCTGATAAATGCAATGATCCAGAGCACGGGCGTCGGAAAGATTTCTTCCAGGAGGGCGCCAGTAGGGGATTTTCCCAAAATGTTTTCCTGGGGGGGCAAAAGTGGTGAAATTTTTTTTTACCCATCGAAATGGAAAAAAACAACCTTTTTTTGCTAACAATTTCAAAATCCAGGGGGACAAGTCCCCCCTGCCCCCCCTTCCGACGCCAATGATCCAGAGTCTTTCAGCCTCGCGACCAGTGTTACTGGCTCCACTGGTGCGAGCGAGAATGTGTGTGTCGTTGTCGACGGTAGTTAAAATCCTTTTATCGTTAATGTTTTCCTACTGATGTTTCATTAAATGTTTTTTGGGAACTGAAGACTTACATTTTATGGCGGTTTTCAAGTGATTGCATAAAAGCAGCGTCAAATTTCAAAATCCGGGGGAACGAAATCCTCCTCCCCCTCCCAACGCCCATATGCATAGTAAGATTGGTGGTGAAGTGGTATAGGAGTCAAGGAACTTCACTCCACAGGTAAAACAAGCAAAGAATCTCGTATAATTTTGATAGGAAATCGATTCCGATCAGACATACACGTGAAGTAGAGCACTTGCCTTACCCCCAACGGGGCAAGACAATGGGAGTATTGACTCCATATCTATTCGCTATCTACCTTGGTAAATTCTCAGTTCTGTTGGGCTTGTTGCCATTAAAAACGAGGTAAACAGCAAAGGTCGCAAATTTTTGCAAAAACTACATTTTAAAAATGTTGGTAAAACACTAAAATTATTGCAAATATGACGACAGCGCAACTCAAAGCGGGGAAATCTTCGCCTTTAAGCAAAAAGTGTAAATTACTATTATCCGAAAATCGATGCATGACACATTATGAGTGGCGGCTGATAGTTCTGAGTCAGTCTTCCCGGCACACAGTCAAACGTAAATGAGTAAAAGTTCCAAACATTTGTGACTCATCTGACTAATTTCCAAACCGTTTTGATAGATAGCGTGACGCAGGACCGTAACCAGGGGGGGGCGAAGCCCCTAGAAAATTTTTGCTCCCCTGGAAAAATGTGTTGGACATAGTTCAAAAAATTTGTGCCCCTCTCGGAAAACTCTTTGCCCCCCTGGTGTCCCAAGCTGGTTACGGGCCTGATGTGACGTCGTCACTACTTCGCATATTCTAGGTTGTACTCTTGAACAAGCATCTCGCAAAGACAATAAGTACTTTTGAACAGGTAACAGTTTCATGCCTAAAATAAGTGTTTCTCTTGACACTGCAAACAAAGCACAAACACAAAACTTATGGTAAATCTGCAGCTGTCTTGAAAGAGGTTTATCTTCTACACCCACATCCTTACCTGATTGTGATGTCACTTCCCTGCGCCAACCTTTTTCCGGCTTTAAGCCCAGTGATGATCTGTCCAACATCCATCGCACCTTCCAACCCAACAATTTCCAACTTTTTGTCTCCGATGTCTGCAACAATTAGTACTTTCAATACAAAGGTGTTTTTCATAAGAGTATGTTCAGGCATTTGTTCGTATTTGGAAACCATTGAATTACACGCTTTATTTCATTTTTAAAGGAATATGATCCTTTTTATAGTTAAAAAAATGTGAGGTCAACATATTATCCCTCGACATCCCACGGTGTAAGAATCAATTACATCTTATTTGTGTTGACACAGCGGCTAAAACACAAACACGAAAATAATAAGCTCTTCTCGGAAATTTGTTCAAAACAACAACCTAGCCATACTTGGACGCATACGTGGCGTTCGTTTTTAGATCCCTTTTAGTTTTGTAATTAGAAAGATTGCTCTCGTTGCGGCAGTAAGTTTGCCATGTGTGATGCCGAGGTAGGAAATGATTGAGCGCTAATGGCTCATTCTTTGATAGATATTTTAGTATGGTTTTTACTGCGTTGTTGCTTTGATTGGTGTTCTTCATTTTGTTTTTGAATAAAATCAGATGTCTTTTTCTTACTGATGTTTTTCTATGATGGGAGTCAGTGACTAGAAATCGACAAAATTATGACGTTGATTCCTGATCTAAATTGCATAAGAACTTTTCAAACAAGTATACCTTGAGCAGCATATTTCAAATCCTTGAAGCCTCCAGGGTCTTTGTTCTTTGCTTTTTTCTTTGTAGATCCCCACAGATTTGTTCCGCCATAAACACTCGGTATGTTTAAAATCGCAATTCCCTGACATTTGTGGTCAGAAACTTCAACTAGCTTGACGCCATCAACCTGGACCGTAGAAAACAAATTTGTAAAGATTTTTCTTCGAACATCAGCCGCTGTGTTCTTCCAATCGTATGTTGCCAAAATATGAGGAAGTGACTTTGATTAACATTTGTATGGGTTTCGACAAAGAGACTGAAGATCGAAAGATGTGGGTTTGTACTCGGAATTATATATTCTAGGCTAAGGATCACTTTATCTTCTATCGCGATACAAATGTCAATTAACATGTAAGGTACAACGCTTGGTCCTGCATGGAACATGCCCTAACGTACTTACATTCACCAAACACAATGATTGGCTTCAACACATCCACTGTCAGTCTCCACGCATAAAATACTTTATGGACCAATCATAGGAAGAAAGTGGCTGCGATGGGCTGGTGAAGCATACGAAGCTGTAAGATTTTGGTGAATTATTTGTGTTTTATTCACTTCACCTGTACACAGCGTTTTCAGCGCTTATTTTACATGCAAATGCCAATTTTATTCAGCCAGTCACGCGCACCCATGGACAATTTACCAGTCCAACACTGCCAGAGTCGCCCTTTTCCCTTCTTTCAAGATTTAAAGAGTCTGCGACTCTGATCTTTACGGTTCCAGGCAAATGAAAAGCCAGAATTGTGTATAAAAAAAGAACAACTTTATCAACATCTGCAAACTAAGTCTGGTGGAGTGTGTGGTGCAGAAACTCTATGGTAAAGTGATAGCTTTGAAAAACTTCAAGCACGGGCAAAGGTCACAGAGCTACCAAGCCATCAGAAGACTGCACTTCGCATCTCCCATGGATTCCAAAGGAAATTTGGGGCCAGGTTCAGCTGCAGAGGCTGCCAGAGAGGACAAAAATTCCCCACCTGCCTATCGGTTTCCCGTACCTAAACTGATTGCCATGCAGGGCTGAAGAGTTCAGTCTGCCCTTTCGAAGATAATATTTGATCCATAACTGGATCGCTGTCACGAATCACCACTCCTGGCCAGAGTGGACCTGGGAATAATGATGACTGAAAGGTTTTCGATAAATCAGCGTAAACGGGAAATGATTTTCTGCAAAAGGTAGTGAGTTGCTTGCGCAGCAAAGTGTTATCATTTTTACTGAAATAGATTAAAGCATTTTTTGTAGATGTGCAGCTTAGAACAAGGGGCAAAAGAAATTTTCTGCGTCGCTACTGCCAAAAAAGGCTGTAAAAATTTTAATATATCAGTATTTATTACATTACAGCAAAATGAGTCGTTTTCACTTAAGGCGGTGAAAAACAAACAAGTGCGTCACGTGAAAAATCTAAAGCAAGTCTGTTGTGAAACCAACAGGTTGAGAGAAACGTGAATAATGCAAACCGGCGTATCAAGCCAGAAATGTGAAATTAATTCAACGATCGCTGAAAATGTCAAAGGTTAAAAACAATGCAAGCAACTACCGATTTACCAAACCGGTTATAACAGCTGATGATGCCTACATCGTAGGCGAAATATATACTCTGTAAGATCTTGAAGTGTCTGATTCTTTGCTGAGAAAAGATCTCTTTCCATAGACAGGGTTAAGTGATGCAGTGGATTAAAAGCACGTGCCACTGAAGTTGGCAGATTGGGTTCAATTCCCGATCTGGTCATAAAGACTTGAATTACGATATTGCGGCCTGTTTAGCTTCGTGTTCGGTTTCAATGGCGGAAGGAATCGGCGCTAATGTAACATTCACTGGGAAAGTAGACTCCGGAGCCTGTAGTTTCAAAGCAAGCGGAGGTGCGCGCTGCTGAAAAGTTGTGGAATAGAAACGCCACTACAATTAAAGTGAATCTGTCTTTATTGTCGCTTCCAATTTTTGTTGATTAAGCAAACTACCTTTTTACCAATTCTGCAACTTGTCAGTCGAATGGCATTTTTAGGCAAACATCAAACAAAAGCATGAAAATGTCGCTGAACGATGTTGATCCTTCTTTTTCTGCTAAGCCACGCACCATGATCGGATACGAATTAAATCCAGATGTCACTTAAGTTGTTCTCAGATGATACTCGCCTTTTTTTAAATCTAACTGCATGAGTACACTACAAGCTGCTGTAAATGGCGAAATAAAACATGTCGGTGATTGGTTGATATCCAATAAACTTACCTTACATTGCAGTAAAACAAAATTTATAGTTCTAACGAGGAGTCACAAACTTCAAAAAATTAAGATTAATGTTGTCGCTGGAGCAGTTGAAGAAGTGAACCAAGTTAAATACCTTGGAGTCCTTA
>JGI24159J19872_10008659_pt1 | contig 13328 bp, 4 predicted proteins | sample Ectturendosymbi4_FD_19872 | JGI IMG/M metagenome (IMG submission 19872) | reverse complement strand
AAAAGACTCGGACTCGAGCCTAGTTTCCAATGAAAACTTCAGCGAAACACTTTGGCCTAGCGGTTGAGCCCTAGGCCAGGCAACATGAGCCAAAATGGCCCAAAAACTACTTGACTTATGACGTCACTCACAAAAAATCTGCAACCCCCAACCAAAAAAAATTTTTTCGTGTGCAGTCTAGAAGACTGGCTGATTCGTTTGAGCCCTTGAACAGCTCTCGAGCACAATCGGCGGAGGAGCTAGGGCGTTGGTAAGGCAACTGACAACTGTTGGTTTTAGGCCGATTTCAAAGTACGAATATATCGTACCCCAGCTCTCAAAGTGTTAATGGATATATATTGTTATATAAACATATGTTTTTTGCCTGAAGATAAAAAATAAGCATGGGTGACCCAGATACAGTAGTATATCCATGACACCAGCCCTTAAAAAAATGAAGTCAATTGAAGTTGCACTATTTGAGTTACAGGTATTTATAATATCATCATGCTTGAATGCACATGAAAAACATGTTGCCTTATAACAACGATTAACCAGGGTTCAAAAGTCACCAGTGAAAAACTTTCTGTGTTGATTTGTTCAGCATGGAGCCTTCCACTTTACTGCAAAATATTGAACGAAAATATTCAGGTATAAAGGAGTGACAATCAGTTGAAATTCCAACAGCAAAATTCCAAGAATTTTTTGGTCCAATCCTCTTGAAAAACATCAATTTCAAATACTCATAATTTCGGAAATACAGGTAGGATTTCAAAAATTCCAACTTTGTTGAGCTCAAAAGCCTGAGATCTTTCCCCTTATAAAATTTCGTGAATTTTGGTGAGGGTCAGATGAAAAATCCCTATTTTGCTGGATCACCTGACATGGAATGACCCTAGTGAAAGATGAAACACATTCAGCATTGACCCAGAGAAGTCTTACTGTTCAAGCTCTAATTGCTGTAAATACAATAGTACCTTAATCGCATCCACAAATTTTGAAGCAGTGCAGTACTATGCTAAAATGTGTTTCTGTTCGCCCAGTGGTGTAAGCCTCGCAAAGGAGTGTCTGTCAGGGAAGGACAGCTTTTGATAACACCTTTCAGAACAAAACTAGATTTTCTACAGGTGTCCTAAAACTCAATCCAACTTGGCTAATAAATCAAATTTGGCTAATAGCGTAACGCAACCAGCTTTGTAGATAGAGTGATAGCTGGTGCATCATCAAAACACACAAGGAAATATTTCCAGGTTATATATATATAGCTGTTTTTGGTCATAGGTCACAACGCATTTATCACATCACAATCACTTTTTGTTCCTGCAAACATGGTACTATAAAGAAATGTAGCTTGTTGAACAATCAGCAAGCATCAGCCATACAGCAATGAGAACTCTGTTTATCCAAACATACATGCACTTACAAAATCGATGCTGATAATCATCTGCACAACTGGATCTTTGGTACACTCTATCGAGATTGAGGTTGTTAACAAAACACTTGCAAAATATCTGCAAAAGAGAATATTTTCAGTGTAATTGCTCTGATGATTTTGCATCGTGATGTAAAAGTAAATTATGAGAAAGTAGAAAGTAGTATAAGACTTCTTACGCAACAAATAGGGTTGTTAGCTGATCATACTTATGAAGCTGTTTTTGAAGTACAGTGCAATGCAATGGGTTCATGGAAGATGTGCAAAGATCAAGAGAGTCACCCCTAGTTTGTCAAATAGTTTTGTGTGTGCTTGGTGTAGGAAAGTTGAAGAAGGGTAATTTCCTTTTTTCTTTTGAAATAAACTAGGTGAAAATCTGCATGATTAGAGCCCTTGATTGACCTTCTAGTGTTGCTGGTTAGAAAGTTATGGCCTAAAAACAACAAATTAATTAGCTAATCCCTTAGGGAATCAATTAATTATCAATAAAAATGTCCATAACTTTTTTCCTTACAATAATTTAAACTTGAAATTTGATGGGAAGTTGTACAACACCAAGGGAGATCTGTTCTGCAATTTTCAGACGTTTCGTGTGTGTTGATTGGGTACAAATAACCCTTCAAAGACCCAAATAAGGCAAAAGCAATCCAAAAATTTGGGGTTTTTCACAGTTATACCCATCCAAAAAAGAAAGCTAATTTTTTTCAATTGGTTTCGCACAGTTATGCTCATGACTGACATATTTTTGTGTAGAAAGTTTATTTCCAATGTGTTTTGTTTCTGCTCCACAGCTCTTTGAATAAAAACCACGAAAATTTTTGGCAATGTGAAAAACTGTTTTCCCCCCAAAAGATGACACAATCATGCCACAAGTACGTGCAACATACCTCAGAAAATGTGTTGCTGTCTTCTGAATCTAAATATGTCTTTACTCACTCTGTAGCGCACTCTGTTTGTGAGTTATGGCTCATTATAACTTCAAAGGGCATGGTCGTCCCCTCTGCAGGCCTTAACACTTTCGATCCTGGGTGGTTTCCCTGCAGTGATATCAACGGGTCCCGGGAGTTTTGGTGGGAAATTCAAAATGCTGTCTGCCTCTGCAAAATGCAGATGCTGCTAAGCGTTTTCTAGATTTAGGCTAAAACGGTAAACCTAGCAAACGTTTGTTGCTTTTCCACTAGTCAATTGCCAGCATATCAAATCACTTTCAAAACATTTTAGGCTACATACCACTTTGATAAGCCTGGGCCTACCAGAACCACTTTTTTTAGACAATAAAACTAGCTATACACTGGCATCAAACAAAACTTCATCAACATGCCTAAACATGCTTACAGAAATGTTTCTGATACATTCTTACATGCTTTCCTAGCATTTGGCAGCATATCAAAGCACTTACATAGTACAAAATCACATGCATTGCTGCCGAACCCTGGTCCCACCTAGGTGGACCAACTGAAAAGGGCCATGCATTTACATAGCCTCTGAGCCACAAAAAGTTTGAATTCTAATTTCAAAACCTAAAATTACATAAACTCTGCCTAGGACCACGTTTTTAGACTACATACTGTTGTAGCGTCAGCTTTAACACTCACAGAAGGTTCGAAACGTGCATGCAATGACCTCACCCAACTGACACCTTGCAAACTCTGTGCATCACAGGACTGCAGACTTTCTATTTCCTACAGAAATTGAAAACAGGGCGGGGAGCAGTCAGAACAAACCCTTTGTTATCACGAATGAAGAAGCAAAGTCAACAGCGATTGATCCCTGGGTACGGCTTCTGAAACACAACAGAAACAAACTAAGAGCATTCTACCAGTGCGGCTAAACTGAGCAAACAAACTTCCCAACAATTAGCTGAGCGCGCGACAGACATATAGCGATTAGACAAGCGCACAATGCAGTTATTTGCAGTAAATTCAAACACACATCTCAGACGCCTGATTGCGATCAAAAAATTACTTGAGTGCTGATTGGCAAGCTGCAACTGCTTGCTAAACTCTCCAAAACAGGCATTATCACAAACTTACATACCAAAAATGGTGTGCGTTCCACAGCTCAGATTTCAGTCTTTAAGTTTATCAGAAACTTGCTGTTACGGTTAGCAGAATTTGGTCTTTATGTATGATGGCCAAATTGTCACTAAGTTCTTGTTGACCCAAGCTGCACTTTTATCATGCATTAGGTGTGGCAAAATCAGAAAAACAACTTTCTTGGTCAGAACTGTTCGAGACCGCAAAACAGACGCAAGTAGTCATTACATCCTGTGTGCAGACACAAGATGCTGAGATAGGAGAAATAAATCATTACTCAAATCAATATGAGATCAAGCAAATCGCCAAAAAGGCAGGTCAGGACCTGGTCACGACCTTCACATGGGAATTCACAATAGCATTGGCAACTTTAAAGTATTGGTCACCTGATGAACAGCTTTGAGCGGTTAAACAAGGCGAAGTGATCGCTGTGTGCCTTGCACATACCATAGCGAAATTTGGATAAAAACATGTGTACGTTTCCGACAACTTTTAATTAGCAAAAACGCATGTTTATGTCGGCCAGGAACATGTTAACAAATTCAAACAACATATATTTTTGTCGGCCGGTAGCGGAAGTGTTAAAGGGTTAGCAGGGGCAGAATTAGATCAAGACTAGATTACTACCACATAGCCACATTGCTGCAGTTTAAGCTTTAAAGAAATTAAATTTAATGACATATCTTATGCTCAATAACAAACGGTACTATGCTAAAATTGTATGAATTTTAAAGGTTTTGTAGTCTTAATTTATTGGCTATTATAATATAAGTTGCAATAGCCCTGCTATGTGGTGCGCATGTAGGTCCTGGTGGAATCGACCATTTCCACTCAAGGCAAGATTTCCACTTCAGTGTGTATGCAATATGCATGTGGCACAGTATCTACAATGTTAGCTACAGCAGATCAAGCTTTGCCATTGGTCAGGAATTCTATGCAACACACAGACTGAACTGCAGTTTAACTATCAGGCAAAAATATATTTTTGTTATATGCAACTCCTTGTCAAAAACAGTCTTTATTTCCTGTACGGTTTGTTGTTGTGTGCTTTCTGAAGGTGATAAAACAAATAAAATTGCATAAGAACTGAATTTTGAAGATGTGTGAAAAAGTCGAATGAGTGATAACTGTGCATGTGGTTTGTAAATTTTGTGAGGTACACAAAATAAGCATCACAGAAGTGTGTTTTTGATTACATTAACACCTTCAGAGCTGGTATGTTTCAGCCTAAATTAAGCAGTTTGCATGTGTCTTAGTGACTGCATAAGTCCTTTGCTGATTGCGCTAGAAAGCTGTTCAAACCTCAAAAGACTCTGCGCAAGTCTTCGAGTCTACAATGAAAAACTTTTTTTTTCTTTTTGGTTTCGGATTTTTTGTAAGTGACGTCATAAGTGGAGTAGTTTTAGGTATTTTTGGCCCACTTCATCTGGCTCTGGGCCCAAACCGCAAGATGGTAGTATTTCAAGTTTGTATTGGAAACTAGGCTAAAATCTGAGTCTTTTGAGACTTTAGATGACTTTCTGGGGTTTTGGGTTCAAAAGTTATGACCTAAAAACAACAAAATAAGTAATTAATTCACTAATTAGATAATTAATTAATCAATTACCTCACTTGTGATGTCACTCGAAAAAACAGAACCAAAAATTTTTTTTATTGCAGACTTGAAGACTTGCTGAGTCTTTCAAGGGTTTGAACAGCTCTCTAGCGCAATCACTGCAGGAGTTATGCAGTTGCTAAGACATGTGAAAACTGCTAGATTTAGGCTGATTTTCAGGTACAATATATTAGAATGCTGGCAGCGAAGGTGTTAAAGTTTCATGTAACAATTATTGTTGGTTGTTCAAATAAAATTGTTTTGCATTTCAGAAAAAATATTTTCAATTGTTTAAACACATTTTCAGTTATTCAAAAATTTTGTTTAAAAAGTATCTTTAGTTACTTAAACTGTTATGCATCTCTGAAAAAAATTATTTTCAAGTCACTTCAAAAACTGGAATAACTGGCAACGTTATAGTTTGCAGAATTGCGTTTCTTGTCAAGTGTTTAAATCAGCTTCCAAGAAAATGTTAATGGAGAACAACTTGTGGAATGCTTGAACTCAATAAACAATAATTGTGCAGCTAGACAACACTGAAGCCTGTTTGATGGTTTAGGCATGACCACTGTTGTCAACATGGAGGATGGCCTTGATGGTTTCTGTTCAAATGCTGCAAGCTGTAGTAATTGCATGAAAAGCACAGTTCCTGAAGTGCTCGACAGCAGGTGCTTATGTGCAATTGCTACTTATCGAAAGCATATTCTAGAAAGTGGAAAATTCAAGCACAACCAGTTTTTGAAAAAACTTCAACTGCGCTTTTTGGAAGCTGAAGATATTTGCATGTTAAAAGAACTGTGTCAAGAATGGTTTCCCATCAGATATCCAGATACTTGGTTCAACCTTGTAGTGTTTGACAGAAAGTTCTTCTCTCTTGCTGCAACCATTGATGGAAAACTTATTGCAGTGTTTATAGCAGAAATTAAACCTCGTTGGCAAGTCCCCAAGGAAGATGCTGATCTGTTGTCATTTGCATATGGTCGAGAGACAAAAGTTGCTTACATTCTCAGTATTGGGGTTCATCAACCATATCGACGTTATGGTGTTGCTTCATTTCTCCTTGAAGTGTTTTTAACACATGTTTCAACAGGTGTGCAAGAAAACAACTCTAACCTAGTTAAAGCAATATATCTTCATGTTTTGTCAACCAATTTTGTTGCAATTAACTTCTATAAAAACCACAAGTTTAAAGCTCTGCATTATCTTCCATCATACTATGTCATCAATGGATGTTTCAAGGATGGGTATTCATATGTTATGCATGTGAATGGAGGACAGCCACACAATACACTCCTGTATTACATGGCCCAATGTTTCAAAATATTAAACAAGATCCAGCTGTACAGGTTACCAAGTGCAGTATGTTTTGGTATAAATTATGCTTTTAAGTGTTTGTCTCGTTGGCCAAGTTTCCCACCTTTAGTTTCAAGAAGTCAGCAAAGTCACCAGTTGTAGCATGTAAGCTGCCATTGTTTTCATCCTGAATTACAAACAAAGTATCTTTTCTTTTAAGTGTTTACTATTTTAACTTTCCCTTGAATATATTTGTACCTTCTTTTCATTTTTGAGCTTTGACATGAAGTTGCATTATAGAGTTTTTTGCAATTTGCTAGCATAACTTAGAGATAGTATTTTTATTTGGGAAAATATAGATATCATGTTGAATGAAAAATTTCCTACACAGCATTTATCATTTTTAGTTGGTGAACTTTGCACCTCAATTGATGTTACAAAAGTCTATTTCATGCTTTTTGCTCTGTCTTTAACCAGCTGAAATGTTACAATTGTTTCATTGTTGGACATATATATCATTATCTCTTCTTTTATGACATTGCTCGTAACTAATATGTGTTGGGAATGTTCCCATATTTATCCATGCATGCAAAGCACTATCGTCGTTTCGTATGATCTGCTGTGAGGCGTCTCTGTGTTCGTTACACTGTGATATTCGTTTTGCTCATTCATTCTCATATTGTGCATTGCAGCGTACTGTGACTTTGAATAGCCATGTTTCCTGATTGGTTAGTTAAGCTCCTTGAAGAACACCGAGGATTGGTTGTGGTGTTGTTTTGCTTGCCTATTAGTTACTTGTTCGATATTTGCTTAAAGCTGAGCAACTGGATAAGGAGAAGACGCTTGTCTGCTCCAGAACAACATTATCTTCGGGTTGGTAAAATCCAAGAAAGTGTACGAGAATGGAACAAGCTTCCTGCGGCATCAAGGCAACCAATGTGCACCTCCCGACCTAACTGGCTGAGTTTGTCCACCACGTTCTTTCAAAAGTCCCAGTGTCACCAAATACAAGTCGCCTTGTTTGACATACTACGTCTCAATGAAAAAGAAATGACTGTCAAAGTGGAGCCGATGGTGTCTGTTGGTGAGATAACGTCTTATTTGGTACCTCGCGGGTATGCGTTGGCAGTCACACTGGAAATAGCTGATGCTACGTGTGGCGGACTTGCGATGGCAGTTGGAATGACAACATACTCCCATAAAGTGGGCTTGTATCAGGAGTCAGTTGTGTCGTATGATGTCGTGTTGGCAGATGGTCGCCTGGCCCATGTCACTAAAGATAACGAGTACAAGGATCTCTTCCACTGTCTTCCGTGGTCTCACGGGACCCTGGGCTTATTAGTTGCGGTTGAGTTGAAGATTGTTCCTGTTAAACCTTACGTGCACCTACGATACATACCTGTTCGCGGCCAGCAAATGTTCTGCAATGAAATAAGAAGGTTGTCAGGCGCTCTTTCGCCGAATGCACGCACTCCTGATTACTTGGAGGCAACCGTGTTCGGCAAAGACGAAGCTGTGCTGATGGTCGGCAACCTTGCGGATGTCAAAACGGAAAGGGCGCAATTGAAGATAAACCACGTTGCGCGGTGAGAGCTTTGCAAGGAATGTTTCGGCAAGAAAAACCTTTTTGCTTTCTTGCTGTCGTTGAAACATCCGTATCGTGTTTAATTTGATTTGCCAATTTTTTAAAGTTCACGGCTACCAGTATACGATTTAATAATGTATTAAGATAATTTTACCCTGAATATTGTTTTGACTATTGGAACTTGTCCAGTTGTTGGCGGCGAACCTTTGATTTGAAAAAAACTTGATCGAAAATCATGGATCCCGAACAAAGAACGGAGAGAAACCTCGCTGTTCAAAACTCCGTCAGACGCAAAATGTGGCTATTTATTATTAATAAAGTTTTCCGAAAGGAAACGTTATTTTGAATACCTAGTTACAATTTCAATCTACTGCATCTTTAAATTCCGACTTGTGTTTTTAACGTGTCAGCTTGTGATCACGATTTAAGAGTCTTGGTAGCTGGTTTAGATCGTCAGTTCTGAGCTCTGTGGAAAGTTGGCGGTCGACAAATTTTTTTTCGCAACAGCCTACCATGACCGGTTCCAACCTGCTATGGCCGGTTCCAGTGAATCCCCGCTAACATGGCGTAAGAAACCGTGTTGTCGGAGAACAAGGTCATGTGTTTTATTTTCCAGTTCTTGTTTCTAACTGTTAGTTCCGGCCTGATAACTCATGAATGTAATTTTCACCTTTGTTATGACGTTTTAATTTAATTGGGTCTCTGGAGCTATACCAACGGCAACTGAGCCGTTGGCATAGTGTTTTGCAACAAGGATTTTAGTCGTTTTCCATTTTATCCATTGTTATTATGGGAAGGACCGTGTTCATCTGCAGTATTGTGCTTTGGCGCACCAGTTGTTTCAATACCCTTCTTTCATAGTTGCCCAGGCCTTCTTTTGAACTGCTGATAAGCTGTGCTTTTTTCAGATGGTACAAACCTTGGTTTTACAAACATGTTCAATCAATTCTTGAAAGCGGAAGCATCGACGAGTACATTCCACTTGAGCAATACCTGCTGCGACATAACCGAGCGATTTTTTGGGTGGTAGAGGAAATGATTCCATTCGGCAATAATCCGCTTTTTCGATTCTTTTTAGGATGGCTTTGCCCACCAAAGCCGGCATTTTTGAAGTTCACTACAACCCCAGGAATAAGGGCCATGACTTTTACGAAACAGGTTGGTGAAGTGCGTTTTTTGTTACTTCGCACCGTGAACGAGTGTGAGGAAGTTTTGCAGTGAAAGGAGCAATGCGCGTAATGCTTGAAAGCAGCAGCTGCTCAGAAATGCAAAAAAGGTGATCTTATCAGTTTCTGCTAAGTAAGCATCTGCTGCTAACTGCCAAGTACGTACTTCGCCGTTCCGTGGGTCAAACGCGGTCAACGCGTGAAGTTTTCAGCCAGCAGTTAAGTGTCGTATTTGCAACATCATATCACTCTTCATAACCGTGTCTACCCAGGGTTTTCAAAAAAAGCAGTCGCTTAAACTTTTTTCGCATGCACCACTTTATATAAACAGCGTCTAAATCCACTGTGTCCAACCAGCGGGCCGCATACGGCTTAGTCGAAGGTTTTGTGCGACTCAGTGAGCTTTCCATTATTGTGTATGTCCAATACAGTGACAACCTTTCGTTATTTTGATAATCATAAATTCAACATTTTCNATGCAGTGGTCTTCAGTGCCTGTTTATCAAGTATTACGCGCTGGTAGATTTCTACACGTCCACTGACACCTCGGTGCAAAACTGATTTCCAGTTTTCTGATTTCTACTGATGTGTTCCTCTGCACCAAACTGATTTCTAACTATGTCCTTGTTGTTCGATTAGCACTAAACTTGCCAGTGGCATCAAAGTGATTTAAAGTACTAAATCAGCCGTTATCATATCAGTTACTATGCAAATGCTTTTAGTAGCTATTTAAAACTAAACTTTGTTGTGCTAAAATGAAAGTGAGTCCTTTAATGTGCGACCCTCAAAGATATTGACGTAATTTTTGACCCAGTAAGGCATTTCGTTTCGACATAGTTGGTCTTAATGCCCCCGTTTTAAACTAGCAAGTACTAATAAAAAGGTTTGATTCGTGTTCAAAAAAACGATGCTCGTAAAATTTGCAGGTTTTTCAAGACATCGTTCTTCCCATGACGGTGATGGAAGAATCGCTCGATCTTGTTGAGAAGCTTTTCGACACTTACCCTTTGCTGATATATCCTTGCCGAATTTATAACAGAGGTCAAAACATGGGCCAACTGCGTCCACCCAGACAGGACCAGATGTGCCCCGGCGCCGATTACGGAATGTTTTACGACCTGGGGGTGTACGGCGTCCCGGGTCCGGTGAAACGAAAAGAAAGGTTGGTTTTGATTTTGTTGTTGTGTTAGATGGTTGTTGCCTTCAACAGCTGTGCCAGCTTATGAGACCGAAAGAACCCTTAGGTTTCTAGTCGATACTCCCAGAAGCTCGCAAGATCCACTGTATGAGGATACTTAGTAGAAAGACAGCCGACCAAACGTGTGGAAGCAGGTTAAGCTCTGTGTGTGGAAGCAGAACAGCAGCAATGCAAAAAATAATATCTTGAACTCACTGACTACCGTAATTCATGAAAATAAACGTAATGCGGCCGGCAATAGCCCTGCTCCACACCAACTGACGACATGCTGTTATACCACTCTACGTCATGTCTCCACCTGCCGTTAGGACGAGAGGTTAATTTTTCAATGTGAAGTATTCTAAGTCGGCTTGGAGGAGAGCTTGAAGACTTGCTCTAAGTGGTAGAATCCCTGGAAAATGTGCAAGTAGTGCCCAGCGTCTTACTTTTATTAATAATAATAGCTTTAAACGTTTGTATAAAATCCTGGAAAGTTTTGAGAGGCTACTCGGAACAGAACAAAATGAGAAAACATAGTACATCGAGGGCTGGTTCTGCCATGATACCGAAAGAGACAACTTCTACGTTAGAAGTTTGTCAGTGAAAAGTACAGACTGCGGTACTGTTTTTTTCTTCGCTGAGACATACCGGTCATTTGTCCCATAGAAGCATTGAAACTCGTCGTAACAATATGCATTGCTCTATATTTGCAGGCATTCCGACCGAATTGACTTATTTTTTTCGATGATTAAAAAAACAACTTTCGGTCTATGACAGAAAAAATAGCTGCGGCAGCCTGTGGAGTTTAGATATATCGGCCCGCGTGTTGACGTCACTTCCTTTAATTTCCACGTTACGTCACAATGAAACTCGTGCGCGTTATCGCCTGGGACGCGGTGCACCTGAGGTGGTGATGCATCGATGCATCTTGTTGATATTGTTCACAACTGTTTGTTGTTCGTCACGGCTGTGTATTGTTCGTCACAGATACGACGCCGTGGCAGCGATGCGCGCCATGGAGAAATTCACTCGCGAAGCGGGCGGCTACTCGTTCCTCTACGCGGACACCTTCATGACTCGCGACGAGTTCGAAGCAATGTTCGACCTGACGTTGTATGAGAACTGTCGGGAGAAGTACGGGGCGAAAGGGGCTTTCCCGCATCTCTACGACAAGATCAAGCCTGAGATCGACGTCTTCGAGGTCGGGAAGCGATGGGCAGAAAAGAAGAACGATTAAAATGATGCCCGGCGGACGAGCTGGCCCGAGATTGGCATGGGATGAAGGCCGGCTAGATTTGAGGTTTTGTGCTATCGATAGCCTTATGAGTTTCTTTAGCAGAGGCGTAGTCAGCCTAAAAGTTTGGCGGGGGCATAATTTTTGATTTCAAGCGAGCAACAATATCTTGTTTGGGATACCGCATCTGAAAGCACGAAATGACTTTGGGGGTCATGGTCCCCTGGGCCTTGGGGGGCATGGTCCCCCCAAAAATTTGGGGGGGCATGGTCCTCTGGGCCACCATTGCTTTCTGTGCACATCCGCTCCAAGGCAAGTTATGTTTTTACGTTATTTTTTCTCTGCTGCTTTTTGAAAGAGTCGCCATAGGGTCACGTGACCAATGAATCGATAATTCGAGGCTTGCTGTAGCATTGACGAAGTTTGCTTTCGACGTTAACCCGCTTCTGACGCTCCAAATTAAAGTGGATCCAATTTCTGTCGAATGTTGTTTGAATTTAAGGAAGTTCCTCGGGAGACGCATATGCAATAGTGGTCGAGTCTTGCGATGAAATGCATTTCTTTTACGACTGCAGGTGAGGTACCTGATGCGTGTATATTTCTTGGCTGGTGGCAGCAACTGCTGCGTTTTGTCAAACATGTCGCAACATTTTGTTCACCACATGATGTCACTCCCAGCGCATCTGGTTCATCTCGTCAAACAAAAGTGAATTTTTTGCCTTGAAACCACGTCGGAGAATTCTTCGTTCAAAGCTGAGCTGTATAAGTTATGACGGCGACCATGCATTCATAAAAATCAACTGTAAAGATCAAAAAGAGAGCGAGTCGCGAAAGTAAAGCAAGTCACTGCACTAACTGGGGCCGGTTGCGGAAAAAACTCAAACGAAGAGTTGTCTGATTTCTACTTTCGTGAAACGTTAGGCTTTGATTTCGAGCAACCATTTTTGTACTTAATCGGCCTTATTTACGCAAATCCAAGCGAACAGGAAACGATCTGCAAAAATGCTGTGTTTTGTGTTCAGCGACTCGGGTCGTTGTGTGTCGTTGGGCATAAGTGAACGATAATTGACAATGGAGTCAGAGCGCACAACGCCCTCTTTGCCGCCACCTCACGGTTCTGCTGAAAAAAAATATTGTCAACGCCTTAGCGGCAGTCGGAAAATAATGAATGGATGCGGCAGCCAGTGGGCAACCCCTGTCTGCGATTCTGCTTTGCAGCCATAAACATGTTTTTTTGCCAGCCCACGTTGTTAATTGTTCTGTGCAGCAAGCAATATCTCAGTAATTGGCGAAGCATTGTCGCAATCGGAATGAGGTTTTCCACACCGTATTTCGTGAACTAGAGCCCGTCTGTTTCTGCTGCTTCCCGCGCCGACATTGTGGCGCAAATTGATGCATGTTGCATTTGTCATTACGTTCGACTTACTTGCGCCACGTCGCGGTGCTATTTTTCATGACCCATTGCCACGAGCAGGCGAATCGAAGCCGCGAAAGCAGTCGAATGTCGCGATATGTGTCACTGTTCCTGACTTCGTGTAGTTTCCTGAACAAACTTCGGTAACGATCCTTGGACACAGGATCGAACTTTCAGAATGATACGACGATGTAAGAATTAAATCGATATTTTTTTCTAATTCGCTGCAAGCACATTGCCTGTGCAAAGGAGTTGTTAGAAAGGCAAGCTTGTTCTTAAGTTTGCTAAATATGCATGCTCATACATTACAACCCCCAAAACCCACTTTTTCTCCGTGTTATGTTGCTGCTTTTTNCGCTCATACGTATCATCGACCAGACGTTCCTTTGGTGTTGAAATTCTGAGATATTTTCAAACT
>JGI24159J19872_10008658_pt1 | contig 13328 bp, 9 predicted proteins | sample Ectturendosymbi4_FD_19872 | JGI IMG/M metagenome (IMG submission 19872) | reverse complement strand
AAAAAAACTTCACGTGTAATTGAAAGCTCAAGCTAGTCGATTTGTACCGTGTAAACGTTTTTAATGTACGGCCATCGTAATAAACAAACTTGTTGTATCTTGAAACAATTAGCTATGTTGGCTGAACATCATGTTAAAAGGGGAATACCCGTGCCCTGTTTGTGTTTTCAGACAATGCATTGCTTGTTTGACGAATTTGACATCCGTTGCAAAGCTACTGCCAGTCTTAAGTGTAATAAACATTTCATAACACTTTGCTTTGCACGTGACTTAGCTTTCTACTCCGATTATAAAGGTTACTTTATTATTACCGGTTGGTATGATACTTTGGGAGTTTTTTGGAAGCTTTTTACGTCATTTTTACTTACGAAATAAAGTAACCTGGGCAAGTCAAATGGTTGACACTGTTAACTGGACGAAAAAGGCTTCTCTGTAATTTGTGGCATTTGCAGGTTTACTGGTCAGCAATGTGAGATCGATATCAATGAGTGTGATTCGGAGCCTTGTCTAAATGGAGGAGTTTGCTCCCAAGACAGAGCCCCAAACCAATATAAATGCCAATGCCCGGCGGCTTGGACAGGAGTGAATTGTGAAAGCGGTTTGTTATTACTTCAGTACATTTTCGATATCAGTACATCGCTTACCTTTATTATTCTTTGACGTCATCGTCTGATAACACAATAAAGCTTTGTCTATAACAAACGACAGCAAATACAACATCCGTCGGGCTTCGATTGCGATAGCCATGTAGATATCTTCATAAATGCATTGAAATCAAATCGTTATAAAGATATGCAGATGACTTGGATTGAAACTGAGTAAGTTACAAAAATCGAAAATACTCGTCAAGTTAAATGTATTTCAGAGCAAAACGGAAATCTGAAAACAGGTGATTTTAATAAAGTGTAGTAACGGACAAAACAATTGAAATAAACGAAATATTGCAGGCGTTTCGCTAGTTAAGCATTTTCATCGTCAGTGCTGAATGGCGCCGTAAAAGACAAAATAGATCCTGTAACTGCACCGGTAGTGCAGTACAGGTGTGAAATTACGGGTTGAAAATGGATTTGATCACGAATAAAATTATGTTTTTCCATCCAAAAAGATTCAAGAATCTACGGAAGCCGCCAAAGCTGCCATACTGCCCATCAGCAAAAGATTTTGATAAGACTGTTCTAACTGCAAATTAACTCGCTTTCCTCCATTGACTTGCAAATGCAAACCTTCTTCCAAGCTACATTATACCGAGTGCGATTTTCTGTGCGTGTTTTGTAACGTGAAATGCGTTTACACAATGTGAGAGGTGCCACTGACATATGCTAACCTGGGCTGCGGACGACGTTAACCTTCAGACACGTTACTTCATCAATGAATACAACGATACGAGCCACATGAGCCACTGCGAGTTTGCCAAAAAATGTACGTGTTGTTTAGTGAACAGGTTGAAGATCTAGCACAGTAATTCCCAACGCAATTTGACTGTCCTGAATAGAACCCCTCGGTCTTTTTCTTTCGTTGCGAAAATTTTTAGGTTGAAACTGATTTTTATCGCGGGTGATTTTCAGCGTTTTTGGTCCTTAAATATTTTTACTTAAACCCACAAATTTGGTTTTCAAGAAAAAATTTTCATGAGTCTAGACAAAGCATTTTTAATTGTTTGTTACTCTATTTATCTGAAAGTGCCTCAAAGCCGTAAAAAGTTTCATTGATATGATAGGTTGTCTGCTATCTTTATGCCGCCCAATTACGGCGTTGCGCAGTTCTGCAGTGAATTGGGAAAAAACTGATTGCTTCTGATTACGTTACTTTTTAAGTTAGGTTGCGTGGTATGAAAAAAATTGAGCAATTGCACTTTTCTGGTTTTAGCGATGACACTGACCAATTCTTTTTCCAACCTTTTTTGAATTTTCTTCATTGAAAGAATAATACACAGACCATCACTCAGATCAAATCAGTTTGTTTCTTGCTGTCACGTAAAATAGACGAAAAATATCAATAATTTATCGACGCTTGCATAGCTGCAACAAAATGGAGCGTAGTTTTCACTTCCTTAGAAGTGGATCGCGTACATTTCAGCATTTCTAAAAAAACTTTCATTACGTGTTTGACTAAAATTGGAATCCGTATCGAAAGTTTAGAAGAGATTTCACCGCAACCTATAACGGCGCAGCTCAAATATGATCAGGCCACCGACACACACACCCTAATCAAAACTTAAAAAAAAAAATTATGTTGAGCACTTCATTAAGTTCAATGAAATGCTGTATTGTAGGATGTGGAACCCCTAGACGGGGTATCCTCGCTCGTGGACGAAGTGAAGTGCAGATCTGAATTTGCCTGACGGGCGCTACGAAGCACACGAAAAACGGTTTTGTAGCTATTTAAGTAAAGTTCAAAATTTGCCAGTTACTAATTTTAGTCAATTCCATAACAGAATTGCTTGAGAACTCGGTCAGAATTAAGAATGTACACAAAATATACCAATTTAGGATTCATGAAATATTGTTTTCCACCACCATGCGCACTTAACACACTTGTCAAGAACTTCCAATGAAAACAGATATATTTAGCTTCTAACAGAAGAAATGGTGTAAATAGAGGCTCAAAGAGTATAAAAGACTGAGAAGGTCTAGAAAGGTGTGGAATCGATTGTTTGTTTGTTTTCCGATTGGCAGCTAGTTTATTTTAGTTCAACCTTTGTACTTCGTAACTCATTGGCCAGAGCTTGTGTTAGTCTGCACTGATGTTACAGATTGTATCTGGAAAAATTCCAGTAACTGTTTCACGGCCATGTTTTCAAAAAGTACCAAGGGTATTTCACCACTTCAGCAGTCCACCTAACTCCAACCAGCTTCGCATTATCGCATTAAAAATGTTCGTTGAATTGCTGAATTTGCATATATCCACATAAAAATGATATTTTATATTGCAGATGCCTTGCATCCATGTGAATACGGTCCTTGTCTATATGGAGGGACATGCATTACACTCGAAGAGTATACTTTCGAATGCATTTGCACTCCAGGGTACGAGGGAGAAATATGTGATGTTAGTAAGTACCTAACGTTGTGTGTATTTGTACAAGTCTTAGTGATTAATTTCCAGTCTCGTTAAGACCAAAATTTGTATAACATTTTTCACGAATGCGCGCTAAGATGAGGCAGGATGCATAACCAAATGTGCTTTGCACATGTTTGCGAATATACTGCAAACCCTGCGTATGTTAGTGGACCTGCAAGTCAGGCGCCCAATCAGCTGGGGCATTTGCCCCCATTTTACATCTCAAAATTAAAAGCTGAAGAAGCCCTAATCGGAAATGCTGCCGTGGTCAACTTGATGATAACTTCCTGATGGGTTTTCCGCACCAGATTTGCCCAGTTGCTTACCGATTTGCATGCCTGAGGTCTATGCACCTATGTTTATGTGACACAAGCTTGGGCCATGCAGATTCCTCGCAGATTTTGTTTTTCTTTCGGTTTGACACAACGTTGTTCTGGTCCAAAACTATATCTTCAGCAAGGTGCATGTCTTTCGGTTGGCAATTCAGCTGAAACCAGTTTGATACGTGTCATTCCAGTAGATGAGAGTTATTCATTGGAAGGAAGGTCTTCACGTTTAGCTGTTCTAAGTAGCATGGAATTCACCAAAGAGTTGAGTTGAAGCAGCAGTTTCTTTACTGGAATGAGTGGAAGTTGTGCACCTCGCAAACGCAAAACCTTTTCGATTTATATAAATTTGGCAGAATACTGAATTGGAAGAACCGTTTTGTCACAATGCTCTTCTACTAAACTAAAAGATAAATAAAAAAGGCGGCGAAAGCCTGCGAAAAAAAGATGTGAGACACTCTTGCATCAGGGCCGTCGCCAGTGGGGTTCCAGTGATTCCCGATCCCCACATTTTAAATCTGTGCCCCCCCATTTCATGTTTGCCCCCGATTGCTGCATACATCCAATATTGTATTTAAAGATGTGCCCCCCCTTGTGGTTTTTGGTCTCCTGCTGCGAAATCCTGGCCAGGGCCTGTCTTGCATACCGTTTAAAACCATTCTATTTTCGTTTCCTGAGCAAGCTTGATGCAGCGCTCATCCCCAGTGAATGCCTCAAATATTTTCTGGGCAGTAGTTGGTGAAGCTACTGTTGTAGGTACTTGCACCTCCATTCAACATTTGTGCAAGCACTTCAAAGCTTTTAAATCGACATCACTTGACAATTTTTGCATGCATATATTCGGAAATTTTGAGTGCCAAATTTTTACCTCTGAATATTTCCTCTCATATCACATTCCAGACACATAGCTGTGCAGTGTTACTGCTGTTGAAACTCCAAGTTCAGAGAGTATGGAACTGCTTGTGACAGTATTGCTGAAACGCTGACAACAGTTAGGTATGACAAGAATCCAAAAATATCATTTAAAGCTTTGACACTATTTGTTAGGTTAGTTTTATTTTAAGTTTATGTAAACCTACTAAATAAATCGAACTTTTATTGATGTCAGACTTTCAACCGTGTTATTACCTGTTTGCTAGGGTAGGATCACTTCGCCCACAAGAAGTAAAAACGAAACTACCAGAAATGTAAAATTGTAACTGCAGAATAAAAAATATGTGACTGCATCGTTTTTGTGGATATTGCAAGAGCTAACCTATTCGCAGGGACGCCAGAACGTCGGTAGGGAAGGGGGGGCAAAAAATAGTTGAGGGCAATGGATCTTATGAAAAGCAAAAAAACAGTTACCAAATATTAGGCCCGTAACTAGGAGGGACGCAGGGGCTTAGTCTCCCCTCAAAAAATTTTGCCCTTACCTGGAAAAATGTGTTGGACATAGTTTAAAAAATTTGGGCTCCTCTCAGTAAACTCTTCGCCTCCGCTTGTGGCCCCATCTGGATAAGGCGTGTACAGTTCAACAATAATGTTGATTTCAAAAATAATAAAACAAACTATAGACAATTTGTTTCAATTCGAACTTGATAAATCATAAAAGTACCTATGAAAAGATACGTTTGCCCCTTGTACCTCGTTTAAAAAGTCAGGGATTCAATGCCACCGCTCTCCGACGTCCCTGCTTGCCGCTATCAGCATTCACTGTCTCGCTACATTACCTGCCAAGATGTCTGCGTTCAAGAGTCGCATGCAACAAAACGTCTAATATCGTAACTTGAAGTGAACATTTGAAGATTTGTTGCCATGTTATTATTACACGATAAAGACCAACAGTAAAACAATCCGCTCACAAGTTTGGCAACTTGCCCTGCAGGCAGTAGCGTAGCCAGCCCAAAAATTTCGGGTGGTCCAAAAATTTGGTGGGAGGGAAAATGTTTGATTTTAGGCAAATAACACTATTTTGTTTGTGATATCCGCCTCTCAAAGCACAAACGACTATATGCAGGGTTTTTTAAGGTGGTTTTGGGGACCCGATTCGGGTCCCTAGAATTGAAAATTGGGTCCCTACATGTCCATACCAGGTACCTAAGATTTTCCTTAAAAAACCTGTTATATGTTCTAAAAATTTGGGGGCGACACGGCCCTCAGGCCCCCCTGGCTACGCCTATGCCTGCAGGCAGATGAGCCGACATGAGTGAACTGCAAGCTCAGCACTGCATGACACCAGGACAGTGAACCTTACTCTTGTGCCTTGTGAGTGTCATACCGGCAAATAAAATGTTATAGCAAGAAATAAATCAATTAATCGGAATTGAGCTGTTGACATCAAATTTTCTAGAAAGTTTTTTAGTTCTTACTCCCAATTTCCAGAGAGGGGAAATTGCCCGTTTTGACCCCGGGACAGATCCAGCCAATAGGGTTAGGGGGGCGATTTCAGCAATATTTGTTAGTCAAGTCTCATGACGAGTTCAGTACTTTAAGAGAGATGAAGTATACTTCACAACACTACTGTGACAAAACAATGGATGGCAAAATGGCCTTGTAGTGCGAATGCTGTTTTACGAATTGTACACACTCCTGGTAAATACGGTTAATTCGCAGGTTTTAGGACGAGCGATCGCCTCAATCGTCCCTCCTGGATTCACCCCTGTTTGACGCCCCTGCGGACGCCCATGGCTTTGACGTACCACGAGTTCAAAACTGTTTGCTTGAGTTCAACGTAAAAGCACACGAATAGCCATAATAGTCATTCTTTTCGCATGTACATGTTTACCAACAATGTTGACCTCAAAACTAACAACAGAAATTATAGAAAACTATTCTGAATTTTAAGTGTGCGCAAATAGCTGCAATAAATTTGTTTCAAATTGATCTTGATAAATCATGAAATTACTTATGATACTGGTATGTAAGGGCACCTGTGCCCCCGTTGCCCCCTTTCAAGGGGCAGGGAGGCAGTGCCCCCGTAATGCACCCCCGTTCCGGCGTCCCTGCCTATTCCCGACGATGTTCGGTAAAAACGAGCAAAGCTTTGTTTTCAGAAACTGGTTGTGGAAATCCGGGAATTCCGTATTTAGAAGTGGATAGACGGTTTGACTTTGGTACGCACCTTGAATACTCTTGCGTAGAGGGATTTGATATGTCCGGAGACACTTTTGCAGAGTGCCTTGAAAATGGCACTTGGTCCATTCCAACTCCCGAATGCAAGAGTGGGTAACGCTTGTTTTGTGCTGTTGCTCTCAAATAGACAATTTTTTGCCTGTCATTTTGGAACTTTCTTCACAGGTGTTGTTTCTTTGTTCACGAAACACTACTAACTGTGAAAGAAACATCCTACCATGTGTCTTTTTAAGACACAGTTTTAAACTTTATGGCTGGTATATACCTGGAAAACCAGCGTCGATAAATGAGAAAATTTTGATCGGTATAAAAAATTGAAAATGCATAATTTGATGTTCCACGCTAGTTTTTGGAAACTGATTTCACAGAAGATTTAATGAAGAGATGAAGAACATAATTGTTTAAACGAACCTTTACTAAGAAAACAATTCGAAAACCGGTTGACATTTTCTCGCGACACACAGGCTGTGGCGTAGCCAGCCCAAAATCTTTTTGGGCCAAATCTTTTGACTATAAGCGAGCAACAGTATCTTTTTAGGGACATTGCCTCTCAAAGCACAAAATGACAAGATGCGCTAGAAATTTGAGGATGGCTATGGCCCCCTTGGCCCTCCCCTGGCTACGCCTATGTACACAGATCAAACATGTAACTGACGTCTTTTCCTTTTTAAATCAGAATATGCCTTTGATTCTCGTTTTGCTTTAACTTTTCAGAGAACGAAACCCTTTCTGAAGAAACGAGAAATGTGAGCACCTGGGCCCAAGCAATGATTGGATTTGGTTCCGCATTCATTGTCGCTATGGCGGGCCTGTTCTTCTATCTGCATAACAAAGGGTATGATTTTAAGAATATGAATCGCTGTTTTGAAGACTTCTGAAAAAAATCACGGCCTTGTCATACATTGAGCAGTGCAGCATATCAGTATTGGGTGTGATATCTGACTTGTTTTGGCTTACAGCTAATCCCGTTGTAGGTAATATACTCAACATACGTATCTGATACAGGCCCGTCGCAAGGATTTAGCAGCAGGGGGGGCCAAAAACTAGAAGGAGGGGCCACATTTTAAAAATACAGTATTGGATGTATGCAGCAACCGGTGGGCCAAACGTGAAATGGGGGGGCACCGATTTCAAATGTGGGAGCCGGGCACCACTGGCCCCCCCGCTAGCGACGGTCCTGATCTGATACCGGCCTAATTCGTTCAGATCGTGAGACTTTCCTGTAGCAACCATTCTCTTACTGAGTTGGGATGCAAGCAGTTGTGTGTATACATGAACAGAATTTGAACCACATAGCGTTTTCATCAGTCAAGATGCATCAGCACTTAACACTACAACAGATGGTGCGTGAGTAAAAATTCAGGACAAGCATTGCCGTGTGAATATCTTCAGCAAACAAACTGTACCAAAGCAAACCATGTTAGTGTATCGTTATTCTAGGAAAAACTGTTTATTGTACTTTTATTTTACGGCAGTTAAAATCAAACAACGCTTGCACTGTTGGCAATGGTTAAAATGCAAAATTCTCGTATGCTGGAAATGTCACTCAACATCTGTTAATTTATATTGAATGCGGGCTCTAAAACCAATCGTTAAAGAAACAAAATGACTTATTTCCACTTGATAGAGTGAAGAAACTGAAGGAGTATACGAAAAGGTGTTTTTGTTTCATATAAAGGAGTTACATTCATGAAAGGTCATCGATAAAGGTTTTAGGAGCTGCCGCTTTGTTTCAACAATTGTGAAACACCTTGTATGCAATTTTCTGTAGACACAGTGGCCTAGCACAACAGTTACTAATACAAGGAAAGTATGGGTCAAAATAATGTACGAAAGGTACAAGGTTTTACAAAATGTCTACAACACAAAACCTCATCCTTGAATTTTGAAACAATGCAATTCGGAGGAATTTAATCGAATAGAAACACTCGAGCCACTGGTCTAGATAAACGAAAGTCCGTTTCTTGTGAACAACAACGTTACTTGAACAGCTGTCGCTACAAAGTGCGTCGCCAGTTGATCCTGTTGGTCAACCAACTTATCTCAAACCAACAGTTAAACCCAACAGTTAACCCTGTTGGTGAACCAACTAATCTCAAAGGTGTCAACAGTCCTGTTGGTCAACCAACTTATCTCAACCCAGCAGTCAGCCTCCCTGCAGATACACATTTAGTCAGCACGTAGTTTTACCAAGTGATTCTACGTTATCGCTGTGCTGTGAAGTAATCCTTGTGTGCATGGCACTCCATTCAATCCAGTGTAACAGTAATTTCCGCAAATTTCCGCGAAGCATATTCCTGAAGCTTATGTAAATATTGTTTATAAGACAAAAATACACGACAAACAATTCCATTTCTTTTTCTGACAGCCCGATCCCAATGATGAAACGGATGCGTACTCGTCTGCTGAAAGAAACAAGCGTGGGTGCGGATGGTCTTCGGGGAAACCGCGGTGGCAACGTGAACTCCGTCTCGACGAAGGTTCGAGCTGGAGGATATCAGTGACTCGTTCAGCCTGGCACTGAAGGACAAACACACTGATGAAAAGCGTTTTGTTTTTTTCGTCTCGATTGTACATTGTTTCCTCACTCGAAAATCATGTGATGAAAAGCAAAGACCGTGTTGTTTCAAACCAAAAGGAAGTAGAAAAGTGTTAGACATTTTGATTTTTCTGAAGTATTTTATGGTGCTAAAACATCACTCATTTTTCAACTTCATTGCTAAGCTTCGGTCATCTCGCCACCTAGTCAAAAAAGTTGTTTTGTTTTTGAGTAAGGTGTGGAAATACCTAATTAAAGATGAATTCAATAAAAATGCCACCATTTTGTATCAAAAAAATTTTGAACTTCACAAGCTTACTGAAGGTCTGGCTTTTTGGAGAAAAACAGGGCGAATCTAAAGGAGAAATGATATTACTGCAATATTACGTGGGAAAATATGAGACTGCTCTCAGTTCTCGTTTTAAGGTACATAAATGTATTTACTGAAGAGTGCAATGGATTTCTGCGAAATTAGTCCAAAGAATTATTTCAAGTTTTCTGTGAGTATTATAACTGATAAAGAAAATTCTGAAACTTTGCTTTTTCTTCCAGGGTATTACCAATCAGATTTATGTAATTGTATCACCGCATTGCCTCAGTACTGTAGCATAATTTCGTCGATTGCTTGTTTTTTCTAAACCCGGTGACTCTGAACAGAGGTGTTTTGAAGAGCTTCAGAGTTTCCTCGGAGGTTTAATGAATACGACCCTCGCTTATTTCTGATGAGATTGAAGATGCAACTGAAATGCACCAAAAGTAGGATCAGGTCATATTTGGAGAAACAAATAAAAAACAAATTGAAGTAGTTACTGCGCAAAATACTGTACATGAAAATCACTTGTCGCAGCATTGATTGTTTTGATATTGCTTTTACGATTTTGCCTTGTTAACACATTTATGTTTCTGACTCTTTTCCTCTCTTCTGATTCCGTGTATATTTTGCGGCATTACTGCGTAAAGCTTTAGTTTTGTGCAACCATGAGAGACAGGTGCGCTGATTGCTAAGCTTACTTGGCTTAGTTCAGATTATGGTCATTATACCTCAAACGCCTACCTCCGCATCGAGGTTTGCAGAAGCAGTAGAGGGCTATCGGTGCAGAGCAAAGCTGTGCTCAGCATAGCTTTATACCAGTAATTCTCAACGTGGTGACTGGTGGTCCTAGTCCACAGAACATTTATTAAGGACCAAGATTGAGCATGCCCTTGAGTTCACAGACGTATGTGCAATACAGTTTCGACTAGAGATGTTCATGAAGTGCCAGCATGGCAAAGTGGCCCATCGGATATTTTTTGAAAGATGGTCCATGGGCCATAAAAGTTTGAGAAACACTTCTTCAGGCTAAACATTTTTTCAATTTCCATACTATTAATATTTCGATTTTCTCCACTAAAATTGCCACTGGTTTTAGATTTTCAGATGTTAAATGCAGAAGTTAAATTATATGCATGGTGAGCGCATTATTCTGTAAAGTATCGGAATGCAAAACTGCGTATCATATTGATTGAGAAACCATAACGCAACAACCAACGATTTACATAAAAAAAATATTGGACTTATCGAAAAACAGCACTTTTGTTTCTCGAAAACATGTATCTATTTAATACTTATCAAAATGTTTGCTTGATTGTAAAGGATAAAAGCAATCGGCAGTGCTAGGTGATGACAAAGCAAAAATGGCAAAATGCAGGCGATAAATTAACCAGCGTCTCAGCCCTTCATATGTTTTGCTGTTTTCACCAATGCAACAAAGCAATCGTCAAACTGCGCTAAAAGCATCACGGATAGTGCATCTCAAACTTTTGAAATCTAAGACCTAACAGATAGAGCAGTAAACTGTTAAGGCAAGTGCCGATTTTGCTGCTGAAAGATGACTACGAAAAAGATTTAACTGTTAAGGCCGTGAGCGAGCAATAACCGTCATCATTATGACATAAAAGCATTGTTTGCATATTGCTAGGAAATCTAAAAATCAACAAAACAAATCCACAAAATGATATAATTAAAAATAAATCTGTACGATCAGAATGACCCAAATTCAATTGCCTTGGGAAGATTCGTTGATGATCTCTGGAAAGCAAACATCGCACGATGAGTTTTATCCGGTGTATAACTTCAGTTTGAGGCGCTTAAATCACGGGTAAGAGCTGTGGCGAAAAACATAGTAGTCGTTGTTGTTTCACACCAGGGCTGCAGGAAGTGTGGAAATCGGGAAGGAGCTTCCCGGGAAATCGTACATGCTCGCGGGAAATTAATCAGCTGCAAGCCAAGTAAAATCAAATGATATGCCAAGAATTGCAAGCAAACCATAAAACGGACTGTACGAAATTCCTTGCTCAGTCACGGTAGTACAATACCTGGCCTTGTGACGCAACAGTAACGCCTACCCAACAATAGTGGTCTCTTGGAGTGGCTGGTCGCTTGCAGGGTTGCCAATTTGGCAATTTTGAAGCCAGATTTTTTAATTTAGGCTTTTTTTGGCGCACTTGGCTTTTTTTTGAAATAAAAAATACCAGTCAAAATCTTGATTTTTCTTCAGTTTTTCAGTCTGAAAGGCTTGGCTCTGGCAAAACATTGTCTAAGCTGTATATCCATTACAAATCCCTTCTGACGGGAGTCTAAGACCATGCAGGGTGCAAAGAATATTGCAAAGATTTTACTATTGCCCTAAAAATTTTCGATGTATGTAATATGAAACAACCGTGCGACAGTGTATTTACGGGGAAAGAAAATGCTTCTAAAAATTGGAATTGCACTTTATCGATGTTTCTGCCGAGCTTTAATATCTATTTTTGTTTGGTTATGCATGTTTTATGTGTAGCCTATATGTCTTAGGACTGCTATCTGGTTTATTTTGGCTTTTTTGAGACAAGATCTGGCTTTTTTGGTGAACCTGGTCGCGTGTCATAGACTCGTAATGGCGGCGGAAAGCTGTTAGTTTTAATATTGCTGCTATGATGACGCATGTAGTCAGAGGACATTGAGGCCAACACGTCCTTAAAACTACGTGCGTTTAAACAAGTGAACTTCATTGCCTTAAATAGCAGAGTGAACGGTTGCGCTAGAATCAACTGGAAGCTTTTGAATACTTTCACATTGTTAATACTTGTCTGTACGACTGCTTTGGTTAGTGGTTGCCTTACGGGGATACCAATCGAAATGGTATTGCATTCCGAATGCCATTCCGGAATGTAAGTAGTGCCATTCAAAAATGCTCAACTCGCGCCCAAACCAGCGTCCACTCACAACAAGCTCGCTCTGGTAACTGCGCACTCGCGCATAAAAAATGCATGCATGGAACGTTCACTCAACAGAAACTTTTAACACCGCCTGAATATCGTTCTACAGGTCGGATGGGTTAAACACCGATTTCGCCACCACCGGAACTGGCCGCAACAATCAACGTTTGAAACACGACGCCACAATCACTTCAAATGCTGCACCACTAGCAAATTACTAAAACCACTTTTCTGAAAGTCACATGCAGTTCCCAAGCACCTTTTTTGCAGCTCTCAGCAATCTTTCAATAAAACCAGTTGCGTAACCAGTCCAAAAATTTTGGGGGGCCAAAAAAATTGGAGGACCAAACTGTTAACACTATTTTGTTTGGGATACCGCCTCTCAAAGCACAAAACGACTATATGTTCTAAAAGTTAGGGTAGAGAATGGCCCCATAGGCCCCCTGGCAATGCCTATGAATAAAACCTCTAATATTTTGTGTAACAGACTTCGTTCTGCAATAAAAGAAAACGTGTGAATTGACTTGCGTTAAAATATTTTAGTGCGACTCTCTGACAAAGCCGTAGACCTGGATTTGGCTCCCTTCAGCGAAAAGGTTGAGAACCACTGGCCTTTACTTTGCAGGAGCCGCAGGCATGCCGTGATTACGCGACTTCAGAGTAGGAATTGCTGTGCGAGTTACCCTGCTGTGCGAGTTACGTACACTCTTGCCGTAACACATGCGTTAGAGATTATTAAAATTTATTATACATTGGATATCTTTAGTTTGGTGTCTAGAAGTCTCTCAATGGTCTACAAACTACGATTTGGTTGGTCGTTAGCAACCGTGTTACGGTTTTCCATATGTCGGCGATTGTTGCGAAGCTTCATGTAAGCAGTCCATATTACTTAAATAAATTATCTAAAACTCTTATGTAGTAAAAAATTCCTTGCAAATAGAATAGTGCCTACAAAATACAAATTTTAGAAGCAGGTTAAGCAAGGATTAGGCGTGAGAATTTGCCATTTCGGGACGAAGATTTGCCGCTTCCATCCGTTTTGCACTCCTTCA
>JGI24159J19872_10008657_pt1 | contig 13328 bp, 6 predicted proteins | sample Ectturendosymbi4_FD_19872 | JGI IMG/M metagenome (IMG submission 19872) | reverse complement strand
TTACCGATTAAGTAATGTGCAGTACAAAAATATTTTGGCGATGATTTTCAATGAAATCAAGTGTCATGTCAACACCTCTTTAGGTCTGGTGGGGGGGTATGCATCCCTGCATCCCCCCCCCGTGTCCGCGCCTGTCTGTGACCGAAAAAAACTAGTTTTGTAGTATATTCCAGTAATCTTCCCGGGTATGATTTGTTCTTTTTAAAGACTACTTTATGAGCATTCTGCAGTGCATATACGGTTCTTGATAAATGAGACAGCCACATGCTTCGACGTCAAAAACTTACCTGTTGATGGGAATCGTAATTGTCACTCCAGTGTCTTTTATGGTTACTGATAAGCCAGGTATGGAAACGACATGGTATTTGTAATTCCTAAAATCGCACAGGATGGCGAGAATCGTGTTTGACACTTCTGCGTACACCGGTTCCCGACTGAGATTGTTCGACAGGGGATATGGGTACTCTGATCAAAACAAGACATTAACAGTTAAAAGGTTAAACGTTTTCGGACCAAAACGAAACATTCTACAAGAGACTGGCGCATTACGGCAAAAAAACTTTGCAACATCTTTCGAATTGCAGGAAATGCGTGGGTATGAAAAAAGCAGAATTTTTAAATGAAACTACTGCTTTTTCGCTTCTACATAGTCTGCCACAGCTGTTCCAGTTGCAAATCACCCAGTACAGTATTGCAACTACTTTCCAAAATAAACTCACCACCGAAGGTAAACTCTTCTTTTTTCCAACAAGTAAAGAAAAGTTCAGATGCCGCTGCAAACTATCAATTCAATCCCTTTGTTTTGGGAATAATGCATAACTTAAAAATATAGCCAATGTAGTGACGATTCAGTCGCAGACAAAAAGTCACAGCCGTTAGAGTAAATATATGCAGTATCGTTGATCAGCCCATGGTGTTTCCCAACTCGGCAACGCGGATGAAGCCAACTTACGTTGCGACTGCGCAGCTAGGCCGAGAAGTAACCGCGAAGGAAATAAGGTCGCCCAAGGTTTTTCTTGCTGGTGAACCAAGAGCACAAACAAGGTGGACGAATACTGCACAGTTGAAGATTCAAAAAAAGTGCTCGGGCCTGCAAATATGAGTGACATAGTTTAAAGAAAGAAAATTTCGTTGTCGTTTCAAGGTAAGCCAAACGTACTGCTTGAGTCAGTTAGACAGTCGATATCTTGGCAAGTTCTTCTTACAAACAGTATGCCCACGTTGTCGCTACATCCCAATACCATTTCTTCCGTTCCATAGCTGAAAAATCGCATGCGAATCGTATTTTGCGCAAGGGAAACATTTTGAAATCATGGTAAGGTAGTCAACAAATTAAATAATTAATAAAGCTTAATTGAAGTTGTACGGCCTGAAAAAAGTCACAATCAACTACAGAGCAAACACACGGGACTATGGCAAGTTGGCAACGTAACTATGTTTCTGAAAAAAGCGCATTTTAGTTTATTCAATAGTTAAAACATAGGTTTCATTAATTTACATTGCTACATCTTGTAACGCACAAACACAACGTTTGTTTTTTATAACTGGGGGGGGCTGTTTTTTATAACTGGAAAGGGTTTTAATGTGCAGAGTACTTAATGTTGCAAATGGGAGAAAATATTATGCATGTGAATTTCTTCTCTGAAAACGTGACAACTCAAAAAGGAACACATGTGAACAGCGATTGCACATCGCGAATCTAAAACAATAACAATTTAACAAAGAAACTTACATGTCTGAAAACAACAAAAAATCCAGAAAATGGACTGCCTTGCCCTTTCTCGCGCTAGTGAAAAGATGCGTGTAAAGGGTGAATACTTGAATGAAAACGGTTTTGTCGCTACTGGCATCAGCATTAAGTAGAAGCGCCACTTCAGCCTGGCCGACTGTATCAAGACCATGTGATATGAAGTAGTTGCAAGACATGGCGCCAACTGCAAAGCAGAATCAGGGAAGTGTAAAACATTATTTTTTAAATTTCATTTCCATATCACTTTTTCCCTCAGGAGGGTCGCGGGCATAGCAGCCCTAGGAGGACTCGGAATACTTGACGGTTTTCAGCAAACTCTGATAGCTCTGCTCGCTCCATACCAAGACAGGATCGAGTAGTCATGCCACCTGGTGCTTGGTCGACCACTGGGCCACTTTGCTTTCGCGATGAAATCCGACCTGAAATGCTCAAAACCTTGAGTAGAGAAGGAGTCCTTGGCTGAATCCTGTGTGTCAAGTGGTCTGTTGTTCTGGAATGGAACCGAAAGATTGGCAAATTGGGGTGATCTTCCCCAAACGCAAGAAGGGAGACATGAGAGAATGCAATAACTATTGTGCCATATCTATCCCTCCTTCCTGGAAAAGCATATGCCAAATGCATTGAAAAAATTTGCCCCGAGATAATTGAACCAAAGCTGGAGGATACCTAGTGCAGTTATAGTGTTGCTTGATCCATCGAAGACCAAAATAGTGTCTTACTCAGTAATGAGAAGCAAGGAAAACTTGGTATTTTAATGGTATTTTTGGGATTTAATGGACACACAGGAGGTGCATTTGGGGATGGTATTTTCATTCCCAAATGTATGTCCAGTGTGTCCAATGGTGTGGAAGTGACTGCTTTCAAAAAGTCTTTGAAATATTTTTTCCATCTGCCGAGGATGTCCTTCTCATTGCTGAGTAAGACACTATTTTGGTCTTCGATGGATCAAGCAACACTATATTTTTTGACGCGAAGACGCCAGAAAACATTAACCCGTATGAAAAAACTGTTTTAGAAAAGCTAGGCACAACACTTGTTGCGGAAAATACTCCATCGGATGATGGTTAGCTGTGACGAGCGTTCAACTGGCTACAACAGTAATATGAGAGATATGTGGAAACCGGTAATCTGCAGATAGTTGTTTCAGCAATGACGAAGGTCTGTTTCGGTCCTACTTTTGCAAGAAAAAAACGTAGCAGATAGTTAAAATCAAGGTCATTTTTTAGATTTATAGAACATCACTATCACTGAAAACTACTAACACTGTAAATAAAGCTTTTGCAGCAAAAAAATCAAATAATAAATACAGCAGTGTATCTCGGCTCCTTCATAATCAAAGCATACGAAAGCAAAGATTTTTGTTGGCAAGCGTCTACACTTAAAGACTTAAAGAACCATATGGTCAACCACGAGCATTGCATGCAGTTCGCATAATACAAAGGCAAGTACTTAACGTCATGCAGTACGTAATCCAATAAAAATTAAGCTTTTTCCAGGAAGCAGCGAGCCTATACTAAATTTGTTGGAAGATTTATAAAAATATTCCAACAATACTTTTTTATATTTCTCAAAATAATTTTCCCGAAGTATTTTTCTATATATTCCAACACATTTATTACAAGCTAAAAGAGGCCTTTTTCGTTAAAGGTTTCATTACGAAAACAATAAACAGTTCCTCGCGCATTTATAATGCTTCTGAAATGCTGCAATGCATTTACTGATTCTATTTGTCACTTACATAGAACTTGTCGAACAAAAACGAATAAATTTGCACTGAGTGCAAAACGAATCGGAGAAGATGAACTTTGAAGCATAGTTAAGACCACGTCTGGATCGGGACTCTCTTCAACTGCAATTGAAGCAGCTTCGTCGCACTCTAGAAAAGTGGTATTACTTTGTCACGAGTGCAACAGAATTAATTGGACATCAAATTAATGTTTCTCACATATTGGGCTTGGGTGTGCACAGGACCTAAAAACAGTTCGTGTAGCAACATCGACAACCGATCTTCTATTTTCTCACACTACAGCAATCTGCTTTTCGAAATATAAATCAGCTTTTGAGCTTTTCGAGCAACTATCAACGTTAATTCAGTCAACGTCAAAACCCACTGATGCGGAACCGTTTAATAAATATTATTTAAAATGCGATTTATTAAATCAATCCACGCTCTTCTTCACAGGTATGACGTTGTAGGTAAAATTATTCCATCAGCTGGATTAAACTTTCTATTCCAGAGGCAATGACGACAGTAATAAACATGAGACAGGAAATGTCTAAAATTAAAATATATGTAGTAAGACTCACCTACAATTAGAGGTGGTAACGATGATCCATTTACTTCAAAACCTCCATTTCGAATTCTTGACCTGATCGATTCAAAAATGTTCAATGAAGTGATCAGGCTTAGAAGTAAATCGCCACTGTACAATCTGTACCAAGTTATGCGGTTCCTCCACTCAATACATTTTTTTCTGTCTGGAATCATGATGTTACTACTGGATTTTAAGACTTTCATCGATACAGAGTTTTTTTTTACTGAGAATTCACTTAACAGCGAACACCACGGACTGACTGCACGATCGTAAGGTCATGTCGGCAGCCAGTCTAATCGCAATTCGCTATCGTGCACACAAATGCACCACACACACCCAAAAAAATTGAAGGCACTTCACTTCAACAGGAACCGTAGCCACAAACAATCTTACTATTATAAGCATATGGTGTACTAAGATGAAGAACCGCTTCTTCAGGTTCATTTACAAACAGCTAGGCACCACTGGTTACACTGTACGTTGCATTAAGTAGCAAGCTTTCGTAAGAATAAAAGCAATAATCATGGTAATTGGGGCTAATTTATTCTAGAATCTCATTCCACAGCTTGGTGCTCATTTGTTGTTTCAGACAAGGATATTTGCATCGGCTTCTCAAGATATGACATTCTGCTTTAGACCGATGCTTCATGTCGTGACGTGCACTTTGCCAATTCATCTTTGTAAATTCCAGGTACGGTTCCTTTCTAGGGTGAGAAGGTTATGCTCACTTCTTTCCATTTCGCCTAAGATATTATACTGCTCTATTGAGCTTAGTTACACAAGCTAAGCTGTGACGTTGCCCGTTCTCCTAGTTTGGATCTTAACATCAGTCGTGTCCTGTCACCACGCATTGGCAACAAGTTTTCCTAGAAGTGCCGTGCTAATATGCTACTGATCGATCAAAGTTGTAAACAGGCCTCATTTTGAAGCCCAAACTCGGCCGAGTCCAAAATTACAAGCCCGATTCAGGCCAGACAAGCAAATTTACCGAGTGAATCAAGATATGCGCAACTGCAGGGTATTGGTGGCGTAGCAAAGTAAACCTCACTAAACAATTAACAATTATGCGTTTTTGAATGAAGATTTGATCAACTCGATTGCTTCAACAGTAACTGGCAACAAAATTGTCTGCCGTTGCGAAAAAATTTTGTATGTAGCCCCGAAATCAGATCAAAAGTTTTTGACAAACGTAAGTCCGAACCCAGCCCGACTTAAACTCTCTATAAATCGGAGTCGATGAAATGCTGACGTATTTTACACCGCCATCTTTTCGATGGTTTTTTATTGTTGTTTTTTGAACAAAACCACAAAAATATTTTCTTGTTTTCAGAAAACAATTGTGAATATAATTGCTCCCATCCAGTTTAGATTCCAAGCACTGCATTCATTAATTTTGCTCAGCCAATCACGTTTTTACGATCAGACGCGAGACTGGTATCATGAGAAAGTGGGTAGGATATGACTTTTAACACGCATGGCACGCACGTCATTTAACTTAAAGCAAGAACAAACTGGACTAAGGATAAAGCTAGAGTAGCTCCATGCATGAGGTAAGTTGCAGAGAATTTGCAGTTGTTGGCATGGACGTCACATAAAAAGCTTGGTAAAAACACTACCAATCTCTTTTAAGCCAGTGCTTAAGTTTCCTAAGAAGGATTTGATGGACAATGGTGTCACACGCTCTCGATATGACAAAAATATTGTGCAAGTGTGATCACCGGCTTTTCGCGGTATATGCTGTACACATGCAGTTAGCACCAATTGCCACCTTAACATACCGAGACATTCTTGAAGGGAGTGGTGGAGTTGCTGGCAGTGTGGACGGATGATCAGGCTTTGTTCCATCTGAAAAACGGACTTGTTTGCCGTGATTATCGTTGGAATCTGCAAAAATCCAGCGTGACAGTCACAATGAGCATTGGAGACCACGTATTTTAGGGTAGCACTGACCATCTGATCCTTTCGGCACAGGTCTCGCTGCTGTTTCCGGCCTGGAAGGTGGCGTAGCTGAAGCGGAGGAGGTGGAAGGGACAGCTTGTTCGGCATGGTTAGTAGCAGCTTCGGCGAGTGCATCAGCTGCGAACACCAACAAGAGTATGCTACAACCGATGCGTTGGAAAACTTGAAATAAGTTAATTGGTGAAATAATGAAATGCCAAGCTCAAGAGCATTCTGATCAGACGACATAAATGATCAATCTATATCACAACTTGATATCTCATCTACAGATTTCACTTTTTTACCATTGCAAGACGAAACCTTCTTAAATGTAAAAATATATATGTTTTTGGTAAAAACAAAGCCTGACTAGATCTCTTTTTCAGAACAACCTACAAAAACACAACAAGGACATTGACTTCTACGTTGAAGCATTTGCAGCCTATTCAGGACAAGCGTGAAGCAAGTACGTATCGCAATATCCTGTTACAAAGTTTTATTTACTTGACACGCCCGAATCACAATCACGCATAACACAAGCTCAAACGACAGCTGATAATGAAGAAAATCAAACACATACTAGAGATTTGTGGAAGCCCAGGGCACTGTTGATACACACACATACATTTATGCACATACGTTTGGTTCCTACCTTGAACAATAGCAATGTAACAAGAAATACAAACACGTGCTTCAGCATTGAGATACTCGAGTTTACTTTTAGAACTGCAGCATGCACTACAGAAAACTCGGCCGCATGCCCTGCAGTGGTGCCTGCAAACAAACATACCATATTTATTGTTTAATACGAATGAAGCAAACAAGAAAATTTAATCAATACGAGAGCATGCAATCCAGAGTTGGGGTGGCACCAGTTTGCAAACCCAAATTTTTTTTTTGCAGCAATATTTTGCAAAAATTGCTATTTTGCAATATACACACACAAAGAACCTGAAAAAACCAGCCATTGCATTCGGCTTTCTGACGCACAGAAAACTTACATTATGTACAAGTTTATTACTGAGTACTCCCTGTGACATTAAATATTTTTGGTGCGTAAAAATGACACTAACATGAGGATCAGTCCAACAAAACAACGGAGATGAAGACAGTGATGGCTTTGATATTACGAAGCAAGATACACGGCAAAAGCATAACCCTGTTGGTTTAGAGCAGGGGTCTCCAAACTATGGCCTGCGGGTCAAATGCGGCCCGTGAAGCCATTTCATCTGACCCGCGAAGCCATATTGTGAATAATGAAAAAATAATATATTTACGTAAATTGTTGATTTGGGAAAATGTAACAATATCCCAAAACAACACAGTACACAAGCCGTCCGGCCCCTGAACTGTTGTGTAATAACTTATGTGGCCCACAAGCAAAAAAAGTTAGGAGACGTCTCGTTTAGAACAACAAACTTAATCTTTGCATTAAACATTCCTTCAAACATCAACACTTTGATATCAAATGGAGACAGCTTGTTCAAATATAATTAACAACTTCTTTTATCAAAATAATGCATAATAATCTTGGTATTTAAAAATACGTTATGATGGCACAGCTTTACTGGGCATCAAATAAGTGGATTATTTTTGCAGAACTCTTATGCTGCAAAATAATGGAAGTGGCTGTTTGATGAAATTTTTTTTTTTCTAAAAAGATTGTGCAAAAATAGCATTTGATAAACATGTAACAACATTTGCCACGTACTGGCTGTCCTTAAAATAGCAAAAAATAAATTGCCCCAAAACTTGAAAACCATTTTTCAGTTTTTAAACATATACATATCTTATTCATAAACTCAAGATGAGTAGCTACTATTATGTAATCATGAGGAAATTCAAGACTCTGTGTTTACATGGACACGATGAACTTTGATAGAATTGCACTGGTTCTCGCCCAACTCAATAATTTCTATCAGTGGTATAGGTTCCTGACACTACAATTGGAACAAGATTTGCTCTTACTAAAAATTTAATCATGTTTACAAATATACAAGTGTCTTTTTCTTTTCAAATATGCCTTACCATTAAGTGCAACATTATAAAATAACCAACAAAAACCACAGCAGACAACCTTCGTTTTGTGAATGTGAACTTCTGGCCACAATTGGTACAGACAGGGCTGTTTTCATCAGGCACCCATCTTGGTTTTGTTCGACCAGGTCTTCTGACCTGCTGAACTGAGGATGATGAAGAGACTGGATGGTCTGCTAGGTTCTCAGTATTCATCTAAAATGAAAAATCATTTATTTCAACCGCAAATAGTACAACTGTAGCAAGGAGTGAAAACTTGGGAGTTTTCTCTGAACAGAGCTACTAAAACCAGGTTTCAAAAGTTACAAAATCACAGTACTGCACATCTGTGCTGCTTCCATCTTTGTTTACAATAGCATTTTTCAAACGACCAGCAATTTCAAAGAAGTTGAAAGTTATCTGATTAAAATTGCCCTAATTTTTTACCAGGACACTAAAAGCACCATGTGAAAGAACCAAATACTACAAACTGATTTTTGCAAACCTATGCACCCAAACAAACTGCTTTCAGGTCTATCTAACAGCATACTGATGTACTAAGGAATATTTTACCAGTACCTCACATGGTTGTTGGTGAGTAGTCTCTGAAGAAAATGAATATCTCTGGGCAAGCGTAATATCTTGATCATTTCCCAAAGATGTTACATTACCATCAGAATGAAGCACAGGTATGTTATCACCATAGATTGATGAATACGGAGGAGGAGCACTGCTGGGATAGTGATTGGTCTGCTGATCATCACTGAGGTTCACATCATGATCACAAATAGAAGCAGTAGGCTGCATTGTAACTTCCATGTTCTGCACTGTTTCATTCGGGCTAGCTGCATTTCCTGTGCTTTCAGAAAGAATCTCTACACAAGTCCCAGTACAGGCATCTTCAGAATGATTGGAGTTATGAGCTGTGCGACTTATTTGATCTTGATTACTATCAGCAAAGTCACACGAGGAAAAACGAGTGTCTGCACTATTTTGGATAACTGCACTGATTTGGGTTGATTTCCCTGAGAGTGCATTAGCTTCCTCGTAATCAGCTGAGTCACTTTTGATATTTCTTGAATGAGAAGTATAGGGCAAAGAGATGCTTGGGTCAGATGAATGATGGCAGTTGTTTCCTGTTACTTCTGATACACTTTGCTGGCCAACAGTGTTTGGTTCCAACTCATCAAGAATTGGTTTAACAGCAGCTTTTGGATCATTGTAAGTACCTTTTTGAGAGACAAACTGCCCATCACTTGAAACCAATTCCTCTGTGTCTTGAGCAAAAAAACGATGAAATTCTTGTTCATCAACATCAATGCTTTTTGAGAATCCAACAGGAGCAGTGACACAGCTGCTTTGCATAGCAGAAGCAGAGTTCACTTTCTTCTGTTTGTCTGACATTAATACATGACTTACATTGCCATTGTCTTTGTTTATTTCTGCATGGAAAGAAGATTCAGGTTCAGTATCATCCTTCAGGTATTGGTATAGAGTCTGCTGAGGTTGAGGTTGAAGCTCCTCTACCTTTTCTGTATCGAGTGAAATGGCTTTATCCACTGAAGTCGGAATCAGACTAACATCTTCAGATGCGGGGGTCAAGGTTAGCAAAAAATCTAGTTCCTTTAAAGTTGATTCACTTGCTTCTGCTTCCTGAATAATAGGTGGCGTGACATTTGGGCTTGCAAAGTCTATTAACAGATCAACAGTGGAGGTACCACACCTGTGTTCTAAAGTTGGATTGTTTTTTTCATCAAAACTTTCATGTCTGTCTGCTTTCCCAACATCAACTGGAGTACCACCATTGGCAGCATGTCTGCTATCAGAAATGGTCAACAGTTGCTTGGCATGAATGTGGCCTTCAGCATTGCTAACAGCTGAAAAAGAAAAATAATTGTTTGACCATTCACTATAGAATAGCAACAAAAGAGTCTTAATAAACACCAGCAAAATGTTCTGCAAAAATAATATATTAGTGACTGATCCAGGTACTGCAAATATGCATCAAAAGCATCTCACTTTCTGAATGAGGTTGCAGATCATCAAAAGGTTGGTAATTTATACATCTCATGTTAAAATCATTGACAGTTTCAAAACTGTAAAGTAGCTTGCAATTTGGGTTGAACTTTACTTAATCAGAGCAATTGTGTAACTAGGGATGGATAAAATGGAATTCTTCAGTATTTGAATCTAAATACCAGAATTTTTTCAAAGATAACATAAAAAATTGCAAAGTCAGCAAATGGTTTCAATAAGTTTTGCAGTCACAATAAATTTTGCAGTGGCACTGCTGTGTTCTTGAGGAAGTGGAAGAGAGAACCACTCAACAAGCTTACAGCACTGCTTGGTGATGTAACAAGCTAAGGCCGTGTGATTGCTGATCTGCGTTCTTAACTTGTTCAGTGGCAGGTTACGATGTATTCATACTTTGCAATCGGCCTAAAACCAGCAGTTTTCAGTTGCCTTACCAACTGCATAGATCCTCCACCGATTGCACTAGGGAGCTGTTCAAACCCACAAAAGATTTGGCAAGTCTTCTAGTCTGCAATGAAAAATAAATCTTTTTTTGGTTTTGGGTTAGTTTTTTTGTGATGTCATAAGTGAAGCTGATTTTTGGCAATTTTGGCTCATGTTACCTGGCCTAGGGCCCAACCACTAGACCAAAGTATTTCGCTAAAATTTTCGTTCCATACTAGGCTAGAATGCGAGTCTTTTAAGCCCTTGATTGACTTTCTAGCGTTTCTGGTTCAAATGTTATGATCTTAATTACTTAATTATCTAATTATGAGATTAGTCACTCATTTTGTTTACTTTAGATTATAACTTTTGAATCCAAAACCTCAACAAGTCATCCAAAGTATCAAAAGACTCGGATTTTAGCCTAGTTTCCAAAAAAATTTAAGCGAAATAGTACCATCTAGCGGTTTGGACCCAGGGCAAGTTGAAGTGGGCCAAAGTAGCAAAAAAGTCCTCCACTTATTACATCAATGGGCACCAACCCATTGACCCATTCTTTTGGCACAAGTTTTTTTCGGACACTAGGCCAAAATCCGCGTCTTAAGAACCCTTTAATGGCTTTCTAGCATATCTGTAGCCAAAATTATGGACAAAAAAACAAAAATTGGTGAAAATCTCTGCACCCACAAACCCCAATAGTTTTCAAGAAAACTTTGATTCAAAAGAATGGGTCAATGGGTTAGAGCCCAGGGCCAGGTAAAGGTGGCCAAAAATTTCAAAACATGCCCTCATTGTGACGTCACCTCCAGAAAACGCCAAACCGAAAACGAAAAAACGTTTGCTTTTACCTCAACTAGAAGACTTGCTGAATCCGTAGAGGGTGTGAACAGCTTTCTAGCTCTAGCGGCTGGCAATTTTGGGCCAAAAAAGGGCCGGCCAATCGCAGCCGTTAAAGGGTTAACCAATATCATCTACATATGCTAATTTCAATTTACTATCACTCAAAAACAAGAAATTTTACATATTCCATATTTTGATATATTGTAGGTAACAAATACAGCTGTGATATCCGATGGTCATCAGCATTTTTCAATTTGATCCACACGGTCAATTTCAAGGTCAAAAGGTCATCACCCCAAAATTTACCCAAATCACAAAAATAATGTCAGATTTGAATTCCTGGCTTTTTTCCCATTTCAAAGATACTTTATTTTTCCAGATTGGATCACTAGTTCAGAAGGGTTTTGAAGTTGGATGCGCCCCCTTATTTTCTTTAACACTTTTTCGTCTGGGTGGTTTTGGCAATTTTCGCAAAAAAACCAGCAGTTTTCGGTTGCCTTACCAACGCCCTAGCTCCTCCACCAATTGCGATTTTTTATGAGTGGTGCCATTAAGATAAATTGTTTTTTGGCCACTGTGGCTCATGTTGTCTGGCCTAGAGCCCAACCGCTAGGCCAAAGTATTTGTGTGAGTTACATTTGGGTTACTGAATAAATCAAAAACAGACTACACAAAAACAAAGACCAACACAAAAATTTATAAAAAAATGAACTTTATTGCTGGTGGCTATGAACATACAAAAAAACTGTTTGACAAGTAACTAAAAAAACATAATATGAAGTCTTATCGATGCCATTGCACAATGTAAATTGAAATGTAACAAGTTCGGTGATTGAAAACATTCACGCCTCTAATTAACGGCAGGCAATCTTGCCAAAAATACTACAAGAAAACGCCAACACCAATACAGTACTAACTGCATTTTGATTTAGAGTGGTGAGAAATCAAGAACACAGCACATACATAGCAGTTTCTGGTATAAACACCTTCATGACAGACTATAAACTGTAAAGATTCAAATGAAAATGTCACTGAATAATTTGTGACAAAAACAATGGTCATATCTCTACCAACTCGATGATCATCTGCTTCATTTTCTTCAAACTCATCCAGAAGTTTGTCCAAATTAGAAGCAGCAGCAAAGAAAGGGTCATCCATCCTCTGAGTGAAGCTAACAACTATTAAATTACCACATTCATAAAAAGGAAGACAACTAAAAATATAAACAAAAACCTATAATAAACACATGATTAAATACATTTTATTCGTACTTATAGCAGAAGTATTGACCTTGAAACAACAATGAATAAAAATTTAAACCACACTTACTTCCCAAGTAGAAATCATTTACTGCAGTAAAGAATTGTGCAAAAATTGCTGAAACTTTTAACACCTTGAGAGCCGGTCTACGAATATATCGTACCTGGAAATCAGCCTAAAACCAATATTTTTCGGTTGCCTTACCAATGTTTCCTCCACCAATTGTGCTAGAGAGCTGATCAAACCCTCAAAAGATACAGCAAGTCTTCTAGACTGCACTTGAAAATTTTTTGGTTGGGGGTTGCAGATTTTTTGTGAGTGACGTTGTAAGTGAAGTAGTTTTTGGCCCATTTTGGCTCATGTTACCTGGCCTTTGGCCCAACTACTAGGCCGAAGTATTTAGCTGAAGTTTTCATTGGAAACTAGACTCGAGTCCGAGTCTTTTGAGCCTTTGATCGACTTTCTAGCATTTCTGGTACAAAAGTTATGATCTGAAATAAACAAATTAATTAATTATCTAATTAGTCAATTACTTTCATTACTTTAGATCATAACTTTTGAAGTTGAATCACAAGTATCAAAATACCTGGATTGTAGCCTAGTTTCCATAAAAATGAGGTGTATTTGCCATGTAATGATCGCGGTGACGAGTAATTAATGGTAATGGTAATGGTTTATTGTTTCATATGACTCAGCCAATAAGCAGAAGCACCATAAAAGCCATCGCATGTAGTAAACCAACCATTAGCGAA
>JGI24159J19872_10008656_pt1 | contig 13329 bp, 9 predicted proteins | sample Ectturendosymbi4_FD_19872 | JGI IMG/M metagenome (IMG submission 19872) | reverse complement strand
GCATTATACTAAATCTTGCTTCCAGAATGCACAAAAATGTGTATTTGCAGGTGTAATTTTGCAAAATTTTCCCGGGGGTGTGCCCCCGGCACTTCCCTTAAAGTTTATTTGTGACGTCTCACGAATGAGACGAAACTTTGCCCCACCCTCGGAAATTTTCTGCGTACGCCACTGTTCACAGTTATACGTTGGAATGAATACTTAGGTTGCTGGACTTCGTACATTTCGCAGTGAAGTACGTATTGTGTATAGCTATCGCCGTCAGCTACCCCTGGATACAGCCACCTTTTATCTAACACCGTATATCTCGGAACACGTCTTTCACGACACTGATAATGTAGACAATTCTGATGCTAAGTTCGTCATACGTCTTGACATATCCGCGATGCCTATAGAATCTTTCAAGGTAAAGAAACAGTTGTATTCCAAGGCTGTTGAATAACTGCGAATTCCCCAACAAAATACGTACAACGTACGTCTACCAAAGTATGTTTGCAAGCGAAGGATCCGTACGTTTCGCCGCTGTACGTTTTTCCGCCTCGAAGTGAAAGCGAGGTTGTCTTTCGAGCTAACTACAGGTCTTCCACAATGCGAGACTTTCAATGCCGACGATTACGTTTAAAGAACTGACATTTTCAATTCATACTGTCGAAATTTTACGAAATAGGTCACACCCGTGGTTTGCAACTAACACCGTAAAATGCGACTGCTCGGCACTAGCATCAGATCAAATAACATCCGCCACAAACAAAAATATTTTTCGTGTAAAACANTGCGCTACTGCATTACATCGACTCTTCCCTAAGGATTATTTCTNGGGATGTAATCGCGCGCTTGACATTGAGCTGCACGCTGCAGACAACGTTGATTTTCACGCGACAAACAATCTTGCACAAATTTGGGGACCTCTCGTCCAACGAACAAACGAAAGGCTCGTAATTGTGCTTTGTCATTCCGTTGATAATCGATTTTCAACATTATACACCACGATGAAACTCCTATTTGCTGCAAGTGATGAACGGGTGCAGACATAGAGAAACCTGTTGACTTCTGCGAAAAACGTTTATTCGTTTATACATTAACGCAAAGGAAGGGATAAGGTTTTCATGAAAATTTGTACAAGGTCATGCCTAAACTGCAGAAACGTTTCGTCGAGTGTGATGGAACCAAAGGACGACATGCGCACGTGTCCAAACGCACGAGAAAGATTTTGCGAAACCAGCGGAGATTCCGCGAACACAATTGCAATGTAAAGCGCAACGCACCTCCGGTGGGTTACGAATTGCTGCTCCACTGATCAGGGGGTGGGAGCCTGTTTGTCATCACCGGCCGTATGCATTGTGATGAATCCCGAGTGGGCCGCAGAAGAAAATTACTTTCATCTTAAAATCCTACATTAATCTTCTTGAGGAAAACAGAGAGAAAACTGAGGAGCAAGAGAGAGATTTCTCTTGACTGGTTCTATCTGCTTACTGTGAAATTTCGTTTTGGCGTAATTTTGTGTTCTAACTCGGTTGACAAGGATCCTGATGCGGGCCATATCAAACGTTCACACGGGCGCCATTCGGCCCCGGTGTAGCAGGCTCCCCACCCCTGCCATAGATTAACCGCATGTACAAAAACACTAGCAAGTTGCTGCAAATTAAAAACAGCGCAAACGAACTTTCCCTGTGCACCAATCAAAGTCTGGTTGCACTCGCCCGACAGGACAAGAAGCAGGTACTGAATCCAACCCACGCCCTGTACGAATTCCCTACCTTAAGCTGCAGACACCGCAACGCATTTGGACAAACTGTTCACGTCCATACAACAAGTGAAGCCCAGCCCAGAACCGTCGCCAGAAAGCCGTCAATAGGGGCACTTTACGTTTGTGCAGGGGGGGGGCTTGACATTCAAATTTGACAAAAATTCCACTGATTTAATAATGATTCATATTTCAGTTTGTGGGGCTTGTTCCTAGGTTTGGAGCGGCTAAGCCCACCGAAGCCCCCGGGGCTACGAGAGTGGCCCAGCCAGGCGACCAACAAGATGATCCACCAGGCGCACGAGCTTCTGGGTAGCGTCGTTGCAACACGCATAGAAAAATAGAGCGAGGCGCGCGCGGCTTTGAGCATTGAGCTCGACGATAGATTATTCGCAGCGGAAACTTGAATAAAGTCAAATGTGGTTGTTCGCGCAAGTGCGGCTGGCGCTGCACCAGCGAGCGAGCATGCACCATTGAACGATCACGAGGAAACAAGCAAATCTTTAAGAAACGCACTGACAATCACTTCAAGAAAAAAACACAGAAGGCCTGGAAACCCTTTCAAGAGCGCCAGGGAGGACAAGCGAAGAGTTGTGCAGGGGGGAGGGTGGTGGCGACAAGCAAGCGCAGCGAACAGCCGAGCGCGTAATGCATCATGAGTTACTTTGGAGTTTACGACCCAAAGATGTGGAAAGGTTTACGTGAGAAGCGGGTCATGACCGGAACTGTAACGTGGCCTTCGTCTGATTGTCTGGTGCGTTTGCAACGCGCGCCAAGCGCTTTCATCACTGCACGAGCGCGATACTGTATCTGTCGCAATGTGCATGTTATCGAGGCCTTTCCTCAAAGGCAGCTACATGGGCTAAGCAGACAAGCCCTTGACAAAGAAGTGAAGGGGTTGATGCAAAACGCGACCGGGGTTCTGCAGCGAATAAATCGTGCTAACGCTTTAATACTTACGGCAAATAACACGCTCGCCGTTCAAAACAAACAAAGACACTTCGCCCGCAACGCCACGCATGGCGAAGCAGGGGAGGATTCAGGGATGCGGCAAATTCCTTTTTAAGAGGTAACAAAGACGTCGTTTTTGCGCGCGAAAAAGACACATGAATCATCGGATTTTTGTGGCGAAAAATATCGCCCGATCGCCTCAGTCGGGAAAACTCCGGTACAAGATTTGTCGCATTCCGTACCTCTATTTCCGAAACGGAGATATTCTCACAATGACGATATTAAGCCCGGTAACGGAAACAGTGCAACGTTAATGGGATGAAATGATTACACAGAACACGTTCCAGATACGAGTTGTTTTTCTTTAAAAATCGCAGAGAACGACACAACTTCCGTGAATGTTCACACGCGTCACGACAGCTCGTAACTTTTTCAACGAGGGCATTGCGACCTTCCGGCTTTTGACAGACTTCTGCAGGGACTCACTGAACCTGTACCACACAACACTTATTAACCAGGCGGTTGTTGATCAGATGCCNTAACGCGTACAAGAACTTGGTGAAATTAAACATGGCACGACTCAACTTCGTCCAGCATTTCTTTCTCACCGGCTGCCGAACCCCAGTTACCGGGGTCGCACTTGCAGCACAAATCTCGCACAAGGTCGCCTATGAGCGTCCGGAAAGATACCTGGACAACTGCCGCCCGCAACGCCAAAGCTGGTGACGAAAGCGTGACATGGCAACACGGTAGGAGCATCCATCGCAGGAAGGGTCAACAGTCCACACACAGTAAAGACGGTAACGCGCGGGCTCAGGCAATACCTGGCTGGACTCGGGAGATCCACGAATGTTTGTACAATGTTTTTGACAAAGCAGTTGCAAGGGATTGTGCGCATTGCCGGCAGAAGACGTGTCCAGAGACTGACATTTCTTTTCTTGCAAGTCGACTGTAGGCGTTCGGTGACGGCCGAGCAAGCCTTGGTCATCGCGTGGAAAATCGCGTCCCGGCGATTCATGAAACATCAACGCGTTTGTTTTGCTTGTTTGTTTAGTCAGTCGAATGCGCTCAGGTACACAACAGCATTGCATCGAATGAACGCCCAAATACACCAACGTTATATACAGCAAAAGGAAATAAAGCGATTCGTGGTAACGAAGCGACAGCTGAGAGAGAGGCCCGGTTAAGAAACTTCTCTTGCATCGCACATCGGCTACTATTTGTTGCATTACGGTACGCTGGCCGCGAAAACTGAAAGCTAGGCGAGATGACAAAACCACAGCGCTTGCGAGCCCGCACGAACTTCGGGCCGAAGAAAAGTCAAGTGCTTCCACCGGATTGGTTGGCGTTGTACGCATCACAGCAATCGGACTTTGTGACGTCAAAATGATGGCGGCGGAGCATGCTTTCAAGTGACGCAGGTGCGACGTGCGGCATCCGCAAACTGCTTCGCGCGGCAATGGACGCTGCAAGGCGCTGGCCAATTATCAGCCATGGATCAATTATTCTTGACCAAAACCTTCCGTTTCTTCGATGGCCAAGGTCAGCTTGTCGCGAAGCTGCTCGTAGCTTTTGTAAGGCGGAAGGTCGAGACGATTAAAGCTGCGGAAGAAAGGCATACGATGTAGGGACATACGGTTGAAAACTTGGCAGGAGTCAGCCGTCACGAAGCAACTCACCACGTGTGGCTTCTCGGAAGCCATGTTTCCTTGCCCACCTTTTCGATGCAGAACTTCTGAGGTCCGTTGCTCCCTGAACGATAAAACAAAGATTAAAGATCAAATATTTGAGATGGCCATCGCTGCAGTGTGCACAAAAAAACGAATATGTTGTGCAAAAAACACGGACATTCTGTTGAAAAGGATGAAGGCGAAATTTTTTCAAATTACATTGAGGTATACTAATTCAGATGTTCCACAGCGCCAACGGCAATGATTGGAAACATACTATCAACGAATGTGTTTTGCTGAGCATAGGGACGAAACCAGGACGTTCGTGTTTACCTTAAGATTGAGGCCAAACCGCTGTAGAATACGTTGCTCGTGTCATAACCAAAGATCAACGCCCAATTGTCAGTGGTTTAAAATACTGAGACGGCAAATCATGGATAAGGACAAATCAATGTCCAGAGCAGGGTTGCGCAGAACGTCTGGCCGACATTTCGTATGAAGCGAGAGGGCAAGGAATTCTTTTTTTTTCACAGATAACTTTGCGAACAGCTAAAGATTTCAAAAAAAAATTAAAATTCTTTTTAGTAGCATCGCGCTTGAATCCTAACCGTAAAGCAGTTTGCAGGTGGTTTTGCCTTGAAATGATACGACAGCGCACACACGCGTCAAACGCGTTCCTTCAGTTCTCGGAGCAAAAGCAACTACGACTGTTAGATGTTCGGACCACAATGCTGGAATGAGATCCGAGAGTTAAACTCGCATAAGGAAAAAATGTGCCCGAAAACCAAAAACTTACCCAAAAGTTCGGCGAAGCCGCCGACTGGTATCCTGCACGTTCCAGAAACGAACTGAAGCAGCCTGGCTCTCTTTTCATTGTCGATTTCGCGAATGTATTGCCAGAACCACACAACCTGACAAAATCAAACGCGAACCACATTTCGGCAGCTGCACACAGTAGCAGCGCAAACTCATGCGCAGAAAAGACTTGACTAGCTAGAAGAAACAGAACCACGTATGCAGGGGCGGAAAACAGCACACATGGCATTTGACTGACATTTCGTGAAACCTGGTGGAAAAGATGCGATGTGTTTCTGCATTAAGTCGGGAAATAGGTCACCGTCACACGGTGAGAAAGACTCGAAGTAATGCTATATGACCAAGACTGCCAACCTTAACAACAGCTTACTAGAGCACTGTTTTTTTACGAAAGATCTAAGGGTTTTACGCTTCAACTGTGTAGAGCTGATATTGACTTAAAGTAGGGTACGATTGGTTAGAAACTTGTAGTTTCTAGTGTTCAATGAATTAGTCTCCACAAAAGTGACGCAATCGAATCGACCAGCAAATCTTTTCATTAAGTGATCGATTTCACGTATCTACGCATACAAATAGAATATTCGAGTCACTGAACTAGGTTTTGAAAATAAGTTCCAACAAAACCTTCTACAGAATCGCTTTGGTGAAAACAAGGAACTTGTTTGACAATACATGGAACATGAAAAATTCGTTCAGCGAATAAGTGCATTATACCGGTCTTACGAAAACCAAAAGGAACTCATTGGCAGCCTGCATCCACAGAACTGGTTTTAACAGAAAAAAGAAACGGCTAGAATTTTTGATTACTGGCTGTAAGCAACCACCCATCACATGTAACCAACCCGCTTTGGAACTTTAGAAAATATTTTTCTTGGAAGCCATTGATCTTGCGACGCAGTGTAGTTGTTAAAAAAAGAGCTGCTGGCGTAAACGTAACACCTCAGTTCACAGCGGTTTACCTGCTTGCTGTTCTTCGTGTAGTTTCTGTAAATGGTGTTGCGCATCCAGTCGTCGACGTCGAACTCTTGCATTCCGCACAGCATCAGCTGAAACGAAGCGGATGTTGGCAGCCTCGCGACAACACCGGCGTCTCGCTCGCATTGTAAATTATATTACACAACCGACATCGCAAAGACTGCGCGCTGCCGGAACGCGCGTTGTCACTCTAGCGAAGGTTTTGTTGAACCGCGAGGATCGCTTTACAGCCCGAGCCGTAGTAAGGGATGAACCGCGCACAAAGCACCAGACGATTTATGTATCGTATTGACAATGGGACGGGAATCGCCGAAATCCCGTCTAATGGCAAAGGCAGCGTTTTTCAACCTTTTTGCTGCAGCGGAACCTCCCGCAAATGTTGCGTTGCTCATGGAACCCTATGCAATGATCCAAGCGTCTGTTATGCAATAATCGAAGCGTCTGTTATGCAATAATCGAAGCGTCTGTTATGCAATAATCGAAGCGTCTGTTATACTTTGCATAATAAACGATTTTCGCACCAGGCACCTGGCAGCTACTCGCGGAACCCTGGTTGAAAAACACTGGGCTATGATGCTAAAATGTCATAGGAGGTAGATTTAATAGACCTCCACGTTAAACCTGACTCGACTAGAGATTCAGCTACAACGCCGTTGGGATCGATCAAGTGGATTCCGTTTTTCATTTCTTCCCCGTAACCCGTGGTGTGCCAATATCATGTTAAAAAGACATCATCTCCTGATGTTATTCAGGGAAAGCTTGACCGCATTCAGCCTTGACGAAGTTTTGGCGTGAATCACATCAAAAACGTCAAAATACCCAGTTTCAGAACAACAGCACAGAGCGTACAATACCAAGGTGAAAATAAGGACAGTAATTCGGCCGTTAATGGAATTGAGGAATATTTTCGTGTCAGACAAACGTACGATTCGCTTGCGACATGTTACAGAAATAATTAACCCAACCCCCCAAAAGCACTTTATGCAAATGCTGGCGCGAAAAAAATCGTTCGGATCGCAGACGCACCCACACCAGACAAGTGGTATTTATGGATTACCATAGCAATAAGCCGCGAACGAAAATAAAGCAGCGTCTTCACAAGCCTGCCTCGCGCAGCGAACAATCGCTCGCGAATGACCCCATTAAACTCACTGAAGCGTGGAGAAGCGCGACTGGATGTGAGCCAACATGCTTGTATTTAATGAGGCGGTGCGTGAAAAAGGCGTCGCGGTACGGGAACGCTCAAAAACAGCGAGCAAATAAATGCTCCCGTACAGCACAGGCAAAGGGCAAGAAAGACGACGTACGAAAAGCAAACATGGTCACGAGCAGAGCGCGCTTTAATCATATATGACGAACAACAGCTGGGCAGTACGCGGTGGGTGGGAGAGTGTGAGTGAAGGAAAAGTCTTTGAAATGTCAAACCCGTGATCGTTTACTTATTGATGCTTCCACACACACACACAGCAGTATACCTCCAGTTCGCGCTCGTCGAAGTACTGGAGCCATTGCAGAGGCACAACTTCGTTGAAGCCGTCGAGAAACGCCTTCGTCTGCTTCTCGACGCCACGGGAAAAACGCCATTCGATCATTAATCTGAAGAATACAGTTCACGCGTGCGTTGCTATTGTTCCGTCACAAAACTGCGTTTTTGTGCCCGTGCCGATCGAAGGAACAAGGCGCTTTTCATTGAAACCATGCATTGTGGTGTCGTATCAGATACAGACGGCGAAGTGTACGGTCAAAATGAAAAACATCCACTGATTGCTTGAAAAATGAAAAAACTATAAAGGTTCTATATCGCATTTTGCATCGGAAGTAGCACAGGAAAGGACGAAAATCTTGCAGTGTCGCCTTGCAACGTGGTCGAAACGAAATCTGGAACACCCATTGCAACTTCAAAATGCAGCGGATAAAACTTCGGATATGGATTATTGTTTTCATTGCATCTGAACGTACATTTATGTTGAGCTATCACCATACGTCAGGTCGTTTAACTTCAACGAGTATTTACGCAAAAGCACTCTAGAGATAGACGAGGGCTCACTTACAGTAGAAACCATAACATATATCAACGCCATGCAATGCCTTTGAGTTTTGAATTTTCCACATATCAAATCGTGGGAAAAGTGACTGATTTAACCTTTTCTCGAAAAGAAAATAATTTTCCCAGAACATTTTATGCACGCCGTTCTACTTCCGTCACGAATCTCTTACCTGCTGTTTACAGTCATGCGCGGTGGCGCAAGCAAAATTTTTGGGGAGACAATTGTTTGATTTTAGGCAAGCAGCAGTATTTNTATTTGGGACGCCGGTTCCTAAAGCGAAAAATGACCAGAAATGCTAAACTTTTTTNGGGGGGCATGTCCCCCTGGCTACGTCTATGTTCATGCGCAGCAGAAAAGATCAACACCAGACTGCAAACCAACGTTCTATTACCGGGGTAGGGTCCAAACGCAGGTTGAACCATGAAATGAGATTTAACCCTAGCAGTGGAGGTCATTCCTTCACCTCACCGAGGTTATTACAGGTCACTCAGGATGATAAGTCGATGCTCCCGACACTTCGATTAAAAGACGAGAAAATTTCATCAATAACACAAATTTGTCGTTTCTTAGGAATCGAGACACGAGGCCGAAGTAATTTGTGATAAAAGGCTGTTCCTCCTGACCTGACTTAGAGTTGAGCAGTTCCTCTACAATGCTTTTTTTCGAGAAAAGCAGAATCGAGCACTACACTCCCAATTGATGAAGAACTCACTTTATGTATTCCTCTTTGTTTTCTTCTGTAACTTGTATCTCTGCACCTCCTTTCTTCAACTCGATCGTATCGATCTTCCCCAGCACTTCGAAATCCATCGTGAAGTCCAACTCCAGGCCGCATTCCTCAATGTTGTTATCGCTGTAATGCACGTGGAATGCAAAGAAAGAACCATAAGGAATTCGTTTGGCGTGATTACACAGTTTGCAGTGACGTGATAGAAAATCCGAACTTTGCCGAGGCAAACACCGAGTTTCCGAGTTTCTACGAACCTTTTGACGTGCCATCATCTACAAAACGCTACTACATATGTCCATTAGCTATGTTCAAATTCTACCCTAACGCCGCTCAGAAAAACTTTTTGCATTCAATGCCTTTCACTGGCAGTTCGAGCAAACCTCCACTTCAGGCCTGCACAACACGGTCCGCGAAAGCTTTTCTTGTGACCCGCGAGAGCTTTACCAATTGTAGAAAATGTTGCAAAAGCTCGACCTCGATAAGCAATTGTCGTTCCAGAATTTCTTCCATACTACAACAGAAATCTCTACACGGAAATAAAAGACTTTTGCGGCCCTCGGAAAATTTATGTTGATAATAATTAGACGCTTCGAGCTTTCTGAGTTGTGCAGGCCTGCTCAACTTGTTCGCAGACCTTCTCCCGAAACAGGTGGAAGCATTAAGACAGTTAGCGTTGGTAAAAACAAAAAGCTGCTTTTAAATGGAGTAAGGACCGTCTCATGAAATTCAGGACACTGTCTACGATGAGTTTAATAGCCGGGGTCAAGTCGTAAAACAATTCACGTTAAAAGTAATATAGCATACTTTGCAAGAATAGCAATGATTATGGCGTCAAAGAGAACTCCTTGCTCGGAAAGCGATTTTCCTGAGACGGTAAATTAACTGCAATTCCTCAATGGTCTGAATCAAAAGCGCATCCAGTCCCAGTATACGCACGCAGCCTTTGCCGCCAAAACCTGAACCACCAACCATTCGCTTTGGCGCGATGCTTCGTTGCAACGGCAGTTCTTAACCCACTAACTGCAGACGACATTTACCGTATCCAGACAAGCGAGTTGTAAAACTCTTCGTCAACGGACTCGATGTCTTTGATCGTGAGCTTGCGATTGAGCATGCGCTTATAGAAGGGAAGAGAGAAGCCGGTATCGATGAACTTGGCGTGATATAGAGCCTGAGTAAAGAGCAAGCACGGTGGTTACGAGCCAGTCCGACGATTAATCGATTTAATGTTGGCTCAAGAAAAGTACTCTCAAACCCGTATAAATTATTTAGAGCAGTGGACCAGTGGTTTGCAACCTTTTTTGTGCGGCGACCCATTATATTGCAATCAGGGTTGCGGGGTTGTTTTTTTATCGACTCCGAAAGTCAAACTAAATCATTTTTTACACTGAACCTGTCTAAGTTAAGAATCCTAACTTGTGCCTGATGAAATGCTACAATTTATTTTGAAACTTTTATTGAAACAAAGAATTCTTGCTGTTTACCACGATTTCCATTGATTGCTCGTTGCTGGAAATTTGTTGAAAGCCAAATTTCACTCACGTTATGTTAAAGAGCGGGTGTCGAAAATTTTGGAAAAGTCGGAGTCGGACATTTTACCTCGGACTCCGCAACCCTGTTAGCAACCCACTATAATCGAACAAACCCCAGATAAAACTCGAATAAAGTAAATATAATACAGCTGTGTAAGTGGAACATCTACTCGCGACCCCTCCAAAAATGGCTCACAACCCCCCAGGTTGAAAACCACTGGTTTAGAGTTTTTCTCGGCCAAGGCAAAAATACTTCTGGACAGATTTAACACGCACAGGGAGGGAGTTGATGCGGAAATGTTTTTTACAACTGTGCCTCACTGCGTTGTCTGAATGGTTTTGCTGTCTTCATATTGTTACGACATAATTTCTATTAGCAGGTTTTTTAAGTTGAATAGCATTAATTGCATAAAGAAACGAAAAAAAATGTTTTATACATTATGAAAACAAGACGTGAAAGTCAGAGGCTAAAGCTATAACTTTCCGTGCCGGGTTAAAATCAAGAAAAGCCACAACGACCGATCTCTCGCAAGATCCCAAGCTGTGTGAAGCGATGCAACGAGTTTATCACAATAAGGAATTGTGTGATTTTTTTTAACAAACCTATTTACCAAACTTGGGTTTCTTGTTTTGTTCAGCATTTTGTATTCGTTAATTTCTTGATAACGACAGGTGCAAACATCCGATACATGCTCATGTTCAGTCAATGCCGATTGTGAAGCTTTTTGTTTGTTTGTTTTTTTTTTCATTCATTATCAGCAAGAAGCTTCTCTTTAGCTGTGGCGTACGTGGCACGAACCCCGAAAGAACACGTGCTACGCCCAGTTGTGTGTTCAGTACCAGAACGGGGCATGAGGGGCTGCGACATCGACAGAATGTTCAAACAATGTCTATGGAAAGAAATCCTTTCTCAGCAAAGAATCAGACACTTTAAGATCTTATAGAGTATTTATTTCGCCTACGATGTAGGCATCATCAGCTCTTATTCAAATAGATTCTTATTCAAATAGAATCTATTTGAATGAGAGCTTGCCGCTTTCGGCGAGTGCGAATGAATGTTCAAACATTGCCGCTTTCGGCGAGTGCGAATACTTGGGAGACGGGAGCCGCAAAACAAAACTGCGCTCCTGTGTGTGGCGAGCTAAGCTTTCGGCTGCACTTGTCAAAACAAAAAAGGCGACCTAACAATGCTAGCGGCAGGCTCTTATGAAGCGACAAGCTGGTAAAAAACAATCTTCAAAGCAATTGAACTACATTCTGCAGACTTGCACTACACGCAATGGCATGGTTGTTGGCCTGAACGCACACAGCGTAGTTGAAAACTACAATTGCAACTTATCAGAGAAAGCCACGAAGTAACTGGCAGTACTTACCATTGCGATGAACCTGCCCACAAAACGGAAATAGTGATTATGGTCGGGATTGATGGTCGACGCTGGGTTGATTTGCAGGGTGTAGTTGGAAGGCCCGGCGTATTCAAAGAGGCAATACATAGGATTCAGCACCTCGTGCGACACCAGGAAGAACCACTCTCTGAAAATCAAGGCAGTCGATGATGCGTCGAACAGGAAAGTGATAAGAAGCATCAGCAACAAAACGTCTGGCGCGTCAGAGTGTCAAAGCACACTTTGAAGAACGATTACAAGGTACAGTAGATCTTGCAATCAAATGCATCTAGCGCATTACATCTGGACTCAAGTTGCAATCACTTTCAGGTTAAATACCAGGAATTTCCAACGACCATACGTGTACTGCACAGATTAGAGGAACAATATTCTCCTTTCTCTGGTAAAAATCGCCTTTTTGGTAAAGCAACGGCAAACAAACAACTGCACCGACAACTATTAACGATTTTTTGCACAGTGTGTGTGATTTGAATTACGATGTCTCAGGGGGGCAGCGGCATTTCGAGGTCTATAAATGTACGAGTGGGTTGGTTAGCTTGGAGCAAATCAATATTTTCAGAGGGCACTGCTAAGTTTACTTGCACAACACAGCAAAAATTTCGGGAAAGCACAGTTCGCGATGCGTTTCCGCCTGGAGAACCGTCACCATTCGAAAAATTTCTATGCTATTGCTTTCTCCTTGATTCGACACCAACGGGAAGAAAGCTTGACAGTATCTTTGACGAAGAAAACGCATTACTGCAAGTTACAACAATATTTGGCAGTGATTGCGCAATCGTGGCATTTCCACATCAACAGCCGGCACTGCCCGTCCTCGCTGACTGCAGTTTGCGCACACTGTCCGAATTCCAACGGAAACAACGTTCGTTAAACCAATTTATGCAAACAGGCGGCGCCGAGAGCTGCGGTGTATTCCTTCTATTGCATGAACAACAATGGGTAAAGTCGAAGCACTTGAGATACAGTCGTGTAAAGAACCGTTTATAACCATACGAAATTGAATGGAGGGTTATACGTGTGCAAAGCTAGAAATACAGCACCCCCAGCCCAGCTCGGAACAGCTATCTGCAGCATAAGGTGCAAAGCCACAACAACTCGTTCATATCGCAATCATTAATCGAACACGGGAAGTGTGGCCAGGATTCAAGCGGTGCGACTATGCCGTTATTTGCCGTATTCCCGATGACTGACCTGTGTGCAGTTTTCTGTCGATGCAGACACGAAAGTAATGAGGCCGTGAAACTTGCTGCGAAATTCACAGCTTTCGTGACGCCGCGGGCACTGTCTCGCAATCAATCAGCCAAGTATGCACAATAGGCTGTGCCCGGAACAAGCGTCATTTAGCTGAGAGCCTGAGAACAATCGTGGCAATGTGCATCACGAATGCATGTCGGGAGGCTGGGCCGCAACCAACTGATATTTTCGGGGGGGGGTGTGGGTGTGGTGGTGAAATGATG
>JGI24159J19872_10008655_pt1 | contig 13329 bp, 8 predicted proteins | sample Ectturendosymbi4_FD_19872 | JGI IMG/M metagenome (IMG submission 19872) | reverse complement strand
TTAGCATATGGATAAACAACCGCTTAAAAATACTTTCGCTAGGATATTCATCATTTTCCTGTTTCTTAGCAGTGAACAGTAACCAATTTTTGAAAGCATAGTTTGATGCCAAAAAATTTTATTTTTGTATGACTTGTCTAATTGGCTTATGAGAAGCATACCCATGGCTGTACGCCATATATTTTTATCTTTTGAAGGTAATTCGGATTTTACTGCCATCATACAACACATGAATAACCACCCAGAGCATTTTTAAACAGTCAGTTATTGCCAGATCAAGCTGATTCTTCAAGTCAAGACATGATTGTTGTGCTGAAAGTAGATAACAGTTGATTCATTTTGTAACAGCAGTGAAACAATCAGCTCGCCGAAGCAGTCATTTAATCAGGCCCTGCCTATATTCAATAATTATCGGATTGCAAAAGCATGGGTGAGAGTGAGACACACACCATGAAGTCAAATTAGAAAAAAATGGCCCATTGTAAGTTAAAACAGCAGAAACTATTTTGTAAGCCACTGGCCTGCCTCGCAGTCGCATGAGAGTCAATATTCAGCAGTTAGTTGCAATTTTACTTGAAAAGGAAACGTATTTAGTGATTAAGATTTAATTTTATCAGGTATACAGTGCCAAACAACAGGTCCTACATATTGCAACTTTTTTTGCTATAACCACGTTTATGACAAAATTTCCTGATATAATTGTTGCTATGCGCTATGATCATGTATGCTAAACAATTTTATTCATGTATGCTGAACAAAATATTAAAGGAAGGAGAATGCTACTGGTATTATACTGGAACATAAACGTTACCAATTTAAATTGGTACAAATCACAAGCTTCAAAATTTCTAATTTAAAAAATATCGTTTGCACTTGATCTTTCATTGGTAAAAGTCTTATTTCAAAATTCGACTTTGTAGCATTTGTATTGCTGGTTGGATAGCAGTTTTATATAGGCTCGTCCCCGGACAATTATACAGTACTGTGAAGGGGAATTAAGAAGACTGAAACAGATTAAACGCTATGTTTCCAGGTCAACTAAATGTCTAAGTTTACACACAATACCGCAAAGTTGAGAAAGATTTCGACAGAGGCTAATGATTTATGGAATCAGTGATAGTTTATTGTCAATTATAAAACGATTGATACTTGATACCGTCGGTTTGGTGTATTTTAGCATTGTTCATACAAATGTCACAAAGGAAGTTGTAAGACCGGTTGGTTAATATCATACAAGCTGTTTTATTATAGTTTGTAATTAGTCTGTTGGACCTCATCCAAATATCTACAGTGTCAAGCTCATGTTGAACATTAGTTTGTAAAGATTTAATATCTTTATGAGATACGTGCAATATAATGCCATTCGCAAAAAGTTTAATATGAAATTTGGAGGCATTAGGAAGGCCATTGCCGCAAATCAGATATAATAAAGGACACATACCACTGAACCTTGATGAACACCACACTATATTTTATAAAAGTCTGGTGAATAAATGTTTTACTTTAGTGTAAGCAGTGTGAACGATTGGTTAGACAAGATTTGAGAAGAATTTTGCATATCTCTACTACCATAGCACGTCAATTTGCGCAGTAATATCGTGGTCAACAGCACCAAAAGGCTTTCGAGAAAAATTCATCATGTGCTCTTACCACTATCCGTGCTTTCTAAAATATCTTTCACAAATGGCAGATACAGCTAATTCTGTTGATGAATTGTTTCGAACTTCGTACTGGAAGTTTGTAAGAAGATTAGTTTTATTAGAAAATTGCTTAGCATATCATAGCAATTTTTTCAAAAAATGTTGCTACCGTTGGAAAATAGATATTGGTCTGCATTGAATGGGTGTGGTGGAAGGAGACAGACATTTTGGAACTGGAACTACTTGCAAAAATTTTAAATAATCAGGATTTTCACCAAACTTCATACTCTGTTGAATAACGCTGCACGTATTGAGACGACAGTGCCTTTGGCCAGCTTTGAGAAACTCGCTGAGATGCCATCAATTCCAGTACGTAAATGAAGGTTTTTAAGATTGGTTATACGAGCAATGATTTCTTCTGTACAAATGCCATCAAGAACAAAAGATTTTGAGATGGATTTCTTGAATGTAGTGAATGCTGCATTGGTAGGAGAAAACCTGTTGGCCATAGATCTTCCACCGTAAGAAAAATATTCACTGAGAATATTATTTATAAGTATTGGCCAGCTCGTTTGTGTGCCATCGCTTATTTTCAAATTACTAATATCTGAAGACTGATTTAGTTGCGCAGACTAGGCTATAAACCATCGATTGTTTTCCATGTTTTCTTTCAGTCATTTATGTCACTTTGAAATAGCGCAAAGTAGTACTGTTGCTTGGATATATTTCGTAGTCACGTAAGTCTATTAGTGTATCTTTTGTACTGGGCGATAAATTTGGCCCCGTTGCATTGGTAACATTTCCTGATCATTTTGTTTTAATTCTGCATAGTAACAACTCCTGTTGTCCACGATTTTGCTTGAAGTTGTTTTTCTCGTTGCGATCATTTTCTTAGTGGACATTTTTTCTTTGCTCTGATAAACTCATTACCCAAAAATTGACTGGTTCCCGCTGCTGATGGCGTCATGTTGTGCAAATAAGCGAGGGGCTCTAGTACTGAAGCAAAAACACACCGCAAAACGTCATTTGTGATCAGCAGAGCGGAAAACAACACAGCCCTTCACTTTGTCGTGAACAGGAGTGTCAGGGCAATTTGGCGCAGGGTTGCCTCAGGAAATAAAGGCGTTTATCCCGCAATCCTAAGTTGAACATTGCTTTCGAGTCCTAAATTGCTGATCAACGATGATTCCAGTAAAAAAGCTTGAATTTGTGCCAAAACTTCTCCAATTTTAAAAAATGCCCAATGTTACCAGATATCTTCGTATGAGAACTCAATATTACTTACGTCGAACCCAGGAACAAAACAACAGAAATTTAAGCGAATTTCTGGCCAAAAATTACCTGCTTTTCAACAAAATCATCAGCAAGCACTACTTTCTCAATAAGTTTAACACCAATCTTCTCACGCATTGCCAATCTAATTTCCAAGCTATGACAAAATGTTACATTTTTAATCAAGGAGATTATCTTCGTCTTCGTCCATTAAAACACAAACGAAAAAAACATTTTGGTATATCTCTCTGCAGAGACTTCTGCTCTGTTGGGTCTTGTATAAATCAACAGTTCCGAACAACGATGCGTGGAGCCTTATTTTGCACGAACCCAGCTCAGCAAACGCAATGTATCAAAACGAAAGGTTAAAGCAACATGGAAATCGGAATTATTTTGCAATAGACACAGTTATACTGCATAATTTTTACTTCTCTTTTGTATGTATGGATATTTTATTTATATATATATTAATACATGCTGGTGTTTCTTGTACGTCGCTTATTGTTCATAAACGTACCCGGCAAATATAATTGATATCAAAGCAAACTTGACATTAAATTTTGCATATACATTTGGCAGGGCGTTATTGGAGCGAAATAATGATTTTTGGTGCTCGAAACGTTTCACTATTACTTTTTCGCTAAAAGAAAGGCATTTTTTTACTTTCACATCTTGAAGTTCACAGCAATTTGCAAAAGTCATTTTTACCTAAGGAACTTTGAAATCGAATAAAGATTTAATGCGTTTATTGAAACTAAAGTAGAACTTACCTTCCTACGATGTTCATTGTAGTACGTTGTATCCCACCTTTGCTGAAGCAGCTTGTTGTGGGTAGGCAGAATCGGTTCGTAAGCTCGATGCATTATTTCTCTTGATCTTCGTCTGATCAGCAGCGCGTTGACAGGCAACTTACACTAATTTGTAGAAATTAGGACTGTTTGTAAAAATGTAACACGGAACTTTTCTGATTTGCGCCTATTACCCACCTGCAGGGTTCTATTCGTAGAAAACAGTTATGGGAGACACTGTAACAATGCCCGACAACGAAGCATACGCATAGCCTGTATTGTTAAATCCCTTCCGCGTGCTGTACCTAACAACAGGCCATCAACTCTGCGCCCTCAAGCGAATCGGCAAACAATGGGGTCGCTATGTCAACAGCCTATCGAGTTTCTCCGGCATTGGCCACTCATATATAAACCGGTCTCATTATTGGCTACGTAGTAGCAATATTTACTGTGCACTACTTTGCAGTCTACGTATCCACGAGCACAATCTATCGCAAAACAACAGACAAGAATAACTCTTTTGGCTGCTTTTCTTTCTAGAGGTATTAAAATAAGAGATCCCGAAAGCAACAGACATTCAATAAGAGTTTGTAATGACGTAATGAAAGCTTGTTTGAAGTCTGAAATTCCACTGGAAAAAAAACAATGTTCCAAGCTTGGTATTATTGCATGAGTTATTTCAGATTTCAAAGTTTGGTGAAACAAACCTTCCATTGGTATTTTTGTGGGCTTAGTTTTGTGCTGAATGGGCATTTTGACTACGGGTTTCAGTATGGCGGCGATCAATTCTTAAACTTTCTGTTTAAGAATAAAAAATAGTAGAAATATTATGTAGCAGGTTCCAAAAAATTGCTACATAATAATTCTACTATTCAGGGCCGCAACCACCTGATATTTTTGGGGAGTCAAACTGATTGCAACTTGCAGTTTTTACCTAACAACTAAAAAAGTTTCAGGCGCTTGCAAAAGGTTTTTGAAAATTTCTGGGGGCAGGGCCTAGTTGCCCCTTGGTTGCGGGCCTGTTTCGACTTACATTTATAGACGAAAAAGCGTCAGCAGGAAAAACACATAGAAAACACTATTGATCACTTTTATTGCTTCAGCATTTACTCTGACGTTAAAGCATAACAATTCCTTGCCACGCCAATAAAGATTTGTCATTTTTCATGTATTTTAGCAGTTTGTTCTGCATTACTAAGGGATTTATTGAGGAAGTCCCGGGAAACGTTAGCCTCCAACTCTTTTGAAAGGGCAAGATTGTGTACATAGGCATGCTTTTACCCTCTGTGTCTTTTGTTTTTTGATGTTGTTCTATGTTACTAACTTCTGTCTTACGCTCAAATTATTACATTTTGTCGCCTCATTCATCCATTTCACATGAAACGCCTTCAACTTAGTGTTGCTTGATACCAACAACAGGGCTGGCTGCAGGGGCGTAACGAGGTTAGATGGCGCCGAAGCAAGTTTGGCGCCCTCATGTTCGAACCTGAGGTCTTTCGGAAGCAAATGTACTGTATTGAAGAAAGTACTTGTAACGTTGTTGGGACTTCTCGGCGCCCCTCGCAGTGATTCGACGCCCGGGGAATCGTGTCCTCCTTCTCCTTGCCCCCCTCGTTGCACCCCTGACTGGCTGAGCAGTTGACCATAACGTCTTTCGCCAACCCTTTGTGTCTCAAATACAGTATGTAGTTCACAGCAATATGCAGATTTCCTAAGTCCTCAATTGTTTTTCTCATTTTGTTTTTTATTAACGTACAATTAGCTTTTCTGCCCTGCGGCGTTTTACTTTTTCTATTGTATTTCTGTTCCGTCGTGGCTTGAGTCACAAAAATGCACAAATAAAGCTACCTACTTCATTTGGCACCAACGCATACTCGCCTTTAGTGTCACTCTTAAAATAATATCCCTGCGGATATAGCTTCCAAAAATGTTGTTTTTCGCGAGTCACATCATCATTTTCATTGGCAATCCTTGTTGTTTTGACAAAATACCGCTGGCTTTTGCTGTGTGTGCTTTTTCACCAGAAATTTACTTTTCCAATTGTTAAATTCTGAAGTTCTTGTTGTCATGTTATTCCATGCTGGACTGAAGATACCCAGTTTAGCTTCAATTTTAACAGAGGAGAATTTACTTTACTTTCATGTTTTCATAAAGCTGTTACGAGTTCACCTGATACAATCTGCAAATTGAGCTAATATCAGTGACGTCAAGATATGAATATCGACCAACTGTCAAGACATGCTCAATGAGCAAGTCATCAATAGAGGTGAGCCTGAATGTGAAGAGGGCAACATTACATCCTTATTGCTATCCACAAGTTTTTTTCGGATGAAATCTTAGGTACTGATAATAGTTAGAATCTTGAATGGAGTTTTATTAAATTGCACAAAAGTTGAGAGACACGAAACTTCAAGATTTTGAAAAACAATACAAACAAACATACGAAAATATACCTACTGGTAGCTCATGTTTTTACATAATTTTTGAAGAATTTTGAACATAATTTGGGAAAATATTCTGAAACACAAGACTACTTTTACTTGGTTTGAGAATATTTCTTTGCATGCCGAACACAGGTATCATAAAAATCGAAAGATTCAGACAATCCAGCACGATACTGCAACAACGTAGTGACTGATGACTCTTGAAAGGCGAAATGCGAGCGTTAAAAATTTGCGAAGATATTTGAGTCTGTATCGGCTTTTCCTAAAAATTGTCGCAAACGCATCTTTCTTTTTTACATCTGCATGCTATACTACCGAATACATATTGCGTAACTAACATCCTGCTCTTTCGTTGCTGAAATTACAGGCAATTGAAAACTGCCTCTCATTCCACGAAGTGCGATCTTTGTCCTTTTTAAATGATTGTAAGAATTTCAAATTTTAGTCTTATCTAAAATCTTTTGCTTCCAAATTTTCTCTAGGTTTCAGAATGTAGTTACACGGTTTTGTGAGTTCCTGGCGTTCATGCTTATTCTGCCCCAACCGTGTAGAAATAGGGAACAAGGTTGGTCTTCAGAAGTAGTCGCTTCACTGCTGTTTATGAAAACCCACTTGTGCTTGTCGAAATTTCAAGAGCACTTCTCCATGAGAGTTTCATGTTTATTTTTTCTCGCAAGTTCACGTGGTCCTCCATGTTGATCTTGAACAACAGTTCGTAAAGCTTGCAAACGTCCTGACAAACCGAGATACAGGAGTAGTATTAGCATGCACTTCTTTGACATATTAGCATTACTTGCTACATTTTTGTTTGTAACACATTTTTAAGTTTTTTCCGTATCATTTCTCTACTTTCCATATCTTTTCGTTTGCTGTTAATGAATCTTTTTAAACGAATGACGTTTTTACGACCATCAAACAAAAAAGAGCGTTTTATTGAGCATAAATGATAGACAAGCAAAATAAGATGAATATTTACAGCAATGAGAACTCATAGGCTAAAAACCATAGGCGGATCCAAGGGGGGGCTAAGGGAGCTGAATCCCCCTAAATTTTTACAGATACGTTTTTTGATCGATGGTTCGCGACACAGAAACGTCCACTGGGTGATTTTTTGTATAGCCTTTATAAATAAATCATTTCTTGCACAGGGATAGGGACGAAAATATTAAATGCAAAGCTTATTTTGCTGAATTTGTGGAGTCCGTATGTGTATATTTCACTATAAATGAAACTTCTAATAAACAAGTTTTTATATAAAAATATGGTCCCAATCTTATACCATTACGTACGTTTTTACGTACAGTATTTACATCACGTATGCGTCATATGAACCGCACGTGCATAGGCGTAGCCAGGGGGGAAGGGGGCCGTGGCCCCTCCAAATTTTTAGAATATCTAGTCATGTTGTGCTTTATGGGTCAGTATCTCAAAAAAAATACTGTTGCTCACCTAAAATCAAACATTTTGACCCAACCAAAATTTTGGGCTGGCCATGCCACTGCGCGCGTAAGTATTTAACCTCTTGTTTCATTTGGGTAAGATTTTTGTGGACAAAAGATGAATAAGCAGCAGACTCAGAAACGTCGCTAGAAAGTTTTCAATAGGGGGATTTGCATTTGTGTGGGGGGGCTTGACATTCTAAAAATTGACAAAAACTCCACTGTTTCACAGTGTCTCATGTTTCAATTTGGGGACTTGAAGCTTTGTTTGGGGAGGCTAAGCCCACCAAAGCCCCCTCGTGGCGACGGGACTGAGCAGACTGTGGGCAAAAGTTGAATAAGCTGCAGATCATACTATTTTCTTCCTACAAACTTTTATGAATGAGTGCAGCTCATGTTATTACTGTAGTTAAGCGAAGGCATTAAAATTACGCTACAACGAACTTACAATGCAGTCAACTACAGACTATATAGGTTAGAGCACTCAGTGACCGCGTAAATTCCAAAGCAGCAAACCTAACCGTAAAACGTGGCCTACATGTCAGATAGGCTTAAAATGAAGCGCGCTGGATTAGCTGTAGGCTATGCTAAAGATGACGACCTATTAGCATCAGACATGCCAGCAGGGGTGTAGTGGGGTAGGAACGACGTTCCCACACCTTTTTGCACTAGTCACGTTACTTGAAGATTGAGATTTTTCATTTCAATTTTTACGAGTAGCTCCTGGAGCAGCATAAATGCATAAATGACAAGTTATCTCGTGTATAGCGCTGTAGCAATAAAGTGAAACAGGAAGATCCAGTGTGGAAATTCTTGTAGACGAATCAGCAGGGTCGGCGTTAGCAAGTGCGGGACCCTATTTGAAACACTTTTGCGGGGCCCCACTCAGTGGTGTGTAGAAATTTTTGAGGGGGGCATGGCGTAATGATAGAAATCGATGATATTACAAAGCGAGGCCCGAAAGGTTGACGCCAAGACCTCTCCAGCAGAGACTTCAATGGACAGCGCCGTTAAACCCAAAAAATCAAATAATTACAACCCTCATCAATACCTCCACTTTGGTCAGGCACCTCCCTGATCAGCAGGGAGTTACGAGTGTAGCACCCCAGAGCGGAGAGGTATGGAGTGTTGTGGTAGTGGATATCCAGAGCTGAAAAGTTTGCAGTAGTAACAAAAGATTCTATTTTTCCAGGCCAGGAATAATAGCCATGGTTGACCTTTGATGGTGTTTTTTGTATTCTTTTACAGTGAAACATAGAAAACTGTGTCCCATCACACTCGTTTCTGGGGAAAACTTCTATCATGATTGCAGGCGGTCCTATTTGGGCTACGTAGTTCGGGTTAGTCCCTGACATTCCGACTCATGACTTCTAAGTACCAGGATCATTTGTTCATCCATATTTTGAATTTTCTCGCTCGCATGCCTCATTAGATGCACATCTGACGAGGTTCCTTGTTTGTCAGAATCAACACGTTCGAAACGACTTGTATCACTTCCCGTACATCAACTTCCACTTTGAATGTCTGGCGTAACATGACCAGGCTATCTGCGTACGTTGTCACCATCTTCAATGTGGTCTGGCATTGAAGGTATACCCTCAGTGGTTAAAATACTTGTCAAACGCACCTTTATTTTTATGCTTCGGTCTGTTTATGCCTTAGCTTTAGGCCTCTTTTAGCTACCACGTAATATTTTCGGCCTACGTCTCTTGGTCTTTGACTCACAATATTTAGCTTAGTTGTAAACAAAACATATTCTTAAATAAATAGCCAAAATTCGACTGTGCAAATTACAAAATACCTGGCTGTCACTGTATAATTTACGCGTGGAAAGTGGTTACAGTGAAAAACACTTAATAGAGCACCGATTAAAGGAGTAGGCTACAAACCGCTTATTAGAGCAGGTTTTGAATATCCCGGAAAAGGTTAAACATTATTTTCTCCATTGACACTAAATAAATATATGAAATGATTGTAGATCTCCCAATAAGTTGAAATCTACTTTTTAATTTTTCAAAACAGGCAAGTACTGTAATAGCCTCAAACTTCCACAAAAGGTTTTCCATTTTCCACCTTTTCAGACTTTTTGCAACTTTAATTTGTTGGGCTATATCTCAGAAATTTCAGCGCCAGTCTGTAAGATTGATGCCAGAATCCTTGTTTGTTTCATGATGCAATTTTCACCACAAGAACATCATGAGACTTACTTTACTCGGACGAAATTGTCACTTTTGTTTGTAAATAGCTTGACTGATAGTAATTTTCTGTTACTTTTTGAGGAACCGTTATTTTTTGCACACCTGAAATAGTCATTCATAATTAAAACTAAGTTTATTTTAAACGTTTTCGCCAATATCAGGTTGCCTCATTAAATCTTTACGAGAGAGAAAATGAACAACGTTATTTAAAAGACTGACTGAGCAGCACACATTTCGAATTAAACGTTACCTTCAGAAAAAAAGTAGTACTAAATATTGAAATATCAGCATTCAACAACTATCCGAACCGTATTTTGCAGCAACTATTGAAACATGACCTGGCAAGTGCCAAATACGAACGCTTTTATAAATGAAACAGAAAACAGCTTAAAAACTTAAGCCCTCTCTGCCTTAGCGAGGTGCTATTGAAAAAAACTTGGCTGCTCACCACTGACAGCAATGACCATTCTTACTATAGAACTTTGATAAGGGCGTTAAAAACCGCGCAGTTCACTCGGATTTTAGTTGGCAACGGATACCACGCCTTCAAAATACTGTGGACCCTCAGGAAATTTCTTAAATTTTGACCTTGCTCACTACAAAGACTTTTTGAGAGACCGCAACTATATCATCTGAATACCGAGATGTTTGTAAATCAAGGTTTTGGTGTACTTTGATGCAGTGGCGGATCCAGACCAGACGTTTGGGGGGCCAGTCCAATAGGTGGGCGCCAAAAAGGTATTCACTTGCTTAAATACCAAATTTTGTCTGCGACAATCGTTGGGTATCACACAAAGGTGTTTGTCCTTTGGTAGGCCAAAAAGTAGCTATTTTTGTTGATCGAACTATGCGATTTTTCAGGGAATAACCACAGTTTGAAAGCACTTTATATCATTAATTCAGACAACGTTTATAACGGGCCCCAAACAGTGGGCCTCATTTTTCACAAGCTAGACATATCTCGTATATCTATAAAATGTATTTAAAAAGTATAAAAGCATGCTGCGCGCAAACGTTTGCCACTGTTTTGGCTATCCTTAGCAAAATCAGTCAAGAACAGTGTCTAAAACGCTTTCCCGATCTGGTTAGAAGTAGAACGGTTCTTCTTAGACTTGGAAGTGACAACTTATGTCTCACGATAGGACTCAAATAATAAGCTAAATGACGACCATGTTTCCAAGCGAAGTTTGTGCATTTACATGCATACGAAAAACTTATTTATCGCTGAAGCGACAATTCAAAAACAAAACTTGAATGAAAAGCATTTGCCAGGACACTACTCCCATTTTAGGAAGCTCTGATGGCTATCGTGAAAAAGAATCTCATGATCGCATGATAGATTCACACTAGGCCTTAAAGCATATTGCCCTAAAATACATTTAACACCACTTGAAAAGGCAGATTTTCAATTCCTTTTCACATTTTCGACATTGGATTGCTGATGTGAAGAGAAAACATCAATCCCATTAGACCAGGTTATTAAAAAAATTGTGATACCGTTCAACAGAAGTGGGAGCAAGCGGGCTGAGTCTCCCAAATTCACAATCAATACCTCCAAAGTCAAAATGTAGTCTCCCCATGAAGTCATTTTCAATTCAATGTATACTATTAGAAAACCCCGAAGAAGGTCAAAGCCACCCCCAATGTTGTTGATCTGACGATGGATCTGCTACTATCCAGCCAGGCCAGAAAACACAATGGAGAATCAGCCCATCACCAATTTAAAACCACGAACCTTCGCCAACACCACAGTCACCAGTAAAAAAGTTGAAGTTTTCACCAAAAGATTTGTTTTCTACTTAAATTTGTATGATGTAAGCGGAATGATCCAACAACCAATAAGCTAAACATTTTTCTGTCGGTTGCTGATTTCGCTAACCATGCCAAATTTATCTTTCCGTGATCACAGATCCGTCGCCAGAAAGTTTTCAATAGAGGGGGCTTTGCGTTTGTGCGGGGGGCTTGACATTCTAAAAATTGACAAAAACTCCACTGATTTATAGTGTTTCATGTTTCAATTTGGTGGGGCTTGGAGCTTTGTTTGGGGGGGCTTAGCCCCAAAAAGCCCCCCCGTGGCGACGGGACTGCGTGGTCAGGGTGAGTTGTCTACGGTTTGCAATTGCAACAAAAGGATCAAAACCACACAGCCATCAGTCACCGTTGCCTGACCAGTAGTTAGGTGGGGGCAATGGGCGCCGTCATTCCTCCAATTTTGGACTGCAAATATTCAAATTCAAACGTTGAGAAAAAATTGTTATGACCGCGTAAAACCAATTATTCAATCCACCAAGCTGCAGGTAGCTAGTTTTGCCAAAGTTTCTGCGTTAAAGCTATAGGCGTGCGAGGTGGGGACGAAGATTCGGGCAAGATAAACTTCAGGAAAAACCTCGCGATATGTTTGGGCAAGTTACATAAGCAGAATCATCGCCCTGTAAAACTTTCCTATTCGTTTTCCCCACAGTTGCACAAAAATTCGGGCGAATTGAAATTGTTCACCCCTAAAGTCAAAGACTCCCCTATGCATCTGGTTAGCATTGAGTACCATGGTTTGTTAAGGCGCGTCGCTGCGCGCAGTAATCAGGGGCGTAACGACGGAGGACAAGAGGGCAAAATTCCCCATGTGCGAATCACTATGAGGGCGTCGAATGACTGCGGGGGGCGCCGAAAAGTCCTAACAAGGTCACAAGTTCTTCAATGCAGTAGGCCTACATTTGCTTCCGAAAGACCTCAGGTTCGCACATGGGGGCGCCAAACTTGCTTCTTGCCCCTGAGAAATGGTTACAATTCTTTGAGCTAATCGAGTACGTTCAATGATTTTTGTCACATTGCGGCAAGTTGTTTGCTAACGTATACATCTATAGCTTTTTAAACACTGCATTATGGTTCAATCAGGGTTTAGTTCCATCAAGAAACTCACCCACTCACGTTTATGTTGCAAAACTACGATGTAGATAAACTGCGGACTCACGAACTGCACAGGCAACAGGCCTGAAACTGTTTTTTCGTTTTCATTTTGGAGGCTTGTAAAATCTTGATTCAGGTTTAAGTTTTCCATACTGCATTCCTATTTTCATTGCTGGCTTTCCTTTCCAGGCTGTCATCAGGCATTGAAGAAATAAACTTGTAAAAAACAGACCAATTTCGTACAGCACGGCCCAGGGGCGTAACGAGGTGGGTAAGCGGGGCACAATTACCCAGGCGCCGAGTCACCATGGGGGCGCCAAAAAGTCTAAACAATGTCACAAGTACTTTCTTCAATGCAGTACGTTAGCTTCGGCAAGACCTCAGTTTCGAACATGGGGGCGCCAAACTTACTTCTTGCCCCGGGCGCCATCTAACCTCGTTACGCCCCTGGTCCAGCGGCAAGTCGAGAACTGTGTTAAGCGAGAGCGACTGCGTTTGTGATTAACGGTGCATAACGCAAGGCTGGACAGTTCTCACGCGGCAAAGGGATAACGAAACTGGTACTATTACGAAACAATGGCATTGTTCACGTTATTCGATAAGAGGTTGAGTAAAGTCCGGCCCGTAAATCCTGACGTTTAACC
>JGI24159J19872_10008652_pt1 | contig 13330 bp, 9 predicted proteins | sample Ectturendosymbi4_FD_19872 | JGI IMG/M metagenome (IMG submission 19872) | reverse complement strand
AAAACAGACAAAACAGAACGTAGTACAGGCATTGAAGCCGGCGGAATCACAGGGTTACAGACACGTTTTGCAACTGCATTGAAGACAGAACCATAGGGTTAGACACTTTTTGCAACAGCATTGAAGACAGAACCATAGGGTTACAGACACATTCTTAACACTATTGTTGTAACACTTGTTACAAAACTACTGCGGAGTAGGGCGCCAATTCCTAAATTGGTCGAGTCTAGGTAAAATACGAAAGCATTATGGCATGGCACGCCATCAATCAAACGGATACTGCAAAGTTCTTTCACTCATTCACAGAGTAAAATGCGATTATAGTGTTCAAAGAATAGGGACGAATACAGCAACAGTTTTAAAGTAGGTTCTAGTTATTTGTCCTGAACGTTTTATTTGTTTCAAGCACATCCTCATGTGTTTTGCGTTTTGAAGACACAAGTATTGCCATGTTTAAATATAGCGCTGTCTGGCGATCTGATGCGACGACGTTTTCTATGGCAGGGAATGTTGATGGAGGAAGGAAATTAAACCAGAATGTTGGAAATTGACATTCCCCGCACTTAAAGCGAAAACAGCAGATTCTCTATCCTTAACCAACGCCAGACCATAACTCCCGAGAAATGGGAGTTTTTGATTCACTTAAATTCATAGTGGTACATATTTGACATTCACCAACTTACTAGAATTTGTAATTTTCCTGTTATGCACAAACGCATGCTTGTTTGTAAGAGATAACAACCATAAAATGATTTTTAGGTTGTACGTGTTATTGGGACATACATGATCCTGATTGACAAATAACTCTGGAGACGCATTATCCTGGTGCGATGCACTTAATCATAAGACAGTTCACCCTGAGCTTCAAGTATATTATGGGCAGGTTCGCATATATAGATAGGAATGTATTCAGCTAGTTTATGCTTGCAGAAATATTCATAAGATCAATTACAGTCCAGTTGAAGCTTAGGCAGAGCGACCATACGTCCCAGTTTTTGGGGATTTTGCCCGTTAGTTGGCCCAAAAAACCTGGTCGTCTGCAGGCAATAGGAAAAAGAAAGCGTTGCAAAAGAGCACGATGCAAAGGAGACGGGAAAGCTCCCGTTGTCGTTTTTTGGTTGAAAGCAATTGCCTAGTTTTGTTCTCCATTTTGTTGTTAGCCAAAATTTCGCAAGAAGTCGAACAAATCTAAATACCTTGTTTTGATCCAATACACACTTAAAAATACCACAACCGATATTTAAAAGATTACAATCCAAATTGCGCAACCTCTCGGTTTAGAAAAAATTTATGGTCGCGCTTGGCTTAGCTATGTTTCAGTTGTAACCATTGCGAAGTTCAACGTTGTTTGGCATTGCTGATCTCCGGGGATTTGATATTAGGGACCTTGCTGTGCGTGACCAAAGGAAAATTTGAATGGTATTATGGCCTCAGTTTAAATGGAGAAAGAGCAAATATTTCAAGAAAAACACATGCTGATGAACTGTACATGTGCGTGATTAAAGAACAAACTTAGTGCGTTTATCGAGCCAATTCAACAAGTGGTATTAGTTATAAGTTGATATTTTGTTATAATATTAATTTAATCGCCAATTTTGGGCGAAGAAATGACGCTACCGTCGTTAAAACTTGTATTCATGCTCCTACCATCAACAAAAATAACGCTCGAATTAAAAAATGCAAACCTTGAGCTGAGTTTATTGGAGCAAACACCACATAATTTCACTCAAGTTAAAGTCAGGAGGCCTGGACCCCGAAAAAAACTGTTTACGAAGTGGTCCAGTCGAACGTCCCTCAACATTAGTTAGATTTTGCTTGGAGTTTGTAGCTACTGACCAAATCGTAATTAAGCTGTGATGAACTTAAACGCGGACAAAAGATTTCAACTCCATATGAAATGTGCCGGAATATTTAATCGTGGCTTCAAAGCCATTAACCCCTTGTTGAACAAATCAGTAGCGTAAATTAGATTTGTGATGATCTTGCCAAAGGCTCGCAGCAAATCAGTTAGTTGCCTTAGAACTGATTGCAAGGTAGTTCATGGTTCGGGAATGCGAAATCTAGCAGCGCGATTTCCACCTTTCTAGCGGAAACCCTAAGATTATGAGCTCAATTCACAGCCATGACTGACCCGCAACGGCAATACTGCCGATCTCGCTCACCCTGTGAAGAGGCAGGTTTATGGGGCAAATCGAGTTAAGCAAATATTACCAGAGATAAACAGGTTATTGTTGATCTCCAAGGCCGTGGTGAGAACTTATCTGTGCTGCGGTTGGCGCGGAAACATTTTGACTGTAGTGACTTCTGCAGTGATCACAGTCTGTTTATAGTCGATTGGGTACAGCAGGATAGTAACAGATTTGTAGAAGCTTTGTAGTGAAGTATCGCCAGGTTTGTCGCAGAGCCATTGCAAGCGCTCAATCGTGACCCATCTTTTGCTCAGCTGCTAAATTTATTCACAGATTAAAGACAGGCACCAGGTTGCCTTGCAAATTCAAACAACTTTGTATGGTGAGCCACCCACCCACCAAAAATACGACAAAAAACGCTGTTCCTCTTGTCCACGACGACCGGAAAAGCTTATGACGAGCCAAAAAGTAAGTGCTTTAACGATCGCGCAAAGCGTGACGAAGTCTTGAGGACGCTTAATGCGCTTTGCGACTAAGACCGTGGACAGTCATCATGCACGTAGGAATGAAGCTGATGGTGACGAACCCGACTTCCACGCTATCAGGTGTCGGGAATTGGTCACCACCGCTGCAGCCCAGGCGCACGTTTGCGCACTAATTCATGCATCCAGCACGTCGTGTTTTTGCGAGTGGATGTGGTTATTTGATGGCTCATGCACGCTATCCACATTAAATTGACAAGTGTGTACTTTAGTGCAATTGTGAAAGATGTGCAAGGTGCATCGATTGTGTATGTTTATTTGCTAGCAGCTCGTCAAGGCCAGTTAGACAGTTAGCACAATGTAAATAAAGTTTGCGGGTAGATTTCGTGTTTAAGGGTTTCACTCCGTTACTCGTTGCTTCAAAGTCATAGCACTACTTTGCTTAAAACTCTTCTCACACTTTTTGAACAAACCTTTAAGAACAGTCGTAACAGATAAGGACTTCCCCGCGAATGGACTTAAATATTCCTCTGACATGACGGACCACACGGGGCTGATAAAAGCAGTAGTAATTCAGAGACTGTTGGTAATTATCTTGGCATTTCCGCATACTCTTCGCTGGCCGCACCTAAAAAGTTATGTCAAACCGTTTGCGACGGCAAAGTATTAAAACGTCTTTTTATATCCACTGTTTGTTTCGGCAGCACGCTTGATGCAAGGCGACTGTCACTGACAACGTTTTTGCAAAGAAGCGCAGACGCTTTTTTTTAAGTTTGGTATTTAACAGCTAGGCAGAAATCCGTGTCAAAGTATTCAAGTGATGAAATTACTTGAGAGTGTGCTATTTTGCGACAAACATAGCGAAATTTTTGTTTCCCAAAATATCTGTCGTAATATTTCCAGTAAATTGCCTACAGCTAGGTTTTATGCTTCAAACTGTCTTGAGTGAGTATCGCAAGTGACTGAAATTTCGGCAGATTTTTATCAGAAATGTCGAGAAATTGTGTTTTGCTGAAGCAGGGAAACATTGTCAAAGTGGTGCGTTTCATTCACTTTGCGCTGTCAGTTTTAATACAGTGTTTGACATAACCTAGTTTTTTGTCAAAACCTGCAGTAGCGGAGAGTCATCAATTAGTTGTAGAGCTAGCAAAGTTTGTTTGCTTCAGTGAAACATCTTTGCTTCTCTGTGTTCTCAGTTACAATGTTAAATTTCACTCAGCCGCTACAAATCGCACCTGATATTCACGGCCGCAGTAAGGGTCAAACTTTTACCGAGGCGAATATGTTAATTACGTCACCGGTTCGGTATGTTGTCAAAAGTATTTTATGGAAACCTAACATCCTGCCCTTATTTAATCTAGGTTGGTAGTATCTCTGATGGTTGCAACACTGTGTAGCTGTAGTGCTGATCTTTTTGAAACAGCAACACAATATAATATGATTTGATTTAGCGTTACAAAAATGTTTTCTGGCAGCATGACATAAAGTTTACCGAGGCAAGTGCCCCATTTGCCTCAATGCAGCCACGGCCTAGATATAAAACCAACACGATTTGCGAAACTTATTGATTAGGATGGCTTAAACTGAGCGGGACGTCGATTCCAATCCTTTGTTTGGACGAAAATTGGCACTTGGGTTTTTTGAATCACTCGAGCGCGGACAATTTTCTGAAATAGTCTGGTTGTGTGCTGGGCCCCACAGAACCCAATGCAAAGTATAACTCGCAAACCACTTGTTTACGCCGATGACGCACGTCGAACTGCGCACTGCGAGTGACTACTCATCGGCCGGTGATCAATGCTCGTGATATGGTCTTCACGCCTCCTCTTGGAAAGCGCCTTCGCCGTCTGTTGTTCGCAACGCTGCTGCTTTGCCAGAGAACCGCAGTTCTGATCGTGGACGATGGGATGTTAGTCTTGGTTGTATATAAACTCGTTGCGATTATGGGTTTTTGCATACATGCCAAAATAAGGCTAGCACGACTCCACTCAGTGACCTAACTTCTGCGCTGTTGGGTCTGCTTCTTAAGGTTGCAGGGCGTTTTCGATTTCATGATCTGCAAGGTTTTTGATCAGCGATTTGATTCGTAATATGTGTTATTTGGAAATAATTTAGTAAAGGAATTGAACCTTTTTGTTTTGGTCGTTACTACCGCAGAAATCCCATGAGCTTATCGCATTGCACAGTCATCAACAATTTTGGTCAGATTGATTTTGAGTCAGGTTTATTCAAATTCCTTATGGTATGTTGTGCGCTATGCTGTGCTTACTTCTTCGCAGCTATATAACCCTTTTTCGAAAATAAAGCACGATCTGTGCGTATTACATTTTGAAAACAATTTTTCGAACAATAGCACCAAATTGAAAGGGCAAGACCTTTGTTGAAACATATCCTGTTAAGTCACACCTGGCGCTAGCAGGAATATACGGAGTGAGCGTTGTTAGCAGCGTGCTCAACTCAAGCGAAGTACTGTAGTGGCTGTGGTGCGATGCTTCCAGCAAGGTTGTTCAACGTGGAAAAGTCGCAGGTTGTTTTGCAGGAGACGTTCTGGCCAAAAGCGCAATCAACTCCAAGGTCCAAAACCAGTTTCATCCCTGTTGCACGATTGAGCGTGCGTTTGGAGACTTACTGCATACGTCGGTCGATGTAAAGCCTTGCTGTAAGCTTCTAGGTGTTAATTGAGTTAAACTCCAGACAGAGAAGCAATACAGCACTTTACTCGAAGACGTAAACTTTTCAGCGCATGACCAGAATATAGCAAGTCGGGACAGCAGTGTATGCAGATGCGCATCGGGCAACAGTATTCCATACACGAGGTAGTAAATAGTAACAATTAGTGAACCGTCGAGATCTGGTTGGTGAAACTCTGTCAGCGTATGATGTTCATCGTGAAACTTCGATGAGATCTCTTTAAAGCGATTAACCAGCTTCAAAATATGTATGGTTTGTATTTAGCGTTCTTTTTGTTTGAGATTAAGTAAATCGTGGAACAAGATAATACTAATTTTCGTTACCAGAGCAATTCTCATTTCAGTCTCGTGCCGTATTGCAAAAAAGCACAAAAAGTGAGTGATTTTTGCCGATAAAAACGTACCAATTTGCTGAAAGCTTACTGCTTACCTCTCCAAGCGAAAGCCCTTAAAGCTTCAGACAGTACCCGCTCTACTTATGTCATCCTTTTCATCACATTTCAGCGAAAAACCACCTGAGTATTGTTTATGAATGATAATACGAATGTCGAGCTGACCGGCCAGCATGTTGATTCATTTTATTTGTGTATTACCTTCGAATTAAACTATAAGAAAATGTTTGACCCTGCACTTTCGGCTATTCAGTTCAGCCAAGAGAAATATGCGGCACAGCTTGGGCGGTGGGTTTTAGAATCCCCTTTTGTAAACTGCTTCATTAGTCCCATCGAGGTTGGAGGCTGTTAATCGCAAATGTAAAATCATTTTCCAGTCCAAAGTTAACCTTTCAGAGAAAAAAAACACTACAATCGCCAGTCGTCTGCAGTGTCAACTAATGCTGTGGCAGAATGTTGGTCAACTTAATGGTATCAAGGCATTGTAAGTTGCGAGCAACGCTGGAAAACTTCAAACCTCAGTCCATTAAAAGCTAATCTGCAAGGCAGATTAACAGATTTCCTGCAAATTGTTTTCTTCGATGTTACCGAATATTTTGGTTTCTTGAACGCAACAAAGCCCGGCAGATCGCACTGCCGAAGCGCCAGAAATGCAACTGCCAATATCTGTTTTCTGACTTGGCTTAGTTTCTGTCACTCAGCAAATACTTCCCAACTCGTCTGTCAGCACGTATTTCGTAGTTGTCTGAGATACTGCAGAATGTTTTCAAAGCATATTTTGTAATATGGGGGAACAGCGTAATCAGAATCGATACAGCGTTCCCCACAGTACCTTGTTGTGCGAAATTTCCAAAAGATGGTGTGCTTTCATTTCTCTTCAGTAGAAGTCTCCATGGTGCAACGTAAAATGTCACTCAACGCATAGCGGAACCCGCCCCCGCGTACACACTGTAAGCGTTTTGCAAAGGAGATTGCGTCCTATTCAGTGCAAAATCGTGTGACGTTGCAGTGGGTTGTAGCTGGCGATTAAAAATAACTGAACACCCTCTGGCGCGTGCGTGTAACCAATCACTTGAATATTGCGACGTATATATTTTTATTGCAATTCTCAGCAGTGCGAGGCACGTCCAGCATCAAGCTGTCAGATTTTATGAAGTTTGGCGTCTTGCTGTTAAAGCTGGCTTCAAGCAGGTTTGAAAGACTTCAGTTTCGCCACGCTGTTCTTCTGCTAGCCGTGACGACAAATCTGTTTTTGAATACGCGAAACCCGTGGCACTGGCCGCACTTTTGCAGCACATGCACGAGGTATTCTTTAGCTTGAAGATAATGTTGAAGACCTTTTGGAAGGAAATAGCTTAAACTATTACTATTCAGTAGAGTAAATCGGTCTGGTGAAGTTAAAAATTTCAAATGGTAAAAAAACTTGAACCCAAAAAAAAACTGAGCACAAAAAAAATGAACTGATCTCCTCCCAGTTCAAGTTTCTGTAAGATTCTCGTAGTCGACTTTGGAAGAGGAGCTGAGTGCTTGCATTTTCAAAGATTTTTTACCGCAGGATGGCTTGACATTATTAAAAAAAAGCTTTCTTGTGTCTACCAGTGTAGGTTGTGAGTGCATTGTAAAAGACAACAGAAAGTTGGAAAAAGTGAAAAGGTTTCACACCTTTATGTAAATGCTACAAAAACAGGAATATGCTGTTGTAAGCGAGAGCCAAAGCGAGCGGGATGCTCATTGAGTTGGAAACCCTAAGCAGCGANGGAGGAGAAAACTTGGACTTTGCCTGCGGAGCAACAACGTCGACACCCGTGGCNAGACCCACGTTCTTACCTCTAAGGGAAAAATCTTGTTTTCATCCATCCCTGCCCTCCACACCAGAAATAATCATCAGGGAACGTTCATACTGTAGTCTTCCTTCAAGACCAGTTGCCAAAAGCTCTACTGCTGAAAGTTCAGTTACATCTGCAGCGTCCGAAAGCGAAACACGGGATGAACCCAACGTCAAGCGCGACTTTTGTTGCCCATGGTTTATACCGAAATGGCTACGATATTTATGGAAGCCTTCTCGACCGCAATCGCTTGACAACATAAAAATCCGCACGAATAGTCCGAAAAAGCGTGGTAACGAAAAGCAGGTGCTTTTTACAACAATAACTAGAAGACGAGCCGCGACCGTCCAGCCCTCATCTTTGTTTGGGCAGGTTTGTAAACTGAAAACCACTGAAAAAGGTTTCTTTTCTGTTGTCTATTTCATTTGCAGGCTTGTTTTTTTTCCGAAGGCACAGAACTTAGCACCTAAATCAGATAGTACTTTGTTTGCAATGTGGCTTTTAAAACTGAAATGTAATTGGACATGCGTGCAAAAACATCAAGTCCATTCGAAAATGTTTGTCTTCGCAGGCTATATGCACACCTGTCCACAAAAAGCATCAGTTTTTAGCCGATTTGCGAGTTTTTTTTTGTATTATTCTAACTTTTCACAGAACTCCCAGCTTTGACTGTTATGCCTGGGTTCAGGTAATATATCAAATATTTATGAAACGTGTTAGAGCTTTACCCAGAAAAATACGATTGCGCCGTGAAGTAGCGTTTTAGTAAATTCAAATGTTGGGAGCTCTGACTACATTTTGTCTCAGCGGAAGAATTGCGTACAGTACGTGGCGTAAATAAAATAATATAACTTTAGGAGTAAGAGGACGAAGCTTGCATCCTGTTACATTCGGTGAAATCAGAGCAGAATCACGCGTACACCCAGACGTCTTCACGGGGCTAATGTTCTCCGCCCATCACCGTGATAGACGTTATAAGCGTTGTGAAAAAAATACCAGTGCAGTCCAGCGCAAGCTGGAAGTTAGATGATGTCATTGATGATGTTACTACAGCCCAGGGTTTTTAAGGCGTTTTAGGGACCCGATTCGGGTCCCTAGCATTTCAAATCGGGTCCCTAGAATCAGAGAATTATCATCGGGTCCCTAAAATCAGAGAAAATCGGGTCCCTAGAATCAGAGAAATCGGGTCCCCACAGATCCATACCGGGTACCTAACACTTTCCTTAAAAAAACCCTGCTACAGCCCAATGTTTTCAGTAAAGCTGTTAGCTCATTGTTTGGTTTAGTTGCACTGAGGCGTTTCATCTTGTTTTGTGTTTAACATTACCATGTAAGACATTTTATGGATTCATTCCTTAGCTCATTGACAAAGACGGTTGTGAAAGCTTCATTGCAAGGAAGAATCAAAACATGTTCCGTGTTCATTTCCGTCATTAGCTGGTTTTGACCTTCCACACAAAGACTGGGTTACTACGGTATATTAGCGAAAAATTCACCAAATTTACTTCGCTTATCGTTTTCCAGCAGAATGAAAACTGTACGCGGACACGCGCGGTTTATAGCTCCTGGTTTAAATGAAGCATTATAAAATGTACAAGAGGCCGGTTGTGCACCTAAACTTTGACCGGTTCACGAGGCATTGCTGCTTGCCTGACATGAACAAATCAAATACCAATGTGTGTTATGGCGGGTGTACTTGTAGCTCCAGCTTACCCTAATTCACTTAAGTTACCTTTTCAAGCATGATTTTACCTGTGAAAGATTTCACGCATCTGTGCATTGTGTACAGGCCTACTATATTGTGTTTCACAAAAACCAAAACGTTTTCCTCGATGTTGATGCGTTTTTGTATGGATGTAGACTGGTGATAAATTGCATCAGTTCAAGAGGAATAAATTTGAACCATGGCTTGATTCTGGAATAAACGAGCAACGACAGTTAAGCCGTAATGTAATGTTATAGCGGAGAAAAGGAGAAAATGAGTTTATACAGAAATTGAATTCACGTTGCTAAAGTGTTGATCTACACTACATGTGGTGCAACAACTGCAAAGCATCGTTTTACGGAACTCATTCCACGCACGAGATTTTTGTCGGAAACGCGACAACGAGAAAGTGCGAGAAAGCCACCAGCATACTAGAGAATCTAGAACTATTATCTGAGTGAGTCATTGGAAACATGTCACAGCGAGCATATTTATGCACCGGCTCGCGACACGCGGTTGCTCGCAAAAATGTCTGAAAGGCTCGTTGCATTTGCAGGACAACAAACGAGAATGGGGCGAGGAAAGGTACAGTGACGTCATCTACAACGTGGTCTTAAAGCGAGTTCTCCGCGCTACTTTACCGTCGCAAACGGTGGGTTGGATGATATGATCGAAAGCTCTGCTGTAAAAACTTCCTTGTTCGAACGTTGCGTTTTGCTTGAGCGTACGAATATTAGTAGCTGCTCCATGCAATGCAGCTTGGCTCGGCGGTCATTGCTTCACGCGCATTTAATTGATTTTGTAAAAATTTCTTCAGCGCGTCGACGGTAAGCAATGGGAAACACTGAAAGTTCGCCACATCAAAGCGGCTTCAATAGGTTACCTTGTGTCGCAACTGTGTCAGTCTTTTCTGGACGAATGGGAAGAGAAGAATTTTCTCACTGTCTTTTTTGCAACTTACCGATCTTATGCCAGAGCGGAAGAGGTTCTGGAAAAGATTGCAGACGAGTAAGAAACTCCTGTTGATACTTGTTGAAATGGAATATCATTTAAGTGTTCTGATGCTTCGCCATGTTAGTGATTCTCGCTTCACAAGCCAAAACATCGTAAGATAAAAGCCACATTTTCCGCGAAGTATGTGGGATGTACGTTTTAGGAAAGAAATGTTTTTCATTTGTATGAAAACTTCTGTGTGTTTCGATATTATTATTTCATCGCAACCACTTTGCCACTTCTGCAGTTCCTCTACAATACATTGCAGATTCTGTCTCTGCCACAGATGATTTGAGACTAGTTTTTGTTGCCAGAGAAAATTAAACACCTTAATAAAAATGCCTTAAAATATGTGAGCTACGGCACATTGTGATATAGCAGTGTTCTTGAATATCAACTTGAACGCAGCCCTTCCTACTGCATTTGCTTTACCCTAATTCGTTTTCTGGTTACCACAGTTCGTTGCATTTTCAATGAGGTTTGTCGACACTCAATAATGCTACGGTCATAAATTAGGTATCATTAAGATCCCCTTTTGCAAGTCCATCACAAGCATACTCATTTTTGCAAAGTTTTAGAGTTAAAACATCATGAGCCTTTCNTCGCAATAGCAGATTTTCAAACGATTCCTAAATTAGCGTGTTATCAAATATGGAAAATGAACTATTTTGTTGTTTGAAAATCCGCAGTTGAATGATGTCTATAATCTCATAGTCTCCAGACTGTGGATAGAAATAAACAATTCTTTAAGCTGACCATCTGGTGACTATAGCCTACTACATGGTAACAGCCCGTCAGATGAAAATCGCTTAAAAATGACAACATGGCCTCAAACAGGTGATCAAAGTTGACAAAAGCAGAATAATTGCTGAAGCGTTTCGCGTAAGCGTTGATCCATCTCCACATTTTTCTCATGTCAGTCTGTGTCGTGCACACATGCGTTTGTTAAACTAATAGCTCCCTGTTGTGTGTTGGCCACCCTTTGTTACAAGTGTTTGCATGCCATGGAGATAAATCAGCTGCGATTAGTTCTAAACAAAACGATCTTGTGCTTTTTGCTCAATGTTACTCGTTTTATTTGTTGCCCGCACCACCTAATAAAGTTTTTGAAGTTGGCTTTTAATGAAACACTGAAAGCTCGTAAATGTTGTTTTGGAGGTGGAGCGAACGTAACCTGCTGGCATTCTGTGATAAAATAAATCTTGGGCTTGCAGTGCCCACATCTACTCCACGTGAAAAAACATGCGGCTATTGATAGCAACGTGGTTAAGCAATATTACCAACAATGTTGCCCTCCCTTTTCTCCATGCAACTCACTGCCATTCAACTTGTTTTGGAGTAATCACTGATAAATAAATTGGAGCAAAACAGTGTTGTCAAGCAGGCTTGTGCTAGCCATTCCAGGAATTGCCTGCAGTTCAAATTGGTGCGATAGCTTTCGACACACCACATCGCGTCAAGCACCCAGCGTTACCGAGGAACTGAAAATGACGACAATTACTTCCTGCATTCGTTTCACGCGCCCTGGCGGTCAGCAAAGGCCAAACTGCTCCGAAGTGACGTGTCGCGGTGGCGCGGTTCGTTTGATTTAACTTAAAAATCGCTGTGCTCTGCTGGCAACACCAACGGCCTTTTTGGACAGCTCCGAAGTTGCTTGAACCAGGCTCGATACCACTTGTGAAAGAATTCACTCTCACACCATGCAACACCTGGCTGCTTGACCACAGAATCTTGTCATTTTTCGTTTAGAAATTAAAATTTTATTTCTCTTTTTGCAAGTGCAAGGAGGCCTTCAACAGTGCTCGTGAAATAATTTGTGATGGCCTGTGCATTGCGTAATCGAAGCATGATGCTACAAAGAGATTTGTTTCACAAACAATCTCTTGCTAGTGCTGCTGACCACGAACAATTTCGGTGTTACCAAGGCTTGTCAGCGGGCTGCAGCACCAACAAGTTTGCTTTAGCATGATGCTAGCTTTCATGCTTTTACAGCAAACTAGCTACGTCGACGCGTATCGTGCTCACCCTGCAGAAATTATTAAAACAATTGCTAATTTTGTGCACTTTTTCCTCAGATGTGAAAAGCTGAAAAAGCAGCCAGATGAAAGGAAAGAGCAAGTACTAAGGTAAATCTGCTCTCTATCAGTGACCGCACATTACGCAGTGAGTTATTACATTTCTGCGAGGAGATAAACCTTAAACCAGCATCTTAAAAATATATCCGTTCGGCCACTGTGGCTCACAAGATCATTCAGGTGAATGTATTCATTGTTACAAGCTTTTTATCCAGTGGTTTCAGTATTCTGTAGCTCCGAGTGCTGTGTCATAGTTATCGTTGCACGTCTTATGCTGCCTTGTTTCTGGTGCTGTTTGAATGATGACGATTGACTGATGCCTCCTTTACGTCCCGCGCAAGCCACTAAAGTGGCCGGCACTCTTTTGGCCAAAACTCGCCAACCGCTAGAGCTAGAGCTCTTCAAACCCTCTACGGATTCAGCAAGTCTTCTAGTTGACATCGAAAAAAAAAGTTTTTCGTTTTCGGTGGGGGGTTCGCTGGGGGGACCTCCACAAGTGGGGGTATTTTGGAAAATTTGGCCGGCCCTGGGCCCCAACCCATTGACCCATTCTTTTGACTCAAAGTTTTGTTGAAAACTAGGTCAAAATCCGCGTCTGTAGAGCCCTTGATTGACTTGCTAGCATATCTGTAGCTAAAATTATGGGCCAAAAACCCAGTTTTTGGCCAAATTCAAAACTTTTCAGAAAAAGCATAATTTGCCCTTTCAGGGCAAATTTGGCCGGCCATAACTCAGCAGCATATTGAGCTAGAGAGCTATTCAAACCCTGTAATGACTCATGGCGTCGTGTAGTTTAGAATAAAACATAAAAATTAAATTTGGATGGGGGGTTTTGGGCCAAGGTGGTCATGATGGGGATGAGTTTTTTAGTTAATTTGATGACATCATCATCCGATCCCAAGCGCCAATAATTTGGCTCGCAGTATTTTTGGATTCCAGGCCAGAATACGCGTTTTTAGAGCCCTTGATTGAGTTTCTAGCGTTTCTGGTTCAAAAGTTAGGCCAAAAAACAGCTAATTGGTAAGGGGCTTTTCTCAA
>JGI24159J19872_10008651_pt1 | contig 13330 bp, 7 predicted proteins | sample Ectturendosymbi4_FD_19872 | JGI IMG/M metagenome (IMG submission 19872) | reverse complement strand
ACTTCGGTCATCCCGTCTGCCACCTCCCGTCTGCATAAATTGCAATTGAAGTTCTGGAAAAAATGCGTTTGTAACGTGAACATTCAAGCCCACCTAAAATTGCTGAAGTAAAAAAGTAGGGTGATCTATGGTGGATACCGAAAATATGAAGGTCAATTTTGTCTACAACGCGATGCCGTGTGCTCGATTAATTGTCATTGCTCTTACAGCATTATTATTCTAGAGCAGTGGTCACCAACGTGGTGCCCGCGGGCACCGAGTCGCCCGCAAGGACCATTTAAGTCGCCCGCGGGCCTGTTCTAAAAATAACATTAGCATGATCAATGTCTTCACATTAAGGAATATCAATACGAAAATAACTGAGGGTAAATTGAGCAAAATTTTTATTTTGTAAGTTTGTATCAAATTAGCAGCCCTTCGCATTAATCAGTACACAAGAATTAGCTCGCAGTTCCAAAAAGGTTGGTGACCCCTGTTCTGGAGACTTTAAATGTAGTCAGCCCACAAATTCTTTCTGTTTCAATCATGTGGCAGTAAACTTTGGTTTTAGAAGATGGAATGTTATAATGACCCAATTGTCCGTTGTAACCCTGACCACACTGAATTACCACTGCCGTTTTGCGATTGTTTTATCAACAGAAACGAAAAAATACGAGAGACAGCCAAGTGTCTCTATTATTAAAAGGAAAGAAATACCCATTTACGTAAGTTTCCAAGTGTCATAAGCCGATACATTCATGCGAAATCGATTTAGTTCAAGGCTCACCGTTCAAACTAATGCTTGCATCTGGCTTTGAAACAGTTAAACGTGTGTGGTTCACACAGCATCGGAACCAATCATTTTTATAAGTAATGTTTTCGAATGTCTTTTTATTTGTGTAACTGATGCTCTTACCAACACTGTCAAGTAAAAGTGTCTAAAATAGTGTCTTAAGCAAAATTGCAATTTCCTACTGTAACGCAAACTGGCTTGAATTCGTCCTTTGTCCGAAGCATCCCCGATCTCCCACTTTAGCAACGTTCTACTGCACTTCTGCTGGGTTGTAGAAAGTAGTACTTATACAAATATCAAATAAACCTTTGGCACTTTTAACTGAAGAAAAGGTGAAGAGCCAAGGGTGCCGCAATTACTAGTGCAATCATTTCGTTTGTATTGGGCCAAAGTGGTACAGTATAACCCCAAACGCTGGTTATTCTACGTAGGCCTATCAAAATGTCTCGTATAGCAACACCTGGGTTCAGGCAAAGTACTCGGGAAGACTGTGCAAGCAAATAAGATTATAGTTTACGAGCATCTTTTTTGTTTTTGGAACAATTAGTTTCCATCTACTAGTGCGGAACTCTGAAAATAAGGGCTAGCATTTGTGCAAAACATCTGTTGTTTTTTCTGAACTACACAGCATGTAGAAACTGTAAACATCAGAGCATACGTACAGACTCTTCATTTCTTCTCAAGGTTGCTCTTTGGATTCTTTCTGATGTCTTAAAATTTTCGTCGTGACTACAGTTTTAGCCAGGGTTGCGAGACAGACTCCACCCCGACTCCTGATGATGACTTCCATCCTAAATTCAGTTGTTAACTCCACATGATTTGCGTGCATCTTCCGGCATGGGCCATCTGTAAGATAATGCATATTTCAAGTTCATAATGACATCACAATAGTTTGCCTTGCAAACTCAAAATACGTTTCCGTGCTTGCTTCTCATTCGGCAAACTGCAAAGCAATTTTAGCAATTTAGCAGGTTAACATGCCCAAGGCTTGAAGTCAGTGCAACTGAATCGGGTCCATCATCACACAGATGATGCCCATTCAGGGTTTGGAATACCTCACAAGCTGGTTTAGGCTAGTTCTTTTCCTGTGACCATAAGCAATGCAATGTTTGTCCCAGCCTACTCATATTTATGACGAGAAAAAATATACCGTTAAGTGAACTATAAGAGTTAAGTGACTATCAACACATAAAGAACGATATGATGATGTAACTTGGGCAAGTACTGCATCCTCAGTAAGGCAACAGCTACGTGAAAATTATGAAGGTGGCGCAGCATTTCCAAATGCGTAACAAGTTCTATTCTTTGCTTCACTCAAAATCTTACCATTGATTTCGTTCGGGTGAAATCTCGTTCACGTAGGTAGACTTACAGAAATATAGTGGTTGTAAATACAACTTGTGTGCAAAACATGCAAACTGTTTGTAATGAAGGCATACAATGTCTTGACCAAAGGAGGAACTCAGTGCATATGAACACATTTGGGGATGTAATGGAAACTTGGATAGGTTTTGCTACAGGCTGTGGTTTACCACCAGAATGTGTGTACATGTTCCAACGATTGGCACGCACACGCAGAAATACAGCAGACGCGAAAAAAGTACATTTCTGCAGTTGAGTGCTGACCAAAGGTGTACGTGAGCTTGTTCGCACACCTTGTTTGTTCGCACAGTAATTTCACTTATCTCTGAATGTCTTTGTCATCGTTCAGTGAGGCATGAAGTAGTAAACCGAAATATTTGATTGATTCAGCAAACTCAACATCCACACCATGCAGAGAAATATCTCATATCGCAGGTTGCTAATGCTTATAAGAAGAGTCTCTTTTATTAATTAAAAATAATTTCGCGTTCAGCAGCATCTTTACAAGACTTCAGCAGGGGTTGCAGATCACCAACGCTGTGGGCAAGCACGCATTTGTATATCATCAGTCAATAGCACGTGACTTACAGACATATTTCCTACAGTTTATTCCCCTGTAATTGCATCCAGCTGCCCTGAAATTTTATCAAGGTAAACAGCAAATAAATATCGATTCAACTTCAGTACAGCACGCCACATTTCCTTACAGTTTTGCATACTACTTTTTGCATTTCAGCTCTTCACTTGGTCTTTTCCATGTGCAGGCCTCGAAAACATGACACCGAAGCATGCCTTTTTCTGCTTAGGAATCTAGAGGTACGCACTCCTAATAATGTTATTTTCTTCGCAGGTGAAATCTTAATGCAGTCTGCAACTCCCAAATCCAGCAATCACCGCCTGAGATCGGGTAACAGAGTTTTGCTGGAGCAACGCAAGAGGTCGAACATTTACGAAACGTTCCAGCTGGGATGACGCACGCAACGTCAGGGCGTCTCTGTGACTGCTTACGTCTGTCTTCAACAGTGGATCACGAAATACGTGATAGACATCTTAAAGGAATTAGCACGATGTGATATCGTTATAGCAGCCTATTAGCTTGCGTTCCTGCCAGTAAAAATAGTTGGCATTTAGCATCTGTCTTGGTTTTTGGCAAAACCTACAAAAACACTTTTTTTCTGTTTTTTGTTTTTTATGAATTTCTGACTGGAAAGTATTTTTATTTTTCCCCAACGTCAGTGAGATGTTTATTAGAAATGTTTAAATTTGCTGATACCATGGAATATTACGCACTGACAAACAGGAAATCCTCCGAAATGAAATTTGCACAACTCACAGCACTTCAGTGCAATTTTTAGGATGTTTCGCTCTTGAAATGGTCAGCGACGACGATATTCTAAATTAAATACTCTACATTGATGTGACTACTGCTTGCTGCCTTAACAGCCCTTTATTCGTTTGCACTTTTTACGTTTATCCTGTCGTTTTTGCACTAGCTGCCATTGGCAAGGCAGTGTTTGTAACCATGACGCGACAACTATTCAATTCAATTTGAGTGAAAAGATTAAATAGCACGAAGCGCACATCGCGTTTCCTTTGTTTAGTACTGCTCACTTTGATTCTTCGCACATGTCTGATTGAAGACGCTACTGTGTTCTTTCAATAACATCGTGATTATCAAGATGTCATCGGTTATTGCTGGCATGTAGCTACATAATTTTTTTCATTTACTGCTTGTGTCTGGAGATGAAATGCTTGAAAGACCAAAATACAATCATGAGTTTACTTTTTAGTTTACGATAAACGTCTATTGCAAATGACCGCAGTAGGATATTTGTCTGCTTCAACAAAGCTGGTAAGATCCTCACCTGATCACAGGGGTGCAAAGCGCTTCGCAAATTGTGCTTTTACGTACGTGTACTCGAGCATGAAGCTGTGCTGCGTGGGAGATATGTCCCGAGATAGCACAGTCTGTAATTTGTGTGGATCGCAGGGCGGATGAAAGCGAACAGTTCCATTAGAGGTTGTTTGCCGACAACAAAGAGTTCAAACCTTTAACAAGTAATTAAATGCTTAGCGCGCACAGAACACAAAGCCCAGCCATTACAACAAGCCCTTTTGTCGCACTTCACCATTCAGAAGCACAATACACATATACAGGCGAGGAAATGGCTGATGTCACGTACTTGGTAAGGCTTTGAGCCGACTTTAGCATCATTCAGTGAAAAGGTTAAACACAGAAAAGCAATGCAAAAGAATAATTGTTGGTAAGTAAATGCAAAGAGTCGCGGTAAAATCCTTACTTGCACAACGTTTTTCACAGTAACTGAACTTAGAGTGTACTTGAAATTTAAAATTCTTTTAGCACATTTTTTATGAATATTGTTATGTTAAACTATTTAGTTTTATTATGATGCTCACTGAAAAATCTTCTAACTTAGTGACTATAGTGTCTACACGTTGATAGCATCGCCTAACCCTAAACCCTTCGACTACATGGCATGTGTGGACTTGAGAATCGAAGAATTTGTGAACGTCGCATCAATTTGCAGCAGAGGCGTTTGTTTCTCAAGCTTGTTCTCAATGGCAAAGTATGACGTAAGTTTCGCTGGGGAGTCATGCAGAAACAAAAACAAGTTTCCTAATCCCTTTAACAGCTTTAACAAGGGTGGCCATTCCTACAAACAAGGAATACAATGCATCTTGGCTTTGAAAAATAACTTTTATTTCACCGAAGTGCAGAAGCTCTGAAGATATTTAAACGCGACAAGGTATGCACTTTACACAGTAACATCACGGTGCGCGCGAGTACCATCAGCTATGTTCAAGTACGTGCAGCCAATCTGTCGCAACTGCAGAAAAATGATCTTGACATCAGCCGTGAGCGGTAAGGTACCAACGATTGTCCTCACTCACGGATTGTACAATAACCACAACTCGTTCAAAGAAAGGCTGTCCCGAAAGTCGACTATATTTGTTATGCTCAGTTTCGTTTACACTAGGTTCTTTTAAACTTTAGTGGCCTGCGGTACCCATCTCCGCTTGCTTGCGCTGTTGACCACGGAGCTGCTTCCGCAGTGAACGCTGCACTGGTGTGGCGAGTCGGTGGCAGCACCGCGAGTGAACCGTTTCCTTGCACCCACACATCAACGCCGAGTACGAGGCTATAAATTGCAAAGTCAAGTAATTATCCTATCTCCACCCAAAACAAACCAGCACGTGGCCTAGTGGTAAGTGCGTCCGACTGTAGGTTTAGTCCAGTGGTTCCCAACCTTTTTTGATGCATTCCTCCCTTTGCTCATTTTGGAACTTTTCATTCCTCCCTTATGACACAAAACGTTTTTCATTCCACCCCTATTACACGAGTGTGCATGTATATTTGACCTTCCAATATATCTTTCTCACCTGTCTTTTGCCTGTCACGGTGTAGCTTATTGTTCGAGTTCGTAGGCTAGTATTAACTACAACTGGAACAATGGCCTTTATTGATGACAATAACTTGATTAATAAAAGTGGGACAAAAACTATCTAAAGTTTGTCAACAAAAACCTGTGATAGTCCACTAAATAAGTGACAGATATAAAGCGATATAACAGCATAACTAATTGAAAGAGCCAATGGTAACTTTAAAAAAGCACAACACTTACTGTACACTGAATAGGTAACTTAACTACAAAGTGGAAATTCCTCACTGAACTCATTGAAATTCCTCCCTGGGAGGAATTCCTCCTCGGTTGCGAACCACTGGTTTAGTCTTACCTGGCACTGTAGCCTTCTTACCATTCGCACGGTGTGCAGAAGAGCTGCAGGGAACACAAAACAAACCGAGTGAAATGAAACCAGACATTGTACAAAACACAGTCGTGGCGCTACAAGACCACTGCAGTTATAAAACACCTTACAAAATCAAAAATCCATCCAAAACAAAGAAGTGAAAACATTACAATAACGCATGAAGGGTGTTGCTCATCTTCATCCTCAAGCAAAATCCGGGAAAAATACTGTATTGTTGAAAGAGTTTTGTAAGGCCACAAATCTTGAAAATAATTTTGTAAGGCCACAAATCTTGAAAAAAACTGTGAACTAAAAATTTACACTGCATCTCATTGTTAGTTTCTATATATGCATCTATGAAGTAGCTTTCTACAAACTTTCCCGAAAAACTATGGCGGCATTGCGAAACAGCGATAAAATGGATGCACGAATTTTCCCCGAACCAAATATTAATGTGGTAGATTGTTATGTTCCAATTGGACGGTTTCAAAAGTACTGCATTCAAAGTTAGCTCAAAGCGCGCAGTCTCTAGATTCTACAAAAATAATTGACAGATCAGCTTTGGTATAGCATAAATGTTTTGTTTTTTATATAAACTATAAACATTATTTGTGATGTGTTCACACTAAGACTTTGGCGGACCCTGAAGCAATTGCTTGATAACTGCTAAGCATGAGTAACCGATGTAAAAAAATCTATTTTCGGTTATCTCAGTCATTGCACTTTCTCAGTTTGTGGCAATGAATAAGACCAATTTTGTCAATAAACTTCATCAGGAAATGCAAACACTGTCAATAACATCGCGGGTGCTGGGACAAAACATTGCTAGTATATTACTTCGTAAAGCATTAACCTTTGCTGTTAAATTAAAAATGCAGCTGAATCGAGGATGTTGAGGATTAACCAGATTTATACTTTGTGTAAATTTTTGGCACGCTTGTATGTTCAGTTGGCTACTTGCCGCATTATCAAGAGTTCCGCGATTTCTCCCTGAATATATAACAATTCAACAAACCGTACTCCACGAAGCCACGCACTGTATACAACAATAGCAAAGCGTTCCAAATGGGTAGCCTTTCCCGAGGCCTGCGTCACTTTCTCAATACTGGGCGTCGGAAGAAGGGCAGGGGAGGTCAAGGCCTCCCTGGATTTTGAAATTTTATATTTTCCTTTTAACTCTAAAGACGAGAAATGTCTTTCTATTAGTTCCGAGATGGTAAAATGAAATTTCACCAATTTCCCTCTGGAAAAAATCCACTATTGCCCCAGCCATGGAAAAAATATTTCCTACGTCCATGCCATGGACACACCTAACAGTCACATTAACCAATGCGTGGGCAAAGAACGATTAAACATTTAGTATCAGAGAGGTGCCCCGGCAAGATGTATGTTTTTGACTCTAAAAGTTTTCTTCACTAGGGAGGTTGACTCTTCTTCCTATAACGTGAATGGTTATTTTTGTCAGTTTGTTTTTTGTTCGCAAGCAATAGATTCTTAACCTCTCAAATCCTTCCGTTTGCTGCTTTGTTCCGCCACCACCTACTGTGCTGATCACATGCACCCTGAAGACAATCCTGCGTATTCATTCGCAAACGACGATGCAAATCTAACCCGCACACAGAGGCTTCGCAAAATCGTGCTTGTCTTGCTTGGATCGACTTAATATGTTAACTTGCTCATTAGGGACCGCACTTTCCCGAGATCCGGAAAATTGTGAAGGACACCGCGCACAAGTCACATGACACTTCCTTATTCCGTGTGCGCCGTATTATACATTTTCGTTACCATTGGTTTTGCCTACAGAGAAGAACAATGAGGTGGATATTAAAACTGTTGAAATGCGTCTGTAAAGCAAATGAAGTTAGTAAGTTAGAAATCACTCTACGGTTACGTTCAAGTCAAAACGTATGCGCTTTTTACAAAAAAAAGCATTTTTGTTTTGTAAAGATAAAGAAAAATCTGCCAGAACCATGGATGCTGAGAAGAAAATCAGGCCTGGAGAAGAACCGCCCACTGCTGCCCCCTGTTGACTGGCAACTTCATGCACATAAAGTATTGCAAAGCGGTCACCAGAAGTAGCTTCACAATCGGCATTTTCTGAAAGAAGTCAAATCTGGATTCAAATACTTCATAAATTTGACTTTTATGATGCAGCAGGTTCAATTTGACGCACTCCCACAATTGTCCACATCACCAGTGCAGGGTTTCATATCTCGTTGCGCAAACAAATTCACAGAGATTTCGTAGCAAGGGTGCTAACCTCATGCATACTTTCGACTTTCTTTCCTAAAAGGGTTAATAATTTCGTAGAACGAACCAGGTGTGAAATATGTTGCTGAAGTCAGAGATAGCGGAGTCACATTTTACAGACTCCGACTCTGTTCCTGTATCGGCTCAAAACCTCTTGCTCTGACTCCGAAAAATTAAAAATATTTCGATTCCGACTCCTGTTTACAATCCGAAATAGTTCAAGCAAAAACTCATCTTTGCGTCCCGTGCGTTCTAAAAAAGTCATCAAAATCTTTCCTTTTTGCAATAGACCCTTCAGTTGCAAATCTACTTTTTGCTGAGAACATTACCTTCATAACATCCATTTGTTCATAACATCCATTTGTTTTTTAAACAAGCCACAATATCTGATTTTAGAATGCGCATGCTACTGTTTAATAAGAACTAGTGGTAAAATATCACCTGCCCCAGCCTTTTCATACTTTACAAACGCGATATTTACTTATTTTCACCCATAAAAACAAGCAAACCGTAAAGTACTAAACATTGTACCCACGAGCAAGGCTGCTATAATAAGGTCTTTTGCGTCAGAAGGGGATGGCAGGGGGGCCAAAACCCCACTGGATTTAGAAATTTGACATTTTCCTATTAAGCTTTTTTGTAGAAAAGTGATTACCTCTTAGTTTTGAGTTGGGAAAATGAGATTTCGCCACTGTTGGCCACCCTGGAAAAATGCTTTTGGCCATCACCTGGAACCAATCCACTATTGGCCCTGCCCGGAAAAGATCATTCTGACGCCCAAGCCTGTTGCCACAGTAAGCTTGAACGTACAGTGCAGTGTAGCTCAGGCCAGCAATATCTAAAAGAGTACCATCAGCAGCTTTGACAATACTTCTTGCTCTCCCCTAATGTCACGGTATAGTAACACAGCACTACGCTAATGTTTTTTCAAGAAAGTTTGTTTCAATCAATTCTATCCTGTTTGGCCGCAACATACCATACATCACTAAAGAAATTTTACATGAACTGAAGTCCCTTTCAAAAATTTGTTTCCCTCCTAACATGAGCCGTAACACCGGGTCCGGCTCCTGCTACAGCTTAAAATGCATACTCCGGCCGGAATCCGTTCCGGCACTCCTGCTCCGTGATCATCTCTGCATATCTACCGTGATTCAGCTTTGCAGAGACGCAAGCCATATTTACTTTGTGGAAAAATAGATATTTTGCAGATTATTGCAGTACCAGCAATAGCAAAAATAGTCATGTATTGTCATTTTCAACTGAAAATCTAAAAAAAACATCTTGAAACACATAATAACAGCAGAAAGTAAAAAATGTAACACCTAACTTAACAAAACAGAAAACGTCTATGTCTCACAAATATTATTATGTGAATGTTAGCAGTGAGCAAAGTGCCAGTACAATCATGCGAAATGAGAAGATTTTGCATAGCATCATTCGGTGGCAATGCTTACAACTAAACTCCTTTCTTTGACAAGTGCAAATTTACGCAAGTTTGCGTTCCACAACAGCCTGCGTTGAGCTTTTACTCGCGCCTGACAAGTTATTGCGCAGCATTACCGCAGTGCACGAAATCGCAAGCGCAAACTGTACCGTTAAGCGAACGAAGCCCACTTTTTACTTTACATTACTTGTTTAAAGTTGGGAAAGTTTGGAGCGTTGTACCGGATCACGTTGATCAACACTAAAATGTGTGGCTTAACAGATTATATGAGCGGAGTTTGCGCAAAGGCTTTCCACATGCAGGTTGCTGAAGCGGTCGAATCTTCTCGTCATCATCATTTGCGTAATTACGGTTGAGAGCAAGAAGAGCTTCCTCTTCGAATGCTTCGCTTTCTTGGTGGACCTCCGCACAGCACCTCAAGCTTCTGGAAATGTCGTACGAATGATGTTACAATGTCCACCTTGGAGGTGCGGTAAAAATAAAAACACCCAACGACGCGCTGAACGCGATTAGCATTGATAAAAACAAACCAACCATCATTTCAGAATGAGTAAAGTACTGGTCAACTTAGGATTTTCTGTCACTTTTTACTTGCAGATACAAACGCATCTTCTGCAATAAAACGATTCCACATGAAGCCGCAGCGACATACCATTCGATGCAAATTTGAGCACAACAAGTTAATGCTTTCTGTTTTTGTTAAGTGAAAATGGTAGATCAGGCAAACCTCAGCTTTTTCGACCAAACAGGGAAAAGCACTGTAACACCTTTGCAATGTAAAAGTTTGTAAACGCGAATCGAAAATACTTTTTCGCTTTTATTTCTTAGGCAAAAGAGCATCAGTTGCACTGTGAACTGGGACACGAAAAATGTGATAGATACATTCACTCCAAGCTTAATCTATAATTTCCACCTAGAAAAGACAAATGCTGACGTATTACGTTCGGCTCACTAACAAACGCAGCAAAATTTTTCCTCCGGCTTTTTTTCCAGAAAAAAGAAACTCGTCCAAATGTTCACTGCCGCATACAGATGCAGTTTGAGAGTCATACCCGTTATTTTTTCCACAAACAATAGCTTTGCATTGTTATTCAAACTTTGGCATTAAGTTTTGCTGCGCATAAATTTGAAACTTCCACTTCGGCGCGCCATTTTTTAAAAATGTCCGTTACCGTCGTCTGCATTCCTTCCAAACAATTCTGAAGAAGCTGCTTTTCTTCGTTATGCGCATTGCGAACTTTCGATTTGCCGAAGCTGAAGCAGCGAATCATGTTCAGCGTCCTCGTGATTTTCGGCATGATGGAGCAAATAAGAAAAATCCCATCGTCGTCGAGAGTGTTGTATCTGATATCAAGTTCTGCAATCTGTTAAGCAAAACGTTTCCATTGGTTAGTGGTTGCACTTCAGCAAGTTTCTGTTCATTTTCATTGCAAATATTAATTTTTCTATGCAGTTGATGGTGACGTCGGTCTAACTCTAAGAAACCCAGCGAAGATTATAATTTAGCCAGAGAACTGTTGCCCTTTTTTCATAAAAACATGCACTCACTAAATACAGACAAGCACCATGCACCTTGGCAAGATTGTGCATTTTGAAACCAAACAATCAAAGCAGTAATTTTTATTAACTGCCTTATTTCTTCTATTGAAGGGAGGCGATAGTCGGTCATTTCAATGCCACACGGGGTGTTGACGACGTATCACTTCCCGCATATAAGGCTCTTTCTCCAACCACAGAACGACCAGCATTCGGAGTTTTGAGTCTTTCTATAAAAATTGGAGAAGGAAGCGGTTCTCAGCTTAGCTGAGATGCGTCATTGCTGCTGGATCTTTTCGGGGCGAAGTTAACGTCGCGTTTTTCAAATGTTTGCTGGGGACGAATTGCGGAGATAAAACTGTACAGTCAACGCCCTGGGCTGCTTTTGACATTTATTATGCCCAAACAAAAGAAACTCAGGTGGTAAAAAACTGTTTTGTAGAAAAGGCAAACTCTACGGGAGCAGCTTTTCATTTCATCAAGTATTGAGAGTGTTGGCTATAGGTTAGCAGAAAAGACGCGAATGCACGAAAAAAAGCTTGCAGAGCATTTCCACCATATTGTTTCGGAAAAGCAGGTTTCAAAATTATGAAAAGTAATCCTCAAACCCAATGGCGTGTTTGAACGAGATGACAAGAGATGCACAAGTGGGAGCAATACTTCGCAGGGTGATGTAAATCGTCTGTAAACGCAAAGCTGTAACATATTTATTCACAGGAAGACGGCTTTGGAAAACAAAACTGCTGGGCTGTGCCCCCCGTGGCATACCTGCCACGCTGTTCAACGATTCGAATATTAATTTGGCAAGGTTTAACGGTATGTTCCGCATGAAAGGAGGGTTACCACACCATGCATTGTCAATATATCCACAAGGAGCGCGACGTATAAGTCAAAGATGCTCAAATCGTTTTTATCCCATGTTGTTGCCGCCGACATTTCACTTCTTTCATTTGGTGATGTAATTCTGAGGTTTAACCGGGAAAAACTTCCGTGGCATATCTGCCAGGTCTCTTAAGACATACTTACCACGCGTGGTTATTTCAAACTCAATTGGATAAAAAATAGTCGCATTTATGTGTTTTAAAAACCTTCCGGTTGCCTGTTTTCCGATGCAAACCGAAATATATAAATTTTAAATCCGATTTAAAATTTGTACTGCTGAATACTTTTTTATTGAACCTGAAACAAATTTGGTTGCACTCACATTTACCCGAGTCCAGAGTATAGGCGCCAAGATGGGTATTCACGGTAGGGCCATTATAGTAAACATTCACCCTAAAAGTTTTTTCTACCTCGTGAATGACATTTGAACACGCTAAGTTTAAATAAGCATTCAGGAGTCGCAATGAAGCGTACTTTCTCATAGTAAAGCTGTGGCACTGTTACTGCATCTCCATTCTGGTAACTGTGAAACCTGCAACAGGATGTGACCGAATCACAAAACATTAAAAAGATAAAATTTCTACGTCGTCTCGACATTACATTTGCAGCAACGAATGAGGCGACGCACCAGTGGCAGATTTTAGAAACATCAATCATTCTGTAGCTGCTGCGTTTTTTGTTTGCAGTTCCCAGCACAGGTCACGAGAAGCTCAACCACACTGGTCACCCGTCCAGGGGAGTTTTAAGCTAGGCGGCGGGGCTTACAAATCGCATCAGAGCTTACAGCATTCAAGGCTATGAACAATATACAGGAGACCTTCAGACAGCACCATTCCGGTCGTGGTGACCTCATCAGAGGAGCACGGAGATGAGCCTCCTCGGTGACCACTTCCCGAGGTAATGAAAATCGATCTGCCGTTTGTGGTCAACACCGACTTGCATGTTGGACCTTGGACCTCTGCTCGGGGGTCAATCAGGCACAAAACTCGGTAGCGGTAGCGACAGCGAACCACACCGCTANGTTTGAGTTGCACAAATACTTGGCCATAACCAAAATCATNCTAAAAATGCTTAGNCATGGTCAAAATCATACCAGGAAAAACACATACAGATGCTGGTGTTTGAATTGCAGAATTGTTTGCCATGACCGCGAATTTTTAAAAACGTGCCACTGTGCCAGGGCAGTACTCCAGTTGAAAGGTAATGAAGAGAAATTGTTGGTCATTAGTGCTGGAATAACGCTACAAAACCATCAAACATTCATAATCAACCATTTATTCTATTTACCATTAACCATTTATTCTTTTTATAAA